>ENA-OQCX01000999-OQCX01000999.1-human-gut-metagenome-genome-assembly--contig:-NODE-999-length-13841-cov-1.642628_pt1 | contig 13841 bp, 20 predicted proteins | sample MGYA00242762_ERZ504587 | MGnify/ENA primary metagenome ERZ504587 (study PRJEB26092, sample SAMD00036337) | human gut metagenome | host: Homo sapiens | study: EMG produced TPA metagenomics assembly of...
CCTTGCTACGGCAGATTATAATAAAGAAACCGGAATTCTGGTTGGAATCATGTTTGTAATGCTGGTTGTTTCCTTTAGCATCGGTTTTTTACTCCGCCCGCTTATGCCGGCAGAGCGTTACCGGAAATATCTGCCTTTATGGTCAGTGTATACGAAGGCGGTTCCATGGCCTATCCTTTATATACCAGCCTTTGCGGAGCGGAGAACCTTTCCCAGATCGCTGTGCTTGGATATTGCAGGTCTTTTGTTTGGCTTCAGCGTCTATATGGGAATGCTCGGACAGGTGGAAAACGGGGAAAAGATCGATCCGGGAAAACTGTTTTCCAGTGCAATACGCACACCGGCGTTTATTGCAAGTGTGCTGGGAATTATTGCCGGACTTACCGGTGTGGTGCAGAAGCTTCTTGCCGGACCGTTTGCAGGTACCTATACAAGTGTGGAGAACATTCTCACCACTTCCATAACCTCAGTTATTCTGCTGGTGGTAGGATTCAGCATTGAATTTGATAAGAAACTTCTTTCCCCATGTATCAGGACCATTGTACTTCGTGTTCTTCTTCAGGCAGTCATGATCGGGGGAGTGCTGCTGGCAATACATTACATAGTAGGGGATCATCTTCTTTTGAACCTTGCAGTGATCAGCTACATGTCCGCTCCAGCCACATTCAGTATGCAGACCTTCCTGAAGAGTGAGGATGGAAGCGCTTATGTTTCCACCACAAATTCGCTGTATTGCCTGGTATCCATACTGGTGTATGTGGTCATGGCATTTGTAGTTTATTGATGCAGAAAAAGAAAGCTTCAGACAGTATCATTTCTGATATTGTTCTGCAGCTTTCTTTTTTTGTTGGATTCGGGGAAAATATACCGCAAAGTGGGGCGTGCAGATTGCGGGAATGATTTTTCAGATACGCTCCAGAGTGTGTCTGCATGAAACCTCTCTGCTTTGCCTATGGATGAGAAACGGCTGTTTTCTGTATGCGCAGCATAATTTTAGCAGTAAAAACACCATTCTCATAAGTGAAGCTGCTGTCTCCTCCATTCTTTTCTGCAATGTGGCGGACAGACTGGATTCCCACTCCGTTTCCGGTACGCTTGGATGACTGGAAAATATGATTTTTCTCCTGTATTTTCCCTTCAAAGGTATTTTCCACCTGGATCAGGAGAAGGTGCTTATGATGAAGGTAAACCTCTGCATGGATGCTCCTGTTGGAAGACTTTGCTTTCAGGCTGGCTTCCAGAGCATTTTCCAGAAGGTTGGAGAGAACCAGGCACATATCAATCTGGTCTATGGAAATGTGGGCTGGCAGATCTGCCTTTGCTGGAAAGGAATGTTCTCTCGTTTTGCCAGAGCGGCATAATGGCTGATTACGCTGTCAGCCGCCTGGTTTTCACAAAAAATGCAGGTTGTAGTCTGGGATTTTACTGTTTGCATTGGAAAGATATTCTTTTATTTTTTCCAGATCTCCCTTTTCAGCCAGGGAAGAAAGCTGCAAAAAGTGATGGCGGATATCATGTCGTGCCTGTCTTGCCTCCTCTATGGCAGAGCAAAGGTTCTCATATCGTGCCTGCTGAAGGGAGAGAAAATGGTTTTCCTGCTGAAGCCTTGCATTTTTATTCAGGCTGTTGGCCATCATAAGAAACATTGTGTAAAACAGCATGAGAATTATAAGAAGCACCAGGCTGATCACAATGTAGCCCTGCAAAATACGTCCGGTATACAGAGTTCCCTCATATTTGGGAATCATAAACAGGTTCAGACCTATAAAAATCAGTGGCAGTATCCAGAAAACATACCAGGTCTGGGCTAAATTTTCGTCATCAATCATAGTGCGGGCTGCATGGGAGCCGGGTACCAGGCGGCAGCAACGAACAGAAGACATATTACATTGTAAAAAATACCGGCACTGGTGTGAAACCAGATTTCTGTTTCTGGAAGTCCAAGTCTTTCTGCCACAATGGCATTTACTGCTCTGGAAAGGCTGTTTACACAGGCAAAGACCGCACATACTGCCAGAAAAATGCTGCCGGATTTCCAGATAGAGATAGTCAGGCTTTTGTGATAGATCAGCATCAGTACCAGCAGAGTGGGAAAAAGCACTGAGCTGGTAGGGATGTTAAGAAAGTAACAAAATCCTCCTTCCAGGAGACAGATTCCTGCCAGAAGAGGTGTAAGCCATGCAGCCAGTCTGCCGGGCGGTTGTTTCAGATATGTTTGTACCGGCAGATAGGCAAGGAACAGAACCAGAAATCATTACCGTAAGCTCCAGAACAGGTCTTAATATAGTATTCATATTCAATGTCCCCTTTGAAACAGAAAATCCATAAAAGTCTGTCTTGCATTTTTAACCAGCTTCCGGCTGACGGAAATCCGGGTTTCATCGTCCAGGATAAACAGGGCTCCATCAAAATCAACAGCATGCTCCAGATTGATCACAACGCCTCTGCTGCAAAGATAAAATCTTGGATCCATTTTCAGGGATGCAGTAAAGGCTTCAAAGGACTGGCGGGTGATCAGCTCTTTGCCGCCGGTAGTGTGAATATGGATCATATGGGAAAAATGTTCTGCGTATATAATATGTCGAAACGGAACCTGTACATTGCTTCCATTTACTTTTATATCTATGTATTTTCCGGAATCCGGGATCCGGGAAAAGAACCTCATCGATCAGGTCTGAAATCTCATTTTCGGGATATGGCTTCACAAGGTAGTGCATGGCACGGACCTTGAACCCATCCAGAGCATGATCCGTAGAAGTGGTAGTAAAAATTAAAAGTGCATCTGAGTCAAATATCCGAAGCTCTCTGGCAGTCTCGATCCCATTTGCACCACTCATGTAGATGTCCAGAAAAACGACGGTGAAAGGACGTTCCTTTGCCGCAATAAGAAAATCTTCTCCATTTTCAAATTCAAATAAATTTACGTGAATCCCACGTCTGGAAAGCTGTTTCGTCAGTACGTCTGCGAGCTTGTCACGCTCTTCTTTAATGTCATCAACAATTGCAATTCTCATAATGGTTTCCTTTGTTTTGTGATAGGTTTATTATAATACCATTCGCGCCATTTTCCAACACTTCGTGACAGAATTATTGAAATATGATGTGGTTTAATTATAATAAACCTATGACTATTAAATCTGGTACCATTTAATTTCGTTTGCATCCATATGAAGCGGGAAGCTGCTGCCATCTCCTTTATAGACGACTGTATCCTGTGACTCGTAAGTATTGTTTACGACACAGTACTTGCCATTCTTTACATAAGCGTGGACCTCTACATTATAATTGGTGGAATACCATCGGTTCAGTTCGTTCTCTGCAGATGCAGACCAGAGAACCGCACGGTAGAGCACACGGCTGTTTCTGAAGCTGTATGGAAGTCCGCTGATGTAAACACCGCGGCCTTTTCCAAAGGTTTTTACTGCCATCTGTACCTCATGGTCATTCTGGATCAGGATCCGGGTTTCCGGAAGCGCAAAAATATTCTTTTTGCCCTCACCGAAGTCCACATCACCTTCTGCATCAGCCAGAATAAAGTGGTCTCTGTGTTCCTCCCAGTTGTATTTATCGGTATTTAAATTGAAGCCTCTTTCTTCTTCCACACCCAGTACATCATCCAGCTGGAAGAATTTTCCCTGCCACTGATGGGCTGCAGCTCGCCAACTCCGATGAAACCGCCGCCATTGTAAACGAACTCCTTTACAGCAGTAATAATGGTTTCATTTACCCAGTACTCGCCGCCGCTTTGCGCAGTATCCGCATCCCCTACATTGATCACAACATCAAATTTTTCAGCAGATCCTTATCTGCCAGAATATCATCAAAACTGATAAAGGATACATCAAAGGGTGCACCGCTTAATGCCTCAATAATGCCAAAGTAAGAGTAATTCTGTTTGTAATAAATTGCGTGATGTACCATATGATTACCCCAGGAGCGCATGCGGCCCCAGCAGTTTAACACAGCAACACGTTTCACGCAGTATGGAGTCACACCCTGGATATTATCATAAAGGGTGCGGAATTCCTGGCAGACCTCTTTAATGTACTGGACAAAATCCGGGAACTGAAGAGCCAGCTTCAGATATCCGCCATAACCAATTCTCTGGATGGGGCTTCTGAGAATGGCACGCCTTGCAGTTACCCAGTTTACCTTCGCCTCTTTCACCGGGTCTCCACCTTCGTGGAAGGTGTCCGGGAAAAAGTATGGAAGAAATCGTCCTTCCGTGTATTTTACATTTTTAATATCGCTGAACAGACGCAGGGTTGCACCATTTCCTACACTTCCAACCACAGCATCAAGACCGATGGAAGCAAACTCATCCATAAATGGCTCCATGCCGATCCAGTGGTCACCCATGAACATCATGCTTCTTTGCCATATTCATGACAATGTCTACCATTCCTTTGCAAGCTTCGCGACCTCGCGGCGCTGGAATGCCTGGAAGTCCTTGAATTCCTTAGATGGAATGCGATAGGTATTGTTCATGTAGCCCTGGTCGATAATGTATTCCGGGCGGAAGGGATAGCCAACCTCTTTTTCAAACTGCTCCAGCACATATGGACTGACAGATGCGGAATAACCGAACCTAGTCACATATTTTCTCCCTTGCCAGCTCATCAAAGATCAGGGTGACTGATGGAAAAAGGTGGTGAAGCGTACCACATCCACATACTGGTGGGTATCAAGGAATCTGCGGAGGCGCTCCAGGGAATTGAGCTCTTGTTTTTGGCTGGCGCACATCAAAGGTGATCTTGCGGCTCTACATCTTTCCAGTCGTTTACCACTGCATTGTACATATGTACCGGATCCCACATAATATAAGCCAGGAAGCTGACGGTATACTCATGGAACGGTTTTACAGGTGTAATTACCACATTTCCGCTCGTTTCATCATAATGCCACTGACTTGCCGGAACCACTTCTCCTGTGGTACGGTCGATCACTTCCCACCACTTTGTGATATCATCGCGTGTGTTCACCTTCAGCATATCCGGGTACAGGTGGTCCATAAGGTGGATCTCCAGTTTGTCTGATGTTGCGGTGTGGAAAGAACTCATAATGTACATTTGCTGGATCTCATCCGGATTAGCCTTTGCCCAGGCATTGTCCTTTCGGGTGGTGTAGTAGGTAGCGTAGATTTTCGCACCAGTGTCCTTCAGCTCCTGTGGGAATTCGGTTCCATCACAGTCACGGATGGCATCTGCGCCCCACTCATTCATAATATCCAGTGTTTCCTTTACCACATCCAGGTTGGTAGGAATGGTAACTCTGCCTTTTTTCTGTTCCATTTTGCGACCTCGCTTTTCTTTTTTTTATTTACAAGGGTTGTTAACATTGTTTGATAGTTGTTTTTTTCTGTAATATAAGAATACGTTTTTGACAGCTGTTTTTCAACAGAGTTGTTGCTAAGGTTTTTAGAAATATTGCTGTATTTTCCGTTCTATGGTACTCTAAGTGTGCGAGTGTTTATTCCCTGTTGTTTGAAAACGCTGTATTCGGAATATCGGGAGCCGACAGCGCAGACAACAAACTATAGTTTATGATACATAAGGAGAATCTATGAGTACACGTTCTTTTTCTTTTTCCAATGATAATCCACTTTCTACAGAAGCAGTTCTGGTGAATGCCTCATCCTCCAGATACGAAGAGGACTGGCCCAGCATTCCTCATACCCATGCTTTTACGGAGCTTTTTTATGTTTCCAGAGGAAACGGCGAATTTCTTATAGAAAATCAGCGCTTTTCCATTGCAAGGGACGATCTGGTCATTATCAATCCACATATCCTGCACACGGAAACTTCCCAGAGCGCTGCGCCCCTTTCTTATTATACTGTAGGAGTGGATGGAATTAGTTTTTCTTTCCGGGATCAGAAGGAATTCCAGATTTTCAACTGCCGGAAGATTAATACAGATCTTTTGTTTTATTTCCACTCCCTTTTTCAGGAATTAGATGAGAAAAAAGAGGGTTATGAAGAGATTTGCAGACATACGCTCTCCATTCTTATTGCCCAGCTTCGCAGGATAACAGATTCCGGCTTCCAGCTGGTGCCTTCTTTTCATCCAAGTAAGGAGTGTGCACAGGTCAAGCGCTATCTGGATTCTAACTATGGGGAAGATATCAATCTGGATCAGCTGGCGGCATTAAGTCATCTGAACAAATATTATCTAAGCCACGAGTTTACACGATATTATGGGATTTCTCCCATTAATTATCTGAACCGGCGCAGGATTGAGGTTTGCAAAAATCTTCTGGAAAATACAGATCATGATATTTCTGACATTGCCCATCTTGCAGGCTTTTCTTCCCAGAGCTATCTGGCGCAGAGTTTTCGGAAATCTTGCGGTATGACTGCTATGGAGTACAGACGAAGCAGGCGTGAATAAACAGAGATATTATTTCCGGAGGATTTTTTGAGGAAACGTTACCAGTGACCAGTCACATTTGCTAAAATGCCAAAAAATAGTTGAAGAACACAGGTGAAAACTTGTATAATTGACTATAGTAAAAAGTGAAATCATATTAAAATCATATACAGGAGGAAACTATTATGAAAGAAGCGAATGACAAAAAAGAGAGCATGAAGCCTGTGAGTCAGGCAGTTGTTGAGTTGGATGATGAAGCATTGGATCAGGTCAGCGGAGGCCTGAAGAGGCTGGACAGCGATTGGAAGCCGGAAATAACAGAGGTTTGCAAGTTATGCGGCTCCACCAGAAACGTCCGTGGTGGTTTATGCCTGGCATGCAAAAACAAATGTTAACAGCAAAAGAAAGGATAAAAATAAAACGGTATTATGCTTTCACGAGAAAAAACAAAGACAGAAGATCAAAGGCAGGATGTAAATGATTATCCGGTGAAAGAACAATATGTTTTAAGCAGATTATTGTCCGAGTATGTATCCTTATACCGGATAGAGCTTAATTCCGGCAAATATGAAATACTGAGACTGGATGCGAATACCAATGCCAGGCAGCTGGCGGAGAAAGATCCCCATCCGCTGAAAATTTTGATGAATATGTGAGAAGATATGCAGACAATTTTATTCTGGATGAAGAGAAAGAAGAGTTTATAGACTGGCATCTTTGCGCAAATATGAAAAGAAGGCTTTTACATGAAGAGAAGCTTACTTACCATTACCACAGTGTTTCAAAGGAAGGGAAAGATAGCTATTATGAAGCCTATGTAGTGAAGGGAAAGACAGATGATGAGACCTTTGATGTTTTTCTTGGATATCGCAATATAGACAGTATCCTTTACAAAGAGAAGGAAATCCAGGAGAAACTGCGAAAAGCTCTGGATGAGGCCAGATTGGGAAATGAGATCATTTCCTCCATTGCCAGAACGTACCAGTATATTTCCAGAATTAATATCCAGGCAGATTATTTTGAAGAAATTTCCAACAGGGATGTGGAGCATCTGAAATATATTCATTCAGGTACTCTGTCTGAAAACAACAGAAGAGTTTGCCGTGAACAGGTGCAGAAGAGTACAGGATGCTTTTGAAAAATTTACAGATATCTCTACACTACCGGAACGAATGAAAGACGAAGAATCTGTCGTTTTGGAATACCGGATGAAGGATGGAAGCTGGCATAGTCTGCGCTTTATTGAAAAGAAAAGGGATGAAAACGGCCGCCTGACCCATGTTCTTTGTGCAATCCGAAGTATCAGTGATGCGAAGAGAAGGGAGCAGACTCTTATATACCAGGCTGCAGAAGCGAAGAAGGATGCGGCGGTTAAAACCAGATTTCTGTCTAATATGAGCCATGATATCCGAACTCCCATGAATGGGATCATAGGTATGATCGAATTGGCAAACCGTTATCCCAATGACCCTGAAATGCAGCAGAAATGCAGGGATAAGATCATGGAATCCTCAGATATCTGGTTTCTCTTGTAAATGATATACTGGATATGAATAAACTGGAGTCGGGAGATATTGTTGACCAGGAGCTTACTTTTGATCTGACAGAAATCCTGAGCAGGAGCAACACAGAAAAGCAGCTTCAGGCAGCTGAGAAAAATATAGAATACATCGTGGATTGGGAAAGATCAAAGCTAAGTTATATATTATTAACCGGAAATCCTGTTTATCTGGAACGGCTTCTGAATGCGATTTCTGATAATGCGGTGAAATTTACGAAACCAGGCGGAAGGATTCATGTATGGTGTAAGGAGAAATTTGCGGATGAAAAGCAGGTAGTGTATGAATTTGGCTGTGCAGATAATGGTCCTGGTATGAGCCAGGAGTTTGTGGCACATGCGTTTGATCTTTTTACCCAGGAGAAGGAGACCAGCCGGTCGAAATATGAAGGTACCGGACTGGGACTTTCCATTGCAAAGAAGCTGACAGACAGAATGGGTGGCACAATCCGGATCGAAAGTAAAGAGGGAACCGGCACAACTGTGGTCATGACAATTCCGTTCAAAATCGGAGAAGCAGAAAAAGCCCGGAAGCTGGAGGATTTTGTAAAGGATCCGAATACGATTTCCCTTGAAGGTCTGCGTGCACTGGTAGTTGAGGATAATGAACTGAACATGGAAATCGCCAGCTTTATGCTGGAAGATAATGGAATAATTGTGGATTGCGCCAAAGACGGACTGGAGGCAATTGGAAAATTTGAAAAGTCCGAGCCAGGCTATTATGACGTGATTTTAATGGATATCATGATGCCAAACTTAAACGGCTGGGATACTACCCGGAGAATTCGTTCCATGAAAAGATCAGATGCAGAGCGTGTACCGGTTATTGCCATGAGTGCCAATGCATTTGCAGAAAAACATTATAAACACCGGATATCTGGCATGGATGAGCATCTTACCAAACCCCTTGAACCGGCGAGGCTTGTAAATGTACTTAAGGATTGTATCTGGAGGAGAAAACATAAGCTGTAAACAGGCTGTTGATCAGTGGAGGAAGGATGCGTGCAATGAGCAACAGCCGCATCCTTGATCGTTGCAAAATCAAAAAAGAAGCTTGATATTGACAAATATATGAGTTAAAATCAGAAGACATAATTCGTTTATATTTTATTGGTTTATGTCAAAAAATTTGTCAGGAGAAAACAGATATGAGTAGTAAATCTAATACACAGGCAATGGAAACGGAAAAAATCCCACGTCTTTTGGCGCAGCTTGCAATTCCTGCTGTTGTGGCACAGATCATTAACCTTTTGTACAACATTGTAGACCGTATTTATATTGGACATATTCCCGGTGTTGGTGCGGCAGCATTAACCGGCGTGGGGTTATTTACGCCAATTCTTATGCTGATCAATGCCTTTGCCATGCTCGCAGGTTCAGGAGGTGCTCCCCGAGCCGCAATTTCCATGGGGAAAAAGGACAATGCGACAGCGGAAAAGATTCTTGGAAACTGTTTCTCGCTTCTTATTCTTATGGCTGTGGCTCTTACGGTGATTTTTTTCGCTTTTGCTCCACAGCTTCTGACAATATTTGGTGCCAGTGATAAGACCCTTCCTTATGGAGTGTCATACGCAAGAATCTATATACTGGGAAGCATTTTTGTCCTGATCGTAATGGGAATGAATCCCTTTATCACCACACAGGGATTTGCAAAGATCAGTATGATGACCACTGTGATCGGTGCGGTGATCAACATTATTCTGGATCCTGTTTTTATTTTTGTATTTGACCTGGGCGTAAGCGGTGCTGCAATTGCTACTGTTTTGAGCCAGGCTGTTGGTGCCATCTGGATTCTTCGTTTCCTGTCAGGAAAAAGACCATTCTCCATCTCAGGAAAGAGAATTTCAAATTACAAAAAAATATTATTTTACCATGCCTTGGGCTTGGAATATCCACTTTTGTCATGTTGTCCACAGAAGTATTCTGTCCATCAGTTTCACCTCCAGCCTTTCAAGATATGGCGGAGATCTTGCGGTTGGAGCCATGACCATTATCACAAGTGTCAGCCAGCTTGCAACCTTACCGCTGCAGGGAATATGCCAGGGCGGACAGCCGATCATGAGTTATAATTTCGGTGCCGGCAATAAAGAGCGTGTTAAAAAAGCATTTTTTACGCAGTTTACAGTCTGCACGGCTTTTACCGGCTGCTTCTGGCTGATCATGCTTCTGTTTCCCAGGCTCTTTGCAGGTATTTTCTCCAATGATACGGATCTGATCACGTATACCGCATGGGCACTGAGAATCTATATGGCTGGTATTTTTTCACTGGGATTCCAGGTTTCCTGTCAGCAGAGCTTTATGGCACTGGGACAGGCGAAAGTCAGTCTGCTGCTTGCATGCTTAAGAAAACTGATCCTGTTGATTCCGCTGATCTTTATTCTGCCGCTTTTCATTCAGAATAAGGTATTTGCCGTTTTTCTGGCTGAACCAATCAGCGATATACTGGCAGCAATCATTACAACTTCAACTTTCTTCAGGCGATTTGATAAAATACTGGATAGAAGATAAGAATAAAAGCCATTTGGTTGGATATGTTTCTGACTGAATGGCTTATTTTTTTGCTACGGCAACCGAATTCAGGCTGAATATGGCGGAAACACATCTTTATACAATCTTAATACAGAATCAGATACTCTTATACCATCTTTAAAGGCAATTATATATAATGGGTGCAACAAAAAAGTAATCATTCGTAAGGAGTTTTGATCATTTATGCCGGAAAAATCATATAAGAAAAAACATCTGACATCTTTTCAGCTAATAATTCTGGGATTTGCAGGAGTGATCCTTTTGGGAAGCATTCTTTTAATGCTTCCATTTTCATCTGTAGATAGAATACCAACTCCGTTTCATGAGGCTCTTTTTACAGCCACTTCGGCGGTATGTGTAACCGGGCTTGTAGTAAAGGATACCGGAAGCTACTGGTCTCTGGCAGGACAGACGATTATTCTTATACTCATACAAATAGGCGGTCTGGGAGTGGTAACGGTGGCTGCATCTGTTTCCCTTCTTTCCGGTAAAAAAATATCCCTTATGCAGAGAAGTACCATGCAGGATGCGATTTCCGCGCCTAAGGTTGGCGGAATCGTCAGATTGACAAGGTTTATTTTAAAGGGACATTTTTGATTGAAGCTGCAGGGGCAGTGTTACTGCTGCCGGTTTTTTTATGGGATTACAAAGGAAAGGGAATTTGGCTGTCAGTCTTTCATTCTATTTCCGCTTTTTGTAATGCAGGCTTTGATATTCTGGGAACATCTGCAAATCCTTTTCCTTCCCTGACAGGGTATTCTGCAAATGTTCTTATAAATGTAGTGATTATGCTTCTGATCATCATAGGGGGAATCGGTTTTCTCACCTGGGACGATATTTATACCAACAAAATGAAGTTTAAACGTTATCGCATGCAAAGCAAGATTATCCTTGTGACTACTGTATGCCTGATTTTAATTCCGATTATTTTTTTCTTCACCTGTGATTTAAAAAAATCTATCCGCAGGGAATCGCTTATTAGCTGCGGCGTTCCAATCGGTAACTACAAGAACTGCCGGATTTAACACGATTGATATTTCAAAGATGAGTGAAGCCTCAAAAGCTGTTATGATATTGTTAATGCTGATTGGCGGTTCACCTGGTTCTACAGCTGGTGGAATGAAAACCACAACGTTTACAGTTCTTTTGTTAAATGCAATTGCCACATTCCGAAGCCAGGAAAATGCAGGGGCTTTTGGCAGGAGGCTGGAATACCATGTGATAAAAAATGCGGCGACAATCGCCATGCTTTATTTTACGTTATTTTTTTGCGGCGGACTTGCAATCAGTATATATGAAGAACTTCCTCTTTTAGACTGCCTGTATGAAGCTGCTTCAGCTGTGGGAACAGTAGGACTCACGTTGGGAATTACACCGAAGCTTCATATGTTTTCGCAAATTGTGCTGATTATACTGATGTATTTGGGGCGTGTAGGTGGTCTGACTCTGATTTATGCGGTGCTTTCAGGAAGAAACAGGGGAAATGCAAAACTGCCTCTGGAGAAAATAACAGTTGGATAAGAAGGAGAAAATATAATTATGAAAAATGTATTGCTTATTGGACTTGGAAGATTTGGAAGACATATTGCCATGCAGTTAAGCCAGCTGGGGTCATGAAATCATGGCGGTTGACTGGAATGAAGAAAGGGTAGACAAAGCATTGCCATTTGTGACCAATGCGCAGATCGGTGACAGTACCAATGCTGAATTTTTGCGTTCCCTTGGAATTGGAAATTACGATATCTGCTTTGTGACCATTGGAGGAAGCTTTCAGAATTCCCTTGAAACCACTTCACTTTTGAAGGAACTGGGAGCAAACTGGTAATATCCAGAGCTGAACGTGATGTTCAGGAAAAGTTCCTTTTGCGAAACGGTGCCGACAAGGTGGTTTATCCGGAAAAGCAGGTTGCAAAATGGGCCTCTATCCGTTACACAGATGACCATATCCTCGATTATATGGAGGTGGATGCTTCCCACGCAATTTTTGAGGTGGAGGTGCCGGAAGAATGGGTTGGAAAAACAGTAGGAGAGCTGGATATCCGAAAACGCTACAACATTAATATTCTGGCAGTAAAAAATGAAGGAGAATTTGGTATTGCAATTTCACCGGATACGTATTTTGAAGAGAATCATAAATTACTGGTGTTAGGAGAATACAGAGCCCTTCAGAAATGTTTCAGAATATAGTCATTTGTTATGGAGAGGCTGCTATAGAGGTGAAGACAATGGCAGAAGGAATATTGGCAGTTACTGTATTTTGTATGTTTGGACTTGGATTTTATATTGCAAATAAAGCAGATCAGTTTTGGGGCGAAATTCAGGAAAATATGGAAGAAAAACAGCAGTCATCGAAGACATTGTTTTTGAATACTCTTTCAGATGAAGAATTGTTAAGAGAGATTCATGAGTGTAAAATTGAATATAAGGAAGCTGAAATTATAATTTTTGATGGACAGTCCGGGTATGAAAAAAAGAATTTTGACCATAATACAGTCGCATGATATAATTGCAAAAAAGGCAGAAAAAGGGGACTGGCAGGATGAGTCTGGGAATTGAAGAGGATAATAAAAAACAGATGAACATATCCTTGTTTGTTTGTCAGCAGCACCCTCCAATAAGAAAATAATAGATACAGCGGCAAAAATGGCGAATGCGTTGCAGGCACGTTTTACAGCCTTGTACGTTCGCACTGGCACAAAATCAGAAGACTTAGATAAAGAAAAACTGGAAGAACATATTCGGTATGCAGAAAATCTGGGAGCAGAAATCGTAATGACTCATGGGGAAAACATACCGGTACAGATCGCAGAGTATGCCAGACTATCAAATGTTACTAAAATTGTGATTGGACAAAGTAATGCCCGACGAAATCATTTTTTTCAGTAAAGTGACTCTGACAGAAAAACTGATTGAAATTGTACCAGATATTGATATCCATATTATTCCGGATACGGTCAAAACAGGAAACTACCAGAAACGGTCATTTACATGGTATATGGAAAAACCGTCTGCAAAGGATTATTTTCTGACAGTTTTTATATTTGCAGTATGTACTTTGATTGGTCTGCTGTTTCAGAAGCTGGATTTCACGGACACGAATATTGTAACCATATACATTCTGGGGGTTTTGCTTACTTCCATTGTGACAGATGGTTATCTATGCAGTGTAGCCGGTTCTTTCTTAAGTGTCTTTTTATTTTGCTTTTTTCTGACAGAACCAAGGATGTCTTTTCAGACCTATGCAGTGGGTTATCCGGTGACCTTTCTCATAATGCTAATTTCATCCGTACTTACAGGGGCACTTGCGGCAAAGCTGAAAAACACATGCAAAGCTTTCTGCACAGCTTGCTTTTCGTACACAGATTTTGTTTGATACAGACCGTTTGCT
>ENA-OQCX01001000-OQCX01001000.1-human-gut-metagenome-genome-assembly--contig:-NODE-1000-length-13836-cov-1.687359_pt1 | contig 13836 bp, 15 predicted proteins | sample MGYA00242762_ERZ504587 | MGnify/ENA primary metagenome ERZ504587 (study PRJEB26092, sample SAMD00036337) | human gut metagenome | host: Homo sapiens | study: EMG produced TPA metagenomics assembly of...
GGATTAAGTTTCATACGCTGTTTCAGATATCCTGGTTTTGAAATAGACACACCAGAATGAGCAAGTTTCATATAAAATAACAAGGAGAAGGATGGACGGTATTTTTATTCATATATGCCGACAGGTGTATATGCAGAACTGCGGAATGCGTCAAACCGTCGGTTTGTGCTTGTAGAAGAACAGACAAGGGCGAAGAACCGTCTGCAGAAGTGGATTGCAGTGTATTTCCCGGAATATAAGGGGACTTATACACACATAGATGCTAAGGGAGGGCTACTGGTGTTAAAACAGGCACCAATCCTGAGGAGATAGTAAGACTCGGAGTAGAAGGTATCATAAAGATATGGAAAGACGCTAAACTCCGAGGAAATGGGCATAAGAAGCTATGTTGATTCTGAATGCAGCCATGAAAAGCATAGGATTAAAGGCAGGCCTTACAGAAGCCAGAATGGAGATACAGGATCTGATAGAGGATTATGAACTCCAGACAAAACGCCTTGAACGGGTCAATGACCTAATTAAAGAACTATGCCAGCAGATCAGGTATGCGGATAAGCTGCTTGAAATAAAAGGTATAGGAATAACAACAGTAGCTGGTTTCATAGCAGAAGTCGGTAATATCACGCGCTTCGATAGCACGAAAGAACTTCAGAAACTAGCAGGATTGGAACTGGTGGCAGATAGCTCTGGCAAGCACAATGGAAAGACAAAGATAAGCAAAAGAGGGCGCAAGCGTCTCAGATATCTTCTTTTCGAGGCAGCGATATCGGTGGTGGGAAAGAATGAAGAATTCAAAGAAATCCACAGGTATTATACCACCAGAGAAAAGAATCCATTAAAAAAGATGCAGTCGCTGATAGCAGTAGCATGTAAGCTGATAAGAGTATTCCATGTGATCCTTACCAAGGGAATCAGTTATGATGCATTAAAGATGTTGAAAGATATTCGACATCCGGGAGAGCAGTTAAAGGCTGCATAACCGAGCAATAAAGAATAACCATAATGATTATAGGAAGCGTCCACCGAAAGGTGCTGTAATCGGAGGGTTTGGATCAGTGATGAAAGTACAAAGAATGAGCTGGTAGCTGGCAGGAATTTTCTCCGGAGGGAATGACCCTGATGAATAGCTAAGCTGGCACCCTGGTTATGGACAGGCAGAATGAAGGAAGTGAGGACCCACCGTAAGGAGGATGATCCTGTTGGACATGAGAGGTGAGCTGCCATATAGGGATGGTACACATCGAGGCCATTTAGAACGAATAGTGATGACGTTTTATTTGGTGTACCCATTATTACTATATATCTGCCCTGTATGAGGTAAAGATCACTCCATAACCTTAGTTCTATTCAATGACAGGTATCAAAAAGTATTGAATTTATTGAAAAAACACTTGATTATATGGAGAGGAGTAAAATAAAATCGAGTGAAATATTATTCATTGTGTGGTTTATATTATAATGATATAATACAGATATATTAATTGAAAATCAGTTTTAATTGAGAAAACCTTTCAATATAACAAGGGAAACAAGAAAACCTCCATGCATTCCGAAAGGCATGGTAGGGGATGAATAATTATAGATTAATTATCTTGGCGAAAGTGGCAAAATCTTATAAATCAAACCAATCAAACGAAAGAAGGATGATAAGCATGAAATCCAACTTTGAATTTCTAAATAAATATTGGCCTGTACTGGCACAATTAGGAGCTAATGCTGAAAATTATTTATATTCAGATCCTAATGCATGTATTTATAAGCTTGGAATGTTTGCGGAGCGCCTTGTACGAGAAATATTAGTATTTGAGCATATTGATGAACCGCAAACGGAAAATACTCATGCGAATCGTATTCGTTCATTGAAAAAAGCCGGTCTTCTTCCGCAAGAAATAGATAATACTCTTTATTTACTCCGCAAAACTCGTAATTCTGCTGTACATACAGGAACGGATTCGGTGGATGATGCAAAAATGCTCTTTTCTATGACATATAATTTAGCTGTTTGGTTTATGGAAACTTATGGTGATTGGAAATATATTGCAGATGATTTACTATGCCTAAAGAAAGTACATCAAGCAGATTTGAAATCAGTTATAGAAGATCAGGAAAAAAAGATTGTTGAGCTATCGAAAAAGCTTGCAGAAGTAACTACTGCCGTTTCTGGTACCACGCAGCAAGAACGTGTGAAAAGATCTCAAGCTGTATCTTCAATGATGGAATGGAATGAAGCTCAGACTCGTTGTTTAATAGATGAGCAGCTTCGTAAAGCAGGATGGGAAGCAGATACTGTTAATTTACGCTACAGTAAAGGTACACGTCCGGTAAAAGGTAGAAATATTGTTATTAGTGAATGGCCGACCAACTCTGCGTTTTCTAAAAATGGTTATGCTGATTACGCGTTTTTTATAGGAGAAAAACTGGTTGCATTAATGGATGCGAAGAAAGTTTCCGAAGATGTTGCCTCTACCATTGATGTGCAGGTGAAGGATTACGCGAAACATATTAAAGAGGAACATAAAAGATATACTATAGGTTTATGGGATGAATATCAAGTCCCTTTCCTATTTGCATCAAATGGAAGAGCTTTTTTGGAACAACTTCGAACCAAATCTGGCATATGGTTTTTGGATGCACGAAAATCTGCGAATCAGTCATATCCAATACGTAATTGGTTTAGCTAGTGATCTTAAAGAAAAGTTAGGACAAGATATTGATCAAGCAAATGAAAACTTAGCAACCTATAATGATTCGTTTATGGAAGATCCTACGGGGCTTAATTTACGTGATTATCAGATTAGGGCGATTAATAAAGCAACAGAAGCTATTGTGAATGGAAATCGTACTGCATTACTTGCAATGGCGACTGGTACGGGAAAAACACGAACTGTTCTTGGTTTTATTTATAAAATGCTTGAATCTAAGCGATTTAGAAGAATTCTATTTCTCGTTGATCGTGTATCACTTGGAGAACAAGCAATGGATACATTTAAAGATGTTAAGCTTAAAGATTTGATGACTTTGAATGAAATCTATGAGCTCAAATCCATTGATGATAATGAAATTAATTTAGAAACAAAAGTTAGTGTTTCTACGGTGCAGGGCTTGTTAAGAAGAACTATTCTTTCTGAAACACCGGATTTAATGCCCGGTGCATTTGATTTGATTATTGTGGATGAAGCTCACAGAGGATATATTCTTGACAGAGAAATGACACAAGAAGAAATTCTCTACGATAATCAAGATGATTATATGAGCAAATACAAACAGGTCATTGAGTACTTTGACGCAGTAAAAGTAGCTTTGACAGCTACACCTGCTTTACACACGACTGAAATTTTGGTAAACCAATTTTTACATATAGTTACCGGGAAGCCGTTATTGACGGATGCTCGTAGACCATGACCCGCCGTACATTATAAACACTGGTTTTATTGAAAATCATGTGAAATTCAAAAAAGGTGAAACACTTGCACAATATGATCCAAATACAAATGAATTGGTTAATGGTGCTGTATTGCAGGATGAACTGGATTTTGATGTTTCGGATTTTAATAGAAAAATTATACTTCCTGATCATACACGTAAGGTTTTGGAAGAAATATCTAATTATTTAAATCCTGAAAGCAGGGAAAAAACACTGATTTTTGCTGTTAATGATAATCATGCGGATTGTATTGTGGATACACTTCGGCATATTTATGAGCCTTATGGAATTTCAAATGATGCTATTATGAAGATCACTGGAAAGACCGCTGGAGGCAATAAAAAGAAGATTTTGCAGGTCATTAAGCAGTTTAAAAACAATCAATATCCCAATATTGCGGTAACAGTCGATTTGCTGACAACTGGAATTGACGTGCCCTCTATTTGTAATCTTGTATTTATGAGAAAAATTAATAGCCGTATCTTGTTTGAACAGATGCTTGGGCGTGCTACTCGGATTTGCCATGAAATTGGTAAGACACATTTCAACATTTTTGATGCGGTTCGAGTATATGAGGATTTGGATTCTACTTCAGGAATGAAATCTGTTTCTGTAAGTAAAACCATGCCAGAACTACTAGAAGACCTTTTCCGTAATAATGGAGAAAATAAACAACAAGTTAAGGACCGTATTTTAGCAAGACTGCAGCGTAAAAATAACAATCTAACAGCTACACAGAAATATGATATTATTGAACGTTTAAATGGTGTTGACTTGAAATCTTATATTAAAAAATTGAAATCATATACAGAAAATACCTTTGTTAAAAACGTGTGTACAAGACAAAGATTTTTTGTTATGGGTAGATTTGCTGAAAAGGGAAAAGAAGGGATATTACTATTCTGCAAAACCTGACATTTTAAGAGAGACTACCCGTGGATATGGGAATACGGAAAAGCCAGAAGATTATCTTGAAGCTTTTGCAAAGTTTGTTAATGAGAATAAAGATAAGATTGAGGCGATCCGTATTGCCTGCACTAAACCCAGTGATATGACAAGAGCACAGCTAAAAGAGTTGAAGCTTACCTTGGATAAGAAGAATTTTACAGAAACAAATTTGAATGAAGCGACCAGTTCTGTAACTAATGTACACATTGTGGCAGACATTATTGCTTACGTTCGCCAGGCAGTATTGAAAACGCCGATATTTAACCATGATGAGCGTGTCACAGCAGCTTTTGATAAATTAACTGCGACGCATCATTTTAATAAAATCCAACTGGATCTTTTGAACAAAATCAAAACCTACATGTTACATGAGAGTATTTTGAATACCGAAACCTTTGAGGCTCCGGTGTTTAAGATGGATGGAGGATTTGACCGTTTTAATAAGAAGTTTGGAGGAACACTGGTTGAGATTATACGAGAAATTAACACTTATATTTATGAAGGAGTTGCATAATGAGTACTCAGGATATTGTTCAAAAACTATGGAATCTTTGTAATGTTCTTCGCGATGATGGAATTACTTATCATCAGTATGTTACAGAGTTAACCTATATTTTATTTCTCAAAATGTTGGATGAAACCGGCGAAGAAAATACATTGAAAGCCGATATGTTAAAAGCATATCAAAATTCTTTGGAGCAGTATGCCCGCAGAAAAGGGAAAGCGGTTGAACAGCTGACCGAAGAAGAAAAAGAATCCAGAAAGCCACTACTTTACAATTACTCTTGGGAGTACCTTACCACTTTGGAAGGCATTGAACTGAAAAATTATTATATGAAACTGCTTTCCGAACTAGGCAGTACCGGTATTCCTAAAATAAGCGATATCTATGCAAAAGCGGTTTCCAGCATTGAAGAACCAAAAAACTTACAGAAAATTATTTCCGAGATTAATAAACTGGATTGGTTTGAAGCAAAGCAGGAGGGGCTTGGCGACCTTTACGAGGGCTTGCTGCAAAAGAATGCTGACGAGAAGAAATCTGGCGCAGGTCAATATTTTACTCCTCGTGTGCTTATTGATGTGATGACTGATTTGATTTCCCCTAAACTTGGTGAAAAATGCTTTGACCCTGCCTGTGGTACGTTTGGGTTTATGATTTCCGCCTATCAGCACGCTATTGACGGTGTGGATCTCTACTCCCTTTCTGATCAGGAAATGGCGGCTTTTCAGGACTCTTTCTATGGCGTTGAGCTGGTACACGATGCACACCGTTTGGCTCTTATGAACGCTATCTGCATAATGTTCCAGCGCATATTTCCTGTGAGGACTCCCTGGCTCCAAGTGCAAAAAGGCTGAAAGGCTTTGATGTGATTTTAACTAATCCTCCTTTCGGAACCAAAAAAGGCGGAGAGCGTACATCCCGTGACGATATTTCTTTTCAGACTTTCAACAAACAGCTGAACTTCTTGCAGGTAATCTACCGCAGTTTAAAAGCGGACGGAAGTGCACGTTGTGCCGTTGTTCTGCCAGATAATGTGCTGTTTGCTGATGGTGACGGAACGAGTGTACGTCGGGAGTTGATGGACTTTTGTAATCTTCATACTATTCTACGTCTGCCTACTGGAATTTTCTATGCACAGGGGGTAAAAACCAATGTGCTTTTCTTCACCCGTGGCAAGACCGAAAAAGATAACACGAAGGAGGTTTGGTTCTATGATTTGCGTACCAATATGCCATCTTTCGGAAAGACTGCGCCGTTGAAAGAAGAACATTTCATCGATTTTGTAAAAGCCTACACCGCTGAAGACCGCCATGCTGTGGATGACGAGCGCTGGAGCGTATTTACAAGAGAGCAAATTGGCGAAAAGGGTGATACCTTGACCTTGGGCTGATTCGTGATGATTCTGTCTTAGATTATAATGATCTACCAGATCCAGCGGATAGTGCCGAGGTAGCCGCAGCCAATCTGGAAGAGGCGGTTGACTTGTTGATGAGCGTGGTGAAAGAGCTACGGGCTTTGGAGGTGCAGGACTGATGGCAAAGGCTAAGAAAAAAGAAACCTTAACACCCGAAGAACGCTTGCAGGCGGTACTGGTGCCGGATTGGGAACAACCTTATAAAGTGCCGGAGAATTGGTGTTGGATTCATTTGCTTGATTCTTTTGAAAACTGCACTGATAGTAAAAAGAAAATCCCGCAAAAAGAGTATTTACAAGACGGAAAAATTGCTGTTGTTGACCAAGGCAGAATTTGATAGGCGGTTATACAAATGATAGAGAAATGATTTTTGCTGGAAATGTGCCCGTCATCATTTTGGTGATCATACAAGATGTATCAAATACATTGATTTTCCGTTTGCACAAGGTGCTGATGGTATTAAGGTATTAAACCAAAGCAATTTTTCAATGAAAAAGCATTTTATTATGCATTTCAAACTGTTGACATTCCTAATATGGGCTATCGTAGGCATTTTCCCCTATTTGACAAATACGCAATTCCAGTTCCCCCCCTCTCTGAACAACAGCGCATTGTTGACCGCATTGAAAGCCTGTTTACCAAGCTGGACGAGGCAAAGCAAAAGGCACAGGATGCGCTGAACAGTTTTGAAACCCGCAAGGCCGCCATCCTACACAAAGCCTTTACCGGCGAGCTCACCGCCCAGTGGAGAAAAGAACACGGTGTGAGAATTGAGAGTTGGAAAAATGTATCAGTTTCTGAGATTTGTCATTCATTAAAATATGGCACATCGAAAAAATCTGTATCACAGGGTAAAGTAGTAGTTATACGAATGGGGAATTTACAAGACGGAGAAATTAGATGGGATGATTTAGCTTATTCCAATGATGAAGAGGATATAGAAAAATACAGACTATTTTCAGGAGATGTTCTTTTTAATAGGACAAACAGTTCGGCTCTTGTTGGAAAAACATCAATATATCGCGGAGATTATCCTGCTATTTATGCAGGATATCTTATTAAATTGGATTATGATCATTCACGCATTATAGGTGATTTCTTGAATTATTCACTTAATACCATTCGGGCTAAAAAGTATTATAATTTGGTAAAGACGGATGGTGTTAATCAGTCTAATATTAATGCTAAAAAATTGGAGCATATAAGTTCGCTATGCCCAATATTAAAGAACAAATAGAAATTGTTCGTATTCTTGACGATATGTTTGCTAAAGAACAGCAGGTAAAACAAGTTGCCGAAACAGTGGTGGAGCAGATTGACCTTATCAAAAAATCTATACTTTCTCGTGCTTTTCGAGGTGAGCTGGGAACGAACAACCAAAACGAGGAAAGTGCAGTGGAGTTGGTGAAAGAAGTTGTAGAAAAAAGTGTAGAAATCAACAACAAACCCAAAACAAAACGAACTGTCATCCCTGAAGAAATTAAGTCTGCACTATCAAGTTCCAATGAAGAAGAGATAATCCGATTATTGATAAAGTCCGCTCCAAAAGCTGTCTCTGTGCAAATGATTATGTCTATTAGCAAGAAAAAATTTGATTGATGGATGCGCTTCGAAGCCTTGAGCAAAAACAGATTGTTATTAAAAACAGTTTAGGGGAATACTTGCTAAAGAGGTGATATTATGCAAATCAAAAGATTACGTATTGACAAGCATCTTTGTTTGGTTGATTTTGATATTAGATTTGCCACTGTGTCTGGTGGTAGTTCAACCATTTTGATTGGTGAAAATGGTGCAGGCAAATCAACAATGATAGAATGTATTTTGAATATTTTAATGTCCTTTGATTCACCGGCAATTGAGAAGCAGATCGATTATAGTTATTCCCTTGAGTACGAATATGCACAGAAATCAATATCTATTATCAAAAGTGGCCATGCTTACCGTATTACAGCGGACGATTCTGCTATTGAGGGAAGTTATAGGAAGGTTCGTTCGTTTGCCCAAAAGAATTCCCTGTTTCCACAGCGTGTTGTTGCGTTTTATTCCGGAACGAATAACAAACTTTTTCCGAATATAAAAGTGGTAAATACGAGATATACGTGCTTATGCAGGGATACGCTTAGAAATTTTTTAAAATCAATGAACGATGATAGCGAGCGTTTTATTCCTAATTTCCCAAAGAGAAAATACAATTATTGTGAGGAAGGGTTTACCCCTGTTTATCTACTTTCTATTTTGTGTGGACAAAAATCCTTTGAAAAAAGCTATCTTATTAAAGCTTGTCATTTTGATAAGGTTAAATATGTGGATATGGTTGTCAACACCAATAAAGTTGAGCAAATTTTTGGCAGAGGACGGTTTGAGGGTGATGTACCTACAGGCTTGTATTACCTGACTGATTTTATTGATTATCGATTTACAGATCTTTTGCGTAGAGGCTTTATGTATTCTTCGAATGGAAAATCATATTTTCAGATCACGAATATTGACAGTGTGAACATTGATTCAATAGCTATTCTTGAGTTTTTTGAAAAACTATATTCTCTTTTTGAGACCAGATTTGAAGTAACTGTCACACAAGGGGAATCAAATGTAAAATGCAGCGAAATGAGTGAAGGTCAACGGCAACTTATCAAAATTCTTGGTATGCTCGGCATTTGCAAGACAGAAGACTGTTTGGTATTGATGGATGAACCGGATGCTATATGAATCCACGCTGGAAATATGAAATCAAAGAAACAATGGATAATTCTTTGCGAGATGCTATAAATACTCAAGCTATTGTTGCAACTCATGATCCGCTTGTAATCAATGGCGTTCCAAAGGAATTTATTCGTATCTTTACTCACAATGAAAACCTCGTATCAAACAATGGGTATTACTTTACAAAAGTAATTGTCCCTACAGAAGATACAGAGGGGATGGGAATTGATGGCTTATTACAGAGTGAGTATTATGGATTGTCTTCGGTTTTGGATAGTGAAACAAAAGATAAAATGGATGAAAAACACAGACTTCTTATTAAAAAGAAAGATGGAACAATAACCGATAATGAAAAGTATAAATTATTAGAATTGACAAATGATCTTGAGAATATGTCTTTTACTAGAAATATACCAACGGATAGTTATTATGACGAGTATGTTGCAGCAATGCACAAAATCTATAGTGAGCGTCCTCATGTTAATCTATCTGCGGAAGACATTGCTGAAAGAAACGCAAAGGCGGAAGAAAATTTTAAAAAGGACTATTAGAAAAATGAGATATATTGATTTAGCCTTGATTGATAAAAAAGATCCTGATGTAATAGGATGGCTTAATAAAGCAAGATTGTATTTAAATGAATTGAGCAAAAAAACAACACACGACGAACGAAAAGAATATATGGCTGCTCATGGAATTTGGAGTCAATTCAAACCGATACTTATAAAATATTATGGAGAAAAATGCTGGTATTCTGAATGTAGTTAGAGGGGACATTTGGAGAGATTGATCACTTTAGGCCGAAAAACAAATCAACAGACGAGAAAAAAAATGAAATATTGCCAGATGGATATTGGTGGTTGGCATACGATTATCTCACTATCGTTTAAGTTGTGAGAAAAGTAATCGTAGTTATGGTGATGGCGGGAAAAATGATATGTTTCCTTTAAAAGCAGGTACGCCTGCTGCTACGCAAGGAAATAATAATGATATCCCCATTCTGTTAGATCCTTGCGTGGAAAGCGATGTTGAGATTATTGATTGTAATGAAGCTGGTGAAATCATAGCATTAAGCAACGATCCCTACGATGTAAGTAGAGTTGAAATTAGCAAAAGAATATACAATTGGAATTGTTTTAATATTGGTCGTAAAAAAATTCGTTCAGACAGCAAAATAGCATTGCAACTTTTTGAAATGGCGTATGAATTATGTCCGGATAAGATGGCACCTTCAATTAAGCAAATTTGTAAACTGGTTCATCCGGACACCCCATATTCATCGTTTGCCAAACGATACATAAAATTTAAAATTCACGATAAACCATACGAAGATGTGATTGTTAATGCAATAGAAGAAGCGCATTTCCTGCTTCGACACTTAGAGCAAAGAGAGGAGCAGGAAAGATTACCGCAGACGCCCTGTTTGGAGCAGGAAGAAAAATAAATGCACTCGGTTTTCCTGCGGCTGTGGTCATCGTAATAGTGAGGGGAAAAGATCAGATGGCGTCGAACTTCCCTGGAAACAGAGGAAGGGCTCTTGCCAAGTTCGTCAGCAATCTTTTTGAAGCTCCATCCTTTTTCGATGCCAGCCTCGATAGAGATTCTGTCAGAGAGTGTAAAGTGTTTGCCTTTGTTGGATTCAAAAAAAGTATTCATAAATAGAAACTCCTTTCATGTTGGAGCCTGAGAGTAAGTTCATGTTACTATGATTGCAGAGGTAAATGCAACCCCTATGTCTGTGTTTAAGAACAAAAAGACCTAAGGGTTGCATTTACTTTTTCAATTAACAATCACAAAGAGTTCACAAAATAATTAGTACTCACCTCTTGTTATTGTGACGTTGGTTTTGTCTAGTTTCATATAGTCCCGTAACGCCCTAGTTACAAGGGTTTCACGGATTTTGAAAATTTGTAGCTGTTCATCAAAAATCGTCATTTTTCAGAAATTTGGGGTCAAAATTGGCGTCAGATAGCACACCAGAGAGAAAAATTAAATATTTTATAGACTACGGAACGTACACTTTTGGCGTTCCTTTTCTATTCCCAGTCGTTCAGAAATGGACGGCTTTTTTCACTTTATAGGAAAGTTCTCCTTTGGAGAACTCTTGATATAAAAGTAGCCCACACAGAGGCGGGCATAGCAAATAAACGATAAGTTTTTAGAAGATATAAAAACCTTCAGCACCGGGAAAACCTTCATCAAACACATCGTCTTCGTTTAAAAAGTAATCCATATCAAGCAAATCATCCTCACTCATGTGACGGATGTCATCAGCGGTCATGCCTTCTGGTGGATTTTTTATATATTTATTTCTGATTTCATCTGAATGTTTGACATAGTTTTGTACCTCCGATCTTTAAATTATTCTATCACAGACGGAGAAACATGAACAGTGGTCAGGCAGATGAGTGTGCATGAAATCTGTGCATTGTCCTTTCGTACATTTCATTCAGAGAAATATGCTGATGATTATAATAAAGGTCAAGAAAAGTCATGGTCTCACCGCAGCATGGACATTTCTATGCATATGAGAGAACGCTTGGAAACGAAAAACTGGTGGTAGCATGCAACTTTACAAATAAGGAAGTCCCATGCGAACTGTTCGAAGAAAACAAAGGCGAAGAGCTGATCACAAACTACAAAAACCATATAGAAGGAATTTTGCAGCCATATGAGACAAGAGTGATTCTCTACAAATAGCAACGGCTTCAGAAAAAATATAGCCGTGTTATCGAATACTCTGCCAAAGAGCAGGGACTTTCACTCATTTGATGGAATTATTATGACGGATACTACAATGCAGACAATCTTCCTGCAAAGGCTAGGGCTCTTTTCCAATGCTGTCAGGAAAACAAATGTGACTGGAGTTAAGAAAGGTAGCCGTTGGTCTTGTATTCAATGCATCCGGCGTAAAAGACGTATTGTTACAGTTGTTCAATAAGATTATTGGAGAATAAAATTAGTATTGCTATTGTGCGGACATTTGCATATAATAAAGATAGATGGAAATACTACTCACGAAAGGAGATGTTTTATATGGCTACAAAATCAGCAAATTTATATGCAAGGATTGAACCAGATGTCAAAGAAAAAGCAGAAAGTATCCTGTCTACACTTGGTATCCCTGCTTCCAGTGCTATCAATATGTTTTATAAACAGATTATCTTACAGAGAGGACTTCCGTTTGAAGTAAAAATACCATCTGCCAGACCTGTTGATATCAGCACATTATCAGAAGCAGAGTTCAATGAAGAATTGGAGAAAGGATATGCGGATATGCAGGCTGGACGGACAAAAAATGCGAAGAAAGCATTTGCTGATATTCGCAAGGATTATGGCTTATGATATATGAAGTAGAATTATCCGAACAGGCTGACAGTGATTTGAGAGGGATTTTTGAATATATTGCTTTTGAATTACAATCGCCGGAAAATGCAAGCGGACAGCTTGACCGTCTGGAAGAACAGATATTAAGTCTGGATACGATGCCGGAGCGTTATCGAAAATATGAAAAAGAACCGTGGAAAAGTCGTGGACTTCGTGTATTACCAGTAGACAATTATGTGGTACTTTATATTCCAGATAGCGATAAAAAGGTTGTAACAATACTTAGAGTAATGTATGCCGGACGGGACATAGACAATCAGTTAAATCTCCACACAAAGCAATAAAGGATATGATTTTACCGTTGCCTACGAAGTAGATCAGCAGATAAAAGAGGGAGAACAGACACAGGCAGTCACAGAAAACTACACCGTGACCGTTCATGTGGATAAGGACGGTGCAATGGTCATTACCCAGAATCCAACCCTTGCTCCGGCGGTACAGAAATCAAAGTATGAACCGAAAGTACAGGAAGCAGATGTCAGTGTCAGTTCCGACACAGTCAAGGACGCTACCGCTTTCTTGGAAACATTCTTTAAGCTGTATCCGACAGCTACGGAAAAAGAACTTGCCTATTACGTCAAAGACGGTGTGCTTGCTCCTGTTTCCGGCGACTATGTATTTTCGGAACTGGTAAACCCTGTCTTTACCAAAGACGGCGATAACCTCAAGGTCAGTGTGTCTGTGAAGTATCTGGATAACAAGTCGAAAATGACACAAATCTCACAGTATGAGCTTATGCTTCATAAGGACGATAACTGGAAGATTGTAGAATAAATAATCAAGGCTTGCGTCATAAACTGTATAGTATGCTCCGCAAGCCTTATTTCCATTCCGGATTAGTATTTACAAAATTTGCAAAATAAGATGCGAATAGGAGTTAAAAGATATGATAGGGCTAAAAAAGAGAAATATTAAAAAAATGTTGAAACTTGGTGCTAAGGCTGGTGGAGTATCGTTTGCTGATGTTCAGACTGATATAGAAGCTACTATTGATGAAACAATGACCAGTACAGACCCACAAGTACAGGAAAATTTCAAAAAGTTGTTTGGAAGTAAGCGTCCCACGTCAGAAGAATATATCTATAAAATTGCAAAGAAAACAAAAGTTACATGGAAATTAGGGAACAAAAAAGTTGCAAAAATTGTAAAGCAAAAGAAAACCGGAAAACCATATGCTGTTATTCAAGGAGTAAAAAAGGGAAAGACAACACTTCTTGCACGTTACAAACAGGAAAAAAAATCCGTAAACTTACCTGCCGCATCACAGTTCTTGCTGCAAAAAAAGCTACACCACAAAAAAATGCGGCTGTCCCATCCAGTACGGCTTCGCCTTCGCAGGCGCCTAATAGTTCTCCCGCTATAACACCGACTCCAGAGCCAACCGCCACTCCTACTCCGACATGGGTTACCACCTGGGGTACAGCAGAAGAAAAATGCGAGTGTTACATCCAATGACAA
>ENA-OQCX01001001-OQCX01001001.1-human-gut-metagenome-genome-assembly--contig:-NODE-1001-length-13831-cov-2.231100_pt1 | contig 13831 bp, 13 predicted proteins | sample MGYA00242762_ERZ504587 | MGnify/ENA primary metagenome ERZ504587 (study PRJEB26092, sample SAMD00036337) | human gut metagenome | host: Homo sapiens | study: EMG produced TPA metagenomics assembly of...
AATACCGTGCCAACATCAAGATGGACAACATCCACGTAGGTGGTTCGGCACAGACCACAGCCGCTTTGGGTGTGAACGTACGTCCTATGAAAGGTTTGCGTCTCAGTCTGGACTGGAACTTCTTTGCCCGCAACTATGCCGGATACGATATCGATGCAGGACAAGCCGGTATGGGTAATGAATACGTGGTTACAGAACCTTGGGAGATACCTTCCTACCACACATTCGACCTGAGTGCGGGTTATTCCTTCGACTTCGGTAAGGTACGTGCCACTTTGAGCGGTAACGTTAACAACCTCTTGGATCAGGAATACATTGCCGATGCACGCGATGGCAGCAAGCACGATTGGGAAACCGCAACACGTGTACTTTACGGTTTCGGCCGTACTTATTCCGTACGCTTGAAATTCAATTTCTAAACCTTTAAGAGCTATAATTATGAATAAAAAGTTAATATACGGCTTGTGCGCTGCCTCGTTCCTGATGACGGCGTGCGACTATAATGAAGATAACTTCCCCGGCTTCGACCAGGAACCTCTGACAGACGTTGTCTACTACGAAGGAGAATTTACCGGGAAGTATCCTACCGAAGGCTATTTCAGCCTTGTGCAGGGTGATGAAGAGTCAGGAAAGGCGACCATAGAAAAAGCATTGATCGAAATGCTTAAGGATACCTATCCGTATTGTGATAAGGGATCATCGGCAAAGATTAAGGTGAAGGTGGCGGATGTGATGCTTCTCAGGAGAAAGAACCTGCTTATGAAGATGCCTATGAGTTGAGCACAGCAGATTATGATGCAATGGGCACGGGCAAGAATGAACCGGGTGAACATGATAACTTCTCGTATAGAATCGATCCGAATGACTATCTGCCGGATTTCTGTGCAGGGAAGTATGCTGACAAGGCGGAAGGATTTATCTGCAAGATAATATATAAATATTATAGTAACAGAGTTACCACTACTCAGGCTAAATACTACAAAAAAGGTGCAGACGGTTGGACAGAAGAGCCGCTTATTCCTTACGATGCAGATAAGAAACTTCCATTGGAAGAGCAGGATTATGACGCTATGGGTATAGAAGCTGGCGAGCCGGGAGCTAATGACACATTTGTTTCCGATGAGCAGGCTGATGCTTATTTGCCGATATTCCTGCAGAACAAATATACCTATGTTGCCAAGGAAGGTCTGACTGTAGAAGTAACTTATAAAGTATCCGGTAAAGAGAAAAAAACTATTTACCGTTACAACGGTTCCGCTTGGGAGGTATATAACCCGAAGGCATCCATTGTTGTTTCCGTTACCGAGCGCATCACAGTGATGAAATTCGACGGCAAGGAATGGAAGCTCTCCAACCTTATCAGCGATATCAAGGAACTGTCTCTCACCAATGCTGAATACACTAAGTTGGTAGAGTGGGTGAAGGAAAACAAACCGGAGTTTATGAGTACGCAGAACACAACTTCCGAGTACTATTTCGCGCCGATACAAAGAATAACAATATCAACAACAAGTATTCCACTTGGACTCAATATTACAATGTAGACGGCTATCTGAACGATTTGAAAGATGAGGAAATCCAGGTTATCATGGACGAACGTCTTGCAAAGGAGGCTTTCCCGCTTATCCTGTTGCCCGATATGGTAGATAATCCCGACCCGGATATAAGCTATACTGTTATCTATAAGATATATGGCGGACGTGGCAATGGTAATTATGCTATGTCGTTCTACTACAGCAAGGAAGATAATGCTTACACATGGGATGAAATGGCACCTGTTATGCAATAATAGGATGTAACATCATTTCAAAGAACTCTGAAAAAAGACGGGGGGAGTTGTCCTGTAAAGGACAGTTCCTCCCGTTTTGTTTTCTTACAGATTAATCGATTTCATGTCGGTAAAAATATTGCTTAGTATATTACTATGTTGGCGTAACGAACTGATTTAGTTAGGTATTCATTTCACTCACTCTTATCAAATTCGGTACAGCCGTTGTAATGTTCCTGTCATACGGCTTATTTCTTCTTTTTTATTGTATTATTTATCCATAATCATGTAAATAATGGCAAAAAGTGTTATCTTTGAGCGTCCTTCTTTCCGTAAGGGGAGTGAGGTGTGTTTTTTCGATGGGTGTTTTCCCGACATGTTTTTGTAAAGCAGATAAGATAACCCCTTACATAAACCCAAAAAATAAACTAATGGATAAAAGTCCTCTATGCACCTGCCTGATGAAGCAGGATTTGGAAGAAGCTGCCGACCCTTATGAGTTTCTTGATAAAAACTATTCGATCTCCGGTATTCTCGACAATTTGGATAAACTTTCCCCAAAAGAATTGAAATGCGCTTGCTGCCTGTTCGGTGTGGCATTGCAGAAAGCCTGCAGGAAGAAAAGGCGGTGGTAGATGATGACATACTGTTGACATCTCGGCAAGTATGGTGCAGGGCATTCAAAAATAAAAGCGGCAATGTTTTTTTTATTTTATAATATCAACGATATTCAATACAATTTGTTTCCGGTATGTATTACTATCTTGGCAAGTGCAAAAGAAGAACAAACAAAATGAACATAAAGACAATAGCTATCCTGTTGCCTTGCTGGCTAATTCTGCTTTGCCTGTCGGGATGCGGGCATAAGCCTTATACCAGGCAGTATAAGATAGCTCTTGTCCACTCCTACGAAGAGGGGTATCCGGATGCGGAGCGCACCCGTCGGTTGCTATGTGAAGCATTGGCAAAGCGCGGCTTGTCCTGCGATTTCCGCGAATATTTCCTGAACTGCGACGGTCTGCTGTCCGATAAGGAAGAGGAGTTCTGTTCGGATTTCATTGATGATTTTACCCGCTGGGGCGCCCATCTTGGTGGCAGTGCTGGATGATCAGGCACTTACTCGCTCATGGCCTGCGGCAATCCTTTGTTGCACGACTTGCCTGTGGTGTTCAGCGGCGTGAATTATCCCAATCGCCAACTGTTGGAACGCTATCCCAATGTGACGGGCTATGCCGATGCTCCCGACTATCTGAATACCGTACGTATGCTGGAGCGTATCATGGGCAAATCCCGTGTGTGCGTGATAAACCGTAACAATGTGCTCGACCGCTTCATATGGGAGGACCTCATGACGCAGTTCGACGGACAAGGCTACGAGATTTACTGCGGACGGGTGGGCATGCACGTTTCGACTCACCGGAAGTTGGGCGATGATCTGCCGTCCTTGGTTCCCGGCGTGAACTGGGAAAACGAACGTTTCGACACTACAGCCATTGTTCGTCTCAACAGCGACTCGCTCTCACTTACAAGTGGCGTGGACGGGATATGGCAGCCGCACGCTATGCCTTTTCACCCACCGTAACTTCATAACCGTGCACTCTGCAGTTTCTTTCAAAATCCTGCTTCGCGACGGTAATAAAGCTTGGTCTGTCGGACTATGCTTTGGGCGGTTATTTCGCCACTATTGAAACGCAACTGGATGATATGGGGCAGGGTATCGCCGAACGTCTTCGGGGAAGGATGCCTGCCGAGCAAGTGAGGTACTGTGCCAAACGGTACGTGGTGAACTGGCACGTGTTGCAACGCTACGGTATTCCTCTGAGCTGTATTCCCAAGGAATACACCATAATGTACATGCCCTTTACGGAGCGTTACCGTTACACCTTATTATATATGGCATCCCTTTTCGGTCTGCTTCTGTTGTTGCTGATAGGTTTCCTCATTCGAAGTCTTTCCGTGGAGCGCAGGCGTAAACACGAGGCACTGCACTCCCTGCGTTACGAGCACGAGACGCTGGCACTTGCCATCAGTGGAAGTTCCACATACGTATGGCGTATGGAAGGTGAGGGGATTATCTGCGACGCGCACTTCTATGAGGTTATCCATCACCCGCGTGAGCGTATCACTTTGGACGAGATAATGGATTTTATCCATCCTGACGACCGGGGACGGTTCTACCGCAATTATCGTGCGTCGGAAACTGTGCGCAGCCACAAAGGGCAGTACCGCTTCGATTTCACAGAAGAGGGATACGAATGGTGGGAACTGCGTTACAGTACGCTGTCTGCAACCACAGGCGGCAGGCATATCATTACTGGAGTGTTGCAGAACATTCAGGACATCAAGGACCATGAAGAGGAACATGATACGTGCCCGTCGTCTGGCAGAGCATGCCGAACTGAAACAGTCGTTCCTGAACAACATGAGCCATGAGATACGTACGCCTCTCAATGCCATAGCGGGTTTTGCCAATCTGCTGGTGTACGATCCGGAGCTGTCCGGAGCGGAGAAGCAGGAGTATGCAGGCATCATCAACACCAATACCAAACTGCTGCTAAAACTGGTGGACGATGTACTGCAGCTCTCGCGCATGGAGACTGCAAACATGTCTTTCGACCTGCGCCGGGAGAGTGTTCATCATCTGCTCGAAACGATTTACCAGACACATAGTGTGCTGATTAACCCGCCACTGGAGTTTGTCACGGATTTCTCCGACAGGGATGTCTTTGTGAACGTGGACTGCATACGGCTGACACAGGTCATCACGAACTTTCTGAACAATGCCAATAAATTCACGCCCCAAGCTACATCAAGTTGGGATACATCTACCGGCCTGCTACCAACGAGGTGAGCATTTACGTGGAAGATACCGGAATCGGTATTCCGAAAGAGGAGCAGGAGATGATTTTCGCCCGTTTCTACAAGCGCAGCGAGTTTTCGCAAGGTGTGGGATTGGGGCTTGCTATCTGCAAGGCTATAGCAGAAAAGTTGGGCGGGCGTATCGAAGTGGAGTCGCAAGTAGGGCGGGGAAGCCGGTTTGCGGTGGTATTGCCATGTGTGGAATAGTTTTTTACGTTATATGTTGTATCTGGATAGCTGTAGACTCAATTCTTAAAAAATGTAGCATGATTGTAATGTATTTATATATTATTTTGCTTATCTTTGCCAATGTTTTTCGAAAATATAACATTTTAAGAAACCAATTAAAAACTATTATGTTAAAAGTATTAAGACTTATTTTTACGTTTATGCTGGTTCTGACGGCTGTGGGCGTAAATGCGCAGGTTACGACTTCCGCTATCAGCGGTAAGGTGACCGACGAACAGAGTGAAACGGTAATCGGAGCGACGATTATTGCCGTTCATGAGCCTTCCGGTACACAGTACGGTGCTATCACCAATGTGGATGGACGTTATACGATTCAGGGTATGCGTACGGGTGGCCCGTACAAGCTTACGGTGTCTTATGTAGGTTATCAGAGCGCAGTGTTCACCGGTATCATGCTGGAATTGGGTAACACTTATACACAAAACGTAAAACTGCATCCCAGTTCGGAATTGCTGGATGAAGTGGTTGTCGTAGCCGATGCCAAAACACAAAGCGGTGCTGCTACCAACTTCTCTGCCAACGCCATTGAAAACACTCCGACCGTAGACCGTAACATCTACGACATCGTGAAGAACAGTCCGTTGGCTATGACTTCCAAAAACGGCGGTATCACCTTCGTAGGCTCCAACAACCGTTACAACAGTTTCCAGATTGACGGTACGGTGGCCAACGACGTGTTCGGTCTTTCTGCCGGTGGCACGAACGGTGCTCAGACAGGCGCCAATCCTATCTCTATGGATGCCATTCAGGAAATTCAGGTAGTGGTGGCTCCCTACGACGTTCGCCAAAGCGGATTTACGGGCGGTGGCATCAACGCCATCACCAAGCAGGGTACGAACGAAACCCACGGTTCCGCTTACACTTATTTCAACAATCAGAACATGTATGGCAAGTATAGCGCTGTACGCGGTTACGAGAAGTCACCGATGTCCCAGCAGTTCGACCGTACCTACGGTGGTACGTTGGGTGGTGCCATTATCAAGAACAAACTGTTCTACTTTGTCAGTGCAGAAGGTAAGAAGAACAGCTATCCCTCAAGCACTTATCCGGGATATACCACTAATTACATCACCAGCACCACTGCCAAGCAGATTGCCGACCAATACAAGAAGCTCACCGGTATAGAAGAAACTTACGGTGAACGTGATATCGAACAGAAATCTTTCGGTCTTCTGGCACGTGTGGACTGGAATATCAGCGAAAAGCATAAACTTGCCGTACGCTACCAGCACAACAACTCTTATAAAGATGTGTACGGAGCAAATTCCACCACTTACTATTTCGGCAACAGCGGTTATCGCATGAACAACAAGATGAATTCGGTAGTGGCCGAGTTGAACTCCCGTCTGGGAGATAACCTCTACAACGAGTTGCGTGCGTCGGGTACGTTTGTCCGTGACTTCCGCGATACGGAATATGCAGGTCCTTGCGTACAAATCAGCAATGTCACAGGCGGTGACGGTGAAACTAAGATTACAGCCAATATCGGTACGGAGTTCTCTTCCGGTGCCAACAAGCTGAATCAGGATGTGTATAGCTTTGAGGATAACCTCTCTTGGTACCTTGGCAACCATACACTGACGTTCGGTACTCACAACGAAATCTACAAAATCAGCAACTTGTTTATCCAGGCTTCGGAAGGTGCATGGTACTATAACTCTTTGGATCACTTCCTGCAAGACAAGCCCTACAAGTTTACTTATAAGTACAGCGACCCCGACATGACGGGTGGTAACCTGAAATATGCTCCTGTTATGAAAGCTGGTCAGTTCGGTTTCTACGCTCAGGACAAATGGGTAGTGTCAAGAGACTTCAACTTCACTTACGGTATCCGTTTCGATATTCCTCTGCTGTTCAACAAACCTACTGTGAATCCTACTTTCAACGACTTTGCAGCCGGACGTAATATGGGTGTGCGCGTAGGCGAAACTCCGAGTGCCAAGCTGATGGTTTCACCGCGTGTGGGCTTTAGCTGGTATACCGACGAAGAACATCGTACGCTTATCCGCGGTGGTGTAGGTATCTTTACCGGACGTGTTCCGTTTGTATGGCTCAGTAACTCGTTCAACAATACGGGTATGGAACAGAAAGGTACTACTCTCCAGCCCAAGGATGAATCGGGCAAGAATGATACCAATGAAGCTCCTTCATTGGGAGAATACAAGGATAATCCGCTGGCTGCCGCTACAGGAAGCATGAAGCAGGATATCGTGACTACCGACAAGAAGTTCAAGTATCCGCAAGTATTGCGTGCCAATCTGGCTTGGGAGCAGTTCTTGCCGGGTAATGTGAAGATGACTCTCGAGGGTGTTTACTCCAAGACCATGAATAATGTATTCTTCGAGAATCTTGCTCTTGTGGAAAACGGACAGGTGTATGCCGTTCCGGGTGTAGAGGCTTCCGCTTCTCCTTCTTATAAGGTACAGGCGGGTGACTATTACTCTATTATCAACCTGAAGAATACAAACAAGGGTTATAGCTATGCTCTTTCGGCCTTGTTGGAGAAACACTTCGGGTTCGGTCTTGACATGTCTGCATCTTATACCTTCGGACACTCCAAGTCTGTAAATGACGGAACTTCTTCCGTTGCCTACTCTAACTGGAAGTACAACTACTCCCGCGACACCAACAGCGGTAATGAGCTAGGTTTCTCCAAGTTCGATATTCCTCACCGCGTAATGGCTCAGGTGGCTTATACTACTCCGAAATACTGGAACAACTGGATGAGCACTTCTATCTCTGTTATCTACAACGGATTCTCCGGAAACCGTTACAGCCTGACCATGAATGAAACTTCCGACTTCAACGGCGACGGACAGAAGGGTAACTCCCTGCTGTATATTCCGACTGACGAAGAGTTGGATAAGATGAAGTTCGTGGATGCCACAAACAAAAAGGGAGAAGTAACCATGACTGCCGAAGAAAGCCGCCAAGCTTTCAAACAGTGGATTGAAGGTGACGCTTATGCCAAGGAGCATCGCGGACAGTATGCCGAGCGTAACTCCAACCTCACCAAGTGGGAACATGAAATCAATCTCCACCTGGCTCAGACCATCTATAATCCTAAGGGGTTGGGCAAACTGGAATTTACTTTCGACATCATCAACTTTGCCAATATGCTGAACAAGAAGTGGGGAGCAACCTATGGTTCACTCTATAACCTTTCACCGATTTCCGTTACGAAACTGACAACGGTGGACGGTCAGACCACTCCTAACTATATTTACAACAAGTCCGAAATCACCAAGAGCGATGTTCCTCACGCTGGCATGCTCAGGTGGGTATCCGCTTGACGTTCTAAGGATATTTTTGTTCATGTTTATTTTTACGGTAGAGCTGTTCCGGGAAACCGGGGCAGCTCTATTTTTTATTGTACCTTGAGCGTAAGAGGAAATACGGTATGGCAGAGTGGATGGTGTTTAAAATCCTCTTTTAATACTTCACCGTAAATATCACCGGGTTGTGGTCACTGCATAAATCCAGATTGGGAGAGTAGTAGTCGGTGCATTCCAGCTCCGGTGAGTGGAAGGCATAGTCGATGCGTAGCATGCGCTTGCCGTAACGGTAGGTGTACATGTAGCCGTGTCCGCCTGTCTTGAAGCCGTCCTTGAGGCTCTCGGAGAGCCGGTGATAGGTGTAGGATGAGGGTAGGGAGTTGAAGTCTCCGCACACCAGGACGGGGTGAGGACTGGCAGTGGCGAGCTGACAAATGCTGTCGGTCTGGAAAGCACGTTTCACGAAGTTTTCATGCAGGGTTTCCGCTGCATCCTGTACGGCTTGCGCTTCACGGCGTGTATTGTCGGTGGCAAGTTCGCGTTCCCATTTTTTACGGTTCTGGCTGACGCTGGTAGTTTGCAGGTGGTTGTTCAGCAAGCGGATGGTATCTGTATTCAGAATAATGTCGCACAACATGCTGCAATTGGCGCTGTGAGGGTAGGTGATGAAACGTCCGCCGACAAGCGGGTAGCGGCTGAATACGGCAATGGGGAGAATGCCGCGGATGGAGTCGTCTGCGGGGATAATGGCATATTGCCAGTGAGAAAGGGCACGACGCAGACTGTCTGCCGTGAAGTGTTTGTTTTCGCCGAATTCCTGAAAGCAGAGTACATCGACGTGTTGTTGCTGCATGTACTTGGCAATCTGTTTGCAGGAGTAGCCGGTAATTTCGTTTCCGAAGTTATGAACGTTGTAGGTGGCTACGGTGAGGTAACCGCTGTTTTCGCCTTGCCGGTTCGGTGCCGGTTCGGTGGCGGGTACTTCGTGGGGAGAGCCGAAACGGATAACAGCTGTGAGGTATTCCCAGTTGAAGAAGAAAGCTGCCAGCGTGACGAACGCCCATTTCCTGCGTGCCAATGCCCAGCAGAGGGCAACAATCAGGCAGGATACCAGCAGTACCGGTACGGCAAGTCCCAGCAAGGGCATGATGGTGGAATTTTCCGGATGGTAATGCCCGGAACGGGATGCGATGATGGTGACAACAGCTAGTGCAAATGTGGTAGCTATCAGTATCAGATGAAATAGACCTTTGACGGCGGTTTTTCCCATGATTAACGCGGGTGTGTTTTATAAAAGTGTGGCGAAAGCCCCGGCTACAAGCTTGCCGGAGCTTTCGTCACACCCTTTTGCTGGTTATTTTATTACTGAATTAATCGGCTTTTCGTCCAAGAAGCTTTTATATTATCCAGCATGATTTGCATGAGGCGTTCGCGTGCTGCGGCGCTTGCCCAGGCTATGTGCGGGGTGATGTAGCAGTTCCGGGCGGTGAGCAGCGGGTTGTCGGCACGGGGAGGTTCCTGTGAGAGCACATCCAGTCCGGCGGCAAAGATGGTTCCGTTGTTCAGTGCATCGGCAAGGTCTTGTTCGTTGACCAGCGGACCGCGTCCGGTGTTGATGAGGATGGCGTTGGGCTTCATCTGTTTCAAGCGGGCGGCATTGACCAGTTCACGAGTGGAGTCGGTGAGGGGGCAGTGCAGGCTGATGATGTCGCAGTTGACAAAAAGTTCGTCGAGCTCCGTTTTTTTGATTTCGGGAGGAAGCTGGAAAGGCGATTTGGATGTGTATGCATGTACTTCCATGCCGAAGCCGATGGCGATGCGGGCGGTGTTGTAGCCGGTTTGCCCAAGACCGATGATACCGATTTTCTTGCCACTCAGTTCGATGAGCGGAGTGTCCCAGAAGCAGAAATCGGGCTGTTGGTCCAACGGCCTTTGTGTATCTCGTCGGTGTAGTGCTGCACCCGTTGGGTGATGTTGAGGATGTGGGCAAAAACCATCTGCGCAACGGACGGGGTGCTGTATGCCGGGATGTTGGTGACCGTGATACCCCGTTCTTTGGCAGCGGCGGTATCAATGATGTTGTATCCGGTGGCAAGTACGCCGATGTATTTCAACTGGGGCAGGGCTGCGATGGTTGTTGCATCGAGCACTACTTTGTTCGTCAGCAGGATGTCTGCTCCGGCAGCACGTTCAAGCACTTCGGCAGGGGCGGTACGGTCGTAAACGGTACATTCGCCCAGGCTCTTCAGTTCGTCCCAGGAGAGGTCTCCGGGGTTGGCGGCATAGCGTCGAGGACTACTATTTTCATAAGTGTTATTATAAGTTGTTTCTAATGTTGTTCTGCAGAATTTCCATTTCTAAAATCTTTCCTTTCCCCACAGGGCCTGCATCCTTTCTTTATGCTTTTGTTCGGCGGCATTTGCTTGCGGCTCCCAGATGCGGCGGTCTTTCAGTTCGTCGGGCAGGAACTGCTGGCGCACGAAGTTGCCGGGGTAGTCGTGGGCATATTTATAGTTGTCGCCATAGCCAAGCTGTTTCATCAGTTTGGTGGGGGCGTTGCGCAGGTGCAGGGGAACAGGCAGGTTGCCGGTTTGCCGCACCAGTTCGAGTGCATCGTTGATGGCCATATAGGCCGAGTTGCTCTTGGGACTGGTGGCGAGGTAGATGGTCGTCTCCGCCAGCGGGATGCGTCCTTCGGGCCAGCCCACTTTCATGATGGTATCGAAGCAGGCGTTGGCCAGCAGCAGTGCGTTGGGGTTTGCCAGCCCGATATCCTCGGAGGCGGAGATAACGAGACGGCGGGCTATGAAAGCAGGGTCTTCACCGCCCTCTACATGCGTGCCAGCCAGTAAATGGCTCCGTCCGGGTCGCTGCCGCGGATGGACTTGATAAAGGCGGAGATGATGTCGTAGTGCATCTCCCCGTCTTTGTCGTAGGCGAGGGGATTCTGCTGGAGGCGTTCGGTCACCATCTCGTCGGTGATGACAACGGGGTCTGCGGTTTCGGACTGCACCACGAGGTCGAGGATATTAAGCAGTTTGCGGGCATCGCCGCCGCTGTAGCGGAGCATGGCGGTAGTCTCCTTGAGCTCTATCTGCCGTTCTTTCAGTTGCACATCCGTGGTTATGGCGCGCTGGAGCAGTTCCAGCAAGTCGTCCTTCTCCAGTGATTTCAGTACGTAGAGCTGGCAGCGGGAGAGCAGCGGGCGGATCACTTCGAACGAGGGGTTCTCGGTGGTGGCGCCTATCAGCGTCACCGTTCCCTGCTCCACAGCGCCCAGCAGCGAGTCCTGCTGCGACTTGCTGAAACGGTGGATTTCGTCAATGAACAGTATCGGGCTTGCCTGCGAGAAGAAAGCGGTTGCTTTTGGCGCGGTCTATCACATCGCGCACATCCTTCACCCCGCTGGTCACGGCACTGAGTGTGTAGAACGGCGTCTCCAGCTTATTGGCTATAATCTGCGCCAGCGTCGTCTTACCCACTCCCGGCGGGCCCCACAGAATGAACGAGGAGATACGTCCCGCATCAATCATCTTACGCAGCACTGCACCCGGTCCCACCAGGTGCTTCTGCCCGATATATTCGTCTAATGTCTTGGGTCTGAGTCTTTCTGCTAAAGGTTGCATGGGGTTAGCGATTAGGGATTAGTGATTAGTGATTAGGGCAGATTCTTTTACGGGTGATGATGGAAGAGGTTATCATCTTCATCAGTTCCGTACAATCGGTATCCAAGGACACATATTGCTCTGTGGTGATGTAGTTTGTTTTATTTAGCAATTCGAGCCAGTATAGGGTTTCTGAACATTCCTTTTGAGCAACGGAATATTTGTGTATAAAGTCGGCTGGGGACTCGGCAAATTGCCCTTCCCTGATATTGGCTCCCACAGATGTACCGCTTCTTAGTATTTGTTTAGACATAATTCTTTCCTGTTTGGTTTCATTCAAGAAATTATATAAATTCACAATGCGTATAGCAAAGTTCATTGATTTGTTTTTTAATATTCCCTCTCCCATATAACCGCTCCTCGCTCATCACTAATCACTAATCACTAACTAAAATATCATCAATATCATAAAGCGCACTCCGCCTTTCTTCACCCCCGGGATGTCGGTATAGGTGAGGCGGCGCACATATTCTATATGCAGCAGCTTGAAGAGTTGTAGATGCCTACGCTGGCTTCAATGTAAGGGGTCTTGCCCATGACATGGCTGGTGGGCACGCCGTCGCGCATCGGGAAGAGGAAGAGGTCGGGGTTGCTGCTTTTGTAGGGGTTGTTCTTGTCTGTCAGCGTGCCCCACATGCCGCGGATGCGGAACATCTCTCTCCATTTCAGTTTTTTGATGAGGGGATGCGGTTGAAGAGCTTCCCGTTCATGTCGTAGCTGAGGGCGAGCGAGGCGTAGCGGTCGTTCAGGAACTCCATGTTGTCGATGAGGTTGAACGATTCGTTATTCTGGGTGATGTATGATAGGTTCGCCATGGGCAGGTTCAGCAGCGGGAAAGGAACGGTGTTCCACTGCGCGCCGGCACGGGCGGTAACGTCCAGCTTGCCCCACGAGCCGAGCCAGAAGCGCTTCCGGATGCTGGCTTCCGTGAGGTTGAAGTTGTATTCGCCGCCCAGCACGCCTTTCAGACCGACGGTGTGCGAGAGGGTGAACGTGGGGGCGTCCAGCGACACGGGAACACGGCGTTGCTTGGTGTTGACAAACGTTTCGCCGGGAGAGTAGCGCAGGGTCACTCCGAGTTCGGTGGTGGTGATGTCGTGCACCAGGGTATTCTTCTCGTCCCATTCGCCGGGGGTAGTGCCGTTGTTCTTCCAGTATTGCAGCATGCCGGCGGGCTGGTCGTTGCGGTGGCGCGCCATGGCCTTGACGGAGAAGCCGGTATTGGTTTCCAGTTCGTAGGTCAGGGTGGCGTCGCGCATGTACGACATCTGGTCTACGGTAGTCCATTTCCAGCCCACGAACATATTGTCCTTGTCCGTAGCCAGATACTTGTCCATAGGAGACATCACATCGTAGGTGTACTGGAAGGCGAGGTAGTGCTTGGGAAATTCCCAAAGGACGTACTCGCGCTTGTTGAAGGAGTAGGCGGCCTGTCCGGAGTAGAACCACTTCTTGTCGCGCGTGCCGTAGGCGCCGTAACCGCTGAAGCTCCAGTGCGGATGCAGGTTACCGGTGGTCATGCCACTGAGACGGAAACGGGTTCCGTTCACGTAGTTGCTGGTAATCATGGTGTTGATAGGGCCGAAGTCGAACTTGCTGGGGTGCTTCTTGCTGCCCGTCTCCACGAAGTTCTCGATAAGCGCCTTTGCACCGAAGATGACGTACTTGAAGCCCGGAATCTGCTCGATGCGGTTCATGAACACGTCCATGGAACTTTCCTTTTTGGTGAGCGGCACCTGGCGCACTTTGGCCCAGTATTCGTCGCTCTTGGCAAGCATGTTGGCTTCCTTGATGACGCTGCCTTTCAGGCGGAACAGGCGGGGTTCTATCTCGTCGAATTTATAGTCGCTGTACTTGGTGGTGCGCTGCACTTCCAGGCCTTGTATGCCTTTCATCAGGGCGAGCTCCACGGTCATGTCGTCGTCGGTGAGCACCCAGTTGCTGTCGGGCAGTTGCTCAAACTGTTGCACGATGTCGAGGTTCTCCACGAAGTTGACGCCCGTCTTTTTGGGCAG
>ENA-OQCX01001002-OQCX01001002.1-human-gut-metagenome-genome-assembly--contig:-NODE-1002-length-13823-cov-2.485689_pt1 | contig 13823 bp, 12 predicted proteins | sample MGYA00242762_ERZ504587 | MGnify/ENA primary metagenome ERZ504587 (study PRJEB26092, sample SAMD00036337) | human gut metagenome | host: Homo sapiens | study: EMG produced TPA metagenomics assembly of...
AGCAGAGCAAAAGCAAGCCGTCTGTGATACTGAGAGTATTAGCCTTGTCTCCGTTCAGGAATATGTCGTTGGCACAGACCAGTAAAGCAATGGAAGACAGGATGCACAGAGGTATTTCCTTTTGCAATGTGTTCCGGGTTACGGCAATTGGGGCGAACAGTGCGGTGCAGCCCACAATCATCAGTGTGTTGAAGATATTGCTGCCCACCACGTTGCCGATGGCAATATCGGCGCTTCCTTTCAGGGCGGAAGATACGCTGACCGTCAACTCCGGAGCTGATGTTCCGAAAGCAACGATTGTCAGTCCGATAACGATATTGGGTATGCGGAAGCGTTTGGCAACGGATGCTGCTCCGTCTGTCAGTCCGTTTGCACCTAACAGGATGAGGAGAAGTCCTCCTATAAGTAATAGAATGTTCATGAAATATATTATTTTGCGCGCAAGATAATGCAAAATTCTGATTAAACGAGCCAAGAGGAAGTCCGTTTGCGCTTGTAAATGCGGAGAATTGTTCTGAAACCGGGGTGGAAATTATATCTCCACATTATATGGCTACGCGTGACGGAAATGTAAGTACGGCTCCGAAGGATGGTGCTACGGAAAAAGAAATAATTGAAAGAAGTCGTATCGGAATGATGGTTTGGTTCTTTCCGATACAACTTCGTATAATCAGGATTTTCCTATTGACTTAAAAAACGGGTTATTTGCTGCGTGTAACAGTGTGCAGTACATTACCTTGTTTGTCAATCATGCGCAGTTCCAGTGTTTTTTATCGGCAGATACTATGGAAAAGCCCGGTTCGGGACTGCAAAAACGGTACCTTCAATAGGGTTGACTTTGCGGCTGAGCGAACCTGAGGTGTTGGTGATATAATCTATATTACTGCCCGGTACGCGCACATGCTGGAAGTTATGGATATGTCCGCAGATATACATGTCTACGTTGTGCCTGCGGAGTATAGGGTCGAGCCGCGACTGCATATCCCGGCGTTCGCTTCCGTCTTTCGGTGTTTCGGCATAAATGGGGTGGTGTCCGGCCACGATTACCCAGTCTTCTTTAGCGGCGGTCAGGACAGAATCAATCCATGCGAGTTGTTGTTTGTAATCTTGTTGGCAAGCATCGGGATAAGTCTCTTTCTCATTACGGTATTTGTCTATCATCGGAGCGGTATCTACCAAACTACCCGGATAGTCATGCCTTTGTCTTCAAAAACTTTGGTATAGTAACGTGCGGGCATTGTCCAGCGGCGGCTGATATTCGAATAATCCAGTACGGCTTGCGTGTTGCCGCGGTATTCATGATTACCCAGCAAAGGAAACCAGTCTATCATCAGTTCGGGATGGCTGTAAATCAGTTCGTAATTAGTCATCCACAACGGGTCGTTGACGGAACGTACGCCTTCAAAGTGGTGCACATCACCCGCAGCGAGTACAAACTCCGGGTCTGTGCCGTTTTCCGCCATTACTCCCATCAGTTCGGCAATGGGCTTCTGGTCATAATAGCCGTTGCGTCCCAGGTCATTGGCTACATAGAAGTTGAACTTTTTGTCGAATACGGAATAATCGGTAATTTGGGCACTTGCCCAGTTGCCCAGCAGGGCGACGAATAGTAAAAAGAATATTTTCTTCATTGTTTGGATGTTATTTATTCACTGCAGAGGGTATACAGTTGCATTGTTTTTTCATTTGGTGTGTTACAAAAAGAAAATGCTCTGTCTCTCTGTGGTGATGTGTTTAAAAATTAATCTTCACTCCGGCATTCACCTTTACACCGTAGTATTCGGCTTGCATGGTACGGTCTTTCGTTCCCTGGTAGTAGCGGAGAGGCTGGTTCAGCAGGTTATTGGCTTCGGCATAGAATGTAGTCTTTATTTTCTTTCCGAACGTATAGCTTGCGTTGGCGTCCATGTAGTTCACTTTGTCGTAGTAACGGTCGTAGAAAGTGCTTTCACCCATTTCATCGATAAAGTCGGAAGCGAAATTATAGCTTACGCGGATGTTCAGTCCGGCTTTCTCGAAATAGAGCGAAGCATTGGCGGTGTGTGCCGGTGAACCCGGCATACTGAGGCTTCTTCGTTTTCGCGCCCTTCGAAGTTGAAGTCTTCTACGCGGGAGTGCGTATAGGTGTAAGTTCCGTAAAAGCCGATGCACTTCAAGGCAGGGGCGATGAAACCGAAGTCGCGTTGGTAAGAGAGTTCTACTCCGAGCAGGTTGGCGTTGCCGCATTCTTGGCTGTGTGAATCGAGTATATACATTGCCTGATATTCGTAGTTGGTGCTGACTTGGTCTACGATGAAATCATCGATTTTCTTGTAGAAGATACCGGCACTGACCAGACCGATGCTGCGGAAATAATAGTCGGCGCTCAAGTCGAAGTTGTAGGATGTGGTCGGTTTTAATTCCGGATTACCGATGGTGATTTCATTATCGGAGCGCTTGATGTTTACGCTCGGTACAAGAGCCGAGTACTTGGGACGTGACAGTGTTTGGGTAAATGAACCGCGTACCTTGAAGTCATCGTTTACATTCCACTTTACCAGCAGCGAAGGCAGGAAATTAATGTAGCTGTTGCGCTGACGTTCGGTCTTGCCGGTGATGTCTTCGTCTGCATCGTATGTACGTCCGGTATAAGCCAGATTGGTGTTCTCGATACGCAAGCCGGACATCAGCTCTATGCGGTCTGTGATTTTTGAGTCAAAGCGGACATAGCCGGAGCTGACCGTTTCGCGTGCCTCAAAGTTACCTGCCAGTTCTTCCTGTACTTGTTCTTTCTCGTACAATGCAGGGTTGTTAAGGTCTAATGCTCCGGTGTATTCCTTGCTGGCATAGATTCCTGTCTGGTATTTGCTGTTGGGCATAAAGTGCTTGTTGGATTGGTCAACAGTATTTTTAAGGCTGTTTTCCATAAAAGCATCTTCGTCCAGCGGAGAATATTCGTAGAAGTCCACAGCTTTATCTTTGGTTTTACGAACTACCTTTGCGCCGAATTTCAGTTTGTTGCCATTCTTGAACGGGAGTTTGAAGTTGGCGGAGAATTTCAAGTCCTGCTCTTTGATGTCTTCCTGTTGCTCGGTCAGTTCTTTCAGGCTGAATTCGTCATTCAAGGTCATTGTAGAACCGTCTTTGGGAGATGCGAAAGGCTGACGTTCGTTGCTCAGGTCTATATCGAATTTCTGTTTTTTGAGTTGGAAGTCGATGTAGCGCTCGTTGGGACGCTCTTCGCTGGCTTTGGCATAACTTGCATGCCAGTCCATGGAAAGAAGTCCGAAGAGATGTTCACCGCCAAGTGCAAATCCATCGTGCGCTGGCGTTCCAGACGGGCATTACGGTTGTCGGGCGTTCCGGCTTTGGTTTGTATGCGTACGGTGGCGCTGCCGTCCGGCTCAAGGTCTTTCAGGTTAGTGCGGTAACGGTTTTCCCAGTCGTTGCGGTTATTGAAGATACCTTTGAAAGTGAGTTTGTGGTTGGTACTGATGTCCCAGTCCAAAGCGGCGGAGTAGCTTTGACGTTCGCGGGTTACGTAATACTGGCGCATTTGGTAGTCGTTGACGTATGCTTTGCCGTCTTTATCCTGCTCCCAGGTAAACTCGGTGTCGTAAGAACCGGAGGGGGCATTTTGATAGGAGCAGATACCATCAGCCCTAATTTATTATTGAAGAAACGGTCGCCGTAGGTAAATCCCAGGTTCAGCTGGGCTTTTTCGCTAATCCAGTTGTAGCCTGTTCCTGCGGTGGCAGCAATGCTGCGCTTATAGGGTGAGTTCTTCGTTACCAGATTGATAGAGCCGCCAATGGCATCGGCGTCCATATCCGGGGTTACTACCTTGTTTACTTCGATAGTCTGAATCATGTCGGCCGGAATCAGGTCGAGCTGTACGTTACGGGTATCACCTTCGGCAGAGGGTACACGGTTGCCGTTGACAGTTACGGAGCTCAGGTCGGCGCTTGTTCCGCGTACTTGTCCGAAGCGGGCTTCTCCCTGGTCGTACTGCACGTTGATACCGGAGATACGCTTTAAGGCATCGCCGATGTTGGAGTCGGGGAATTTGCCTACCTGGTCGGCAGATACTACATTGGTAATTCCCAAGTTGCTCTTTTGGGCGTTGATGGCGCGGCGCTGTCCCTGAAATGCGCCGCCTACAACTACTTCCTGAAGTTCGACTCCTTCGTTCAGTACCACATCTTTCTCTAAAGTGCGTTCGGCGGGAATTGTAATTTTCAGTTCTACGGGTGAGTAGCTACATAGCTCACCTTCACTGTATAGGTTCCCGGGTCGAGGTTGGGGAAAGTGTAGAAGCCGTTGACGTCGCTCGTCACGCCTGTGTGTAGTTTCTCGATGTAGATTGAAGCACCCGGGAGAGTTTGCTTGGTTACGTCGATAATACGGCCGCGTACCGTACCTTGTTTAACGATATTTGCTTTTTCGTCGGCCATTGTCGTGTTGCTGGCCGCTGCGAATAGTAGAAGGAATAAGAATGCTCTTACAATTTGTTTCATACCTGTTATTATCTGTTAATAATCTGCGGCAAAAGTATAGGTATGGGATTACGTCTGTCTTACGGAATTTTGAAGAAACGGTAACGATAATATTACAAACCAATTGCAAATGATGCATCAGGGGACGATATAATTTATCTTGTATGTACTGAATGACAGATTATAAGATTGGAATGTACTTTACTTTTATTTGCTTTAACTGTATATTAAGGCTGTTTACAGGCAATCAACAGCTTTTTCTCATCGGCAAGAGTCGTTGCAAACAGGTACATGTCTCCACCTTCCGCCAGCTTCAGGCGTTTTCGCAACTCGGCTACGCTGGCAGGAAAATTACGTACTGTGAGGTTGGCCTTCTTTTCCGTTCCTATCAGCTTTTTAAGCTCTTTCTTGTTGAGACTGCTGCTATCGGTAATGCGGAACTTGCGTCCGGGAAGTCCGGTATATACTCGTCGGAAGTATAAAGATGACTGTTGGGGTGCAGTTTCTCTACATTATATATAGATGAAACGCTGCGGAAGGCTCCGGCTTTTAGGATGGATGCATTGGGTTCGTACAAGTATGTTTTCAATGTGGGAGTATACGGGCATGTATGTTCTTTCTCCTGTTGGCGGGTGAACAGGAGCTTTTGAACCTTCTGCGATGCAGTGAGGTTGATGCAGTGGATAGGGATTTCTTCAGGTACTAATTCCTTCCCGCGCTCTAATACAAGGAGAAGTTCCTTGCATTCGTTGTTGACGGAAACGACGTGGGCGGCTTGTACATGTTTCAAGTCATGCAGTGCAAGGGTAAGGTCCAGCATGGGAGATAACTTAACCAGAACGTGTGATGCTTTCTCAAGCAGTAAATTTTCCAAAGCGGAAACATCAGGCTCACATTCGCTGATAGCTATTGTTTTGCCTCCGTGTCCATCACGCCGGGCGGGGTCTATGAATATCCAGTCTACGGGTTCCATCATTTGCAGATAACGGATGCTGTCTTCATGGCAGACCATGACCTGTTTTAAATTTAAAGCGAAAGTTATGAGCTGCTATTGTACAGAGTGTTTCCTGCCGCTCCACATAGGCGGACTGTTGGAAGCAGCAGATAGGAAGGCACAGTCGATGCCAAAACCGCCGGTGAGGTCGGTAAAGGTTTTGCGGCTGCCGTATTCCGTGTCTGAAACTATTTTGACCTTATAGTTTGCCGTTACTTCCGAGGAGCATTGTTCCATGGAAAGATGTGCCGGGTAAAGAATACCTTCCCGTGCTGCCCAAGCGGGTATTTTTTCTTCTGCTATTTGACGTCCCACAATTTGGATGATAGCGGCAGGTACGTCTACTGTCGGATACTTGTGTGCTTGTAAAGCAAGGTTGCGTACGTTGTCTTTGCGATGCTCCCGGATAAATCGGAGTGTTTCTTCAGTCAGTGTCATGGGCATTGTTTGAGTAACGGTGCAAAGATACGGATAATTGTGATATGATTGAGGAGTTTTGCCAGCAGACAATCGGCAGGAGGTAGACCGGTTGTCTGCTGAGGCTTTATTGAACCAGGGTAAACTCTACAGGTTGCCCATGCTGGCATTCCACACTCAGTTGGGTTGTGCCGGTCCGGTATGTCGTTTTCACTCTTTTGTCGTGAGCAGACACATGCCATTTACCTTTCAGTTCCAACTCTTTTATTATGATACGGCTGGGTTCTTTGGTTGTGAATGTCTTTTCCGCAATGTTGAGGTCGGGAGTACACACACTCATTACCAAGGCATTATTCTCTTTTGATACATCACCATTGTTTCTGCAGGCAAGAAAGAGAAAACATTATCGGCAGCCGGTTTGGTATCTTCAAAGACAGCGTATGCATGGTGCCTGTCAGAACATCGTTTACGGCATGCATCTTGCGGTCGCGTTGTATCACTTTGTAGGTGGCTGCCGGCACATGGGTCTTCAGTTCTTTTCCAGAAGGCTGTATCCATACCATGTATTCGTAGCTTCCATCTTTGGGAGCTGTTCCGTGAGCTATCCATGCCGACGCAAATGTTCCGGTAGTGGGGGTGCGTAACTTTCGTGGCGCGATTCCTGTTCTGTGATTTGCACCTTTACCTTTCCGTCTTTCACAAAATACAGGTTACCGCAGCCGTCTTCAAGGCAGACCGGTTGTGTATCCGAGGCAGGTAGTTCCTGTTGCAGCCCTATTTGCTGTTCTTTTTCTCCGGTAATCCTGATGAAATCTTTTCCCGGTCGGAAGACGTGTTGGAAAAGCGTTGTTTCCGTAGGATAGTCGCTGTTGCTGTTTTTGATGTCTGTGCCAAGGCAGATTAAGCGGTTATCGAAACAAAATACCGACTTTCGTGCCACGAAATCGCCGGTAAAGTTTTTAAGGTCTCGTTCCATTAATTTCATGGCAAACATTCCGTTTTGGTTTTTCAGAGAACTTGCACCGGCGAATTTTTCCTTAGAACGTGCCATGGTAGTACCAGGCAGAGGACTGTTCAACAGTTCGAAGGGCAGGTGTATGGTGGTGGTACCGGGCAGTCGGTTCCAATCCCAGCCATTTTCATTGTAACCGCTGGCTTTGCGGGAAGGAGCCCCCATTATTTGTACCGAACCGTAACTTTGATACCGACCGTACCGGTTGTCTTTTGTGTAAATTTCCGCTCCCCATACATCTGTGTTATATCCTTTGAGCGTAACCATCCAGTTATTGCGGCGGAAAATGCCGGCAGAACCGTAATTGTATACAAAAAAGCCTTGCGGCGCTGTTGCCGGAAGTATCCCTTGTTGTTTGAAGTAAGCGGCTTCAGGGGTATTACGTTTGCAAAGGCGCAAATAGTCCGCGGCCAGTTGATGATCAAACGGTTCTCCTTTATCCGAGAAGTCTCCGGATAGGGCAAGGTAGGCAAAAGCGTCTATGTCGTCATCTTTCATGGAACCGCCGAAAGGATGTCTGCCACTGATACCTACGCCCCATTCGTATTTGTTGCAATAGTTGCGCATGGCGATAAGAGCGGATTTCAGTACCTTTCTGGCAGATAAGGTCAATTGATAAGAAGTCTTGTTAGTCAGATTGATGAATTGTCCCAACATAGCAAGTGCTCCCGTGGTATAGGCCGGATAAAAACCACCATGGTGAAAAGTGGTACCGTCTACTTTAATACCTCCAATCGTACCGGGAGTATATCTCAACGAAGTGGATACCCAACGTGAAAGTCCTTTCAGTGCGCGGACCCTTTCTCTCTCATCCTTTGTCATCATGGCTGAAACAATTTTAGGCATCAGCAATGTATGCCATGTATCCAGTAACTCGTCGCGGTTTTTGCCGCATGCCTTACGGGTTTCCTGTAAGGCTGCCCAGAACGATAGTGTTGAAAGGATATTATCGCATGTGGGAGCTTGCCGTATTTTGTCGCGCATCAGCCAAGCTGTGGTGTATATTTTTCTTATCTGATAGCCGTAATGGTGGTTGGTTCCCATGCCGCTTCCGAAAGCAAATCCTTGGTTCATGGCATAGTCCCAGACTAAAAAATATTTGTGTTCTGCATCTTTGGATTGATTGTAATAGGCATCATAGGCAAATCCGGAGAGCATTGTTTCCAGATTGTTGAGGGATATTTCTCCCTTTTTGCGGTTTAACTTGTCATCGGGAACTACAAGAGGAGCTCCTGTAAAGCCATTTCCGGAGCGTTGTATCTGTGCTTTTTGGAATGTAGCATAGGCTTTGTCGATTTTGCCTTGTGAAACTTTATCCGCTGTCAGGACTTTTGTCAGCCGTTCTTCTATGGTTTGTAATTCCTGCTTCTCTGTCGGAGTCAGCGTAGCAGGAAGAGGCAGGTCATATTCCAGCTGTTCCCATTGCCATACACGACACCAATGCCATAAGTCTCTAAATGTAAGTGAATTATTGTAAGGCATCTGCATGTCGGGAGTGGTGCGTTGATTCATTTCTTTTACGGGGAAAACGAGACGGTCGAAGAATACGCGTCCGTTGTTGTCCGGAGCAACGATACGGTAACCGGCGATTGTATTCTCTTGCTTATCTCCTTTCATGTGGGCAAAGCTATCCAACAGGCACGCCAACCCTGAGCGTTTAGCCGGAAACCGAACCTATAGGATATATGACCCGTTGGAGAGAAGAATTCAAAGCGCAGTGAATCTTTTCTGACTTGTTCGTTGTAAATCCATAGTGTAATCCCGCGCTTTTCTTTTGATACGGAGTCCAGATGTAGGGGAGTATCTAGTTTGACGGTGAGCACGGAACGGGGAGAGAATTGCCATGCAAGGCTTCTTTTCCCTTCTTTGTAGAACTCTTCTGAGGAAGAGAGTTCGTTTGATTGTACTGTGCAGAAGGATTGTGGCACTCCTTTTTCAAATCCGGTTGTCTGTGCAAAGAGTATGTTGCCAAGGCATAAAAACAAACAATATAACAAATAGAATCGGTACATATTTCGAAATTTTAGCAGGTATGCAAAAAAAGAGGTTGTCTCCGATGTAGAGGCACTCTGCCGCCATCTCTTTCCGGACGGAACGGCAGACTGCTTCATGCCATGAAACAACCTCTTTCGGTTAAGTTAATAAAAAAGTTGAAGGTTAGAAGAATTGTAGTTCTTTTATTTAGGTTATTGCCAATATTTATTCTGTTCCAGTTTACCGTTTACATCCAGTTCTTTTGTCGGAATGGGGAGGAACTGGTGTTTTTCTTGTGTACGTGCTGCATAATCGCGTGCACCGATAAACTGGTTTCCTGTAGCCCAGCGTTTATCTTGAGTCGCAGCTCCTAATTTGTCGTGTACGGCTTCTACATAAATACCCCAGCGTACCAGATCATATTTCCGCAGAGACTCAAAACAGAGCTCACGGCACGTTCGTCACGGACGGCTTGTTGGAAGTCTGTATAGGACAAACCCTCCAATTTGGATATGCCTGCACGTTGGCGTATCTCATTAATGCATTCGTATGCTAAATCCGTAGGTCCTTGATGGGCTTCATTTTCTGCTTCAGCCAGCATTAAAAGGACATCACCATAACGTAAAATAGGATAGTTTTCAGGAGTATAACTCTTCTCTTTCATAGAAGAGGTTTCCCATTCGCGGCGGAACTTTCCACATGAACGTTGGACAATCTGTTTGTTTGTCCATGTTTTCTTGTTGTCGTTTACATCATACCAATAAGGAGCGATGGACAAGTCGCGGCGCTTATCGTTTTCTTCGAATAAATCCCAAAGTATCAGAGTGGCTGCATAAAAGCCATAGGCGTATCCCTTACCGGTAGCTTTGGTGCATTTTTGAAGATTGCCTATAACATTTCCTATACGCCATCTGTATAGTTTCCTATGCCGTCGCAGTACGGTTACCGATAAATTCGGCTTCCCAGATGCTTTCATTGTATTCGGTATCATATTTGTCGGCTGCCATGTTCTTCCAGATAGCATAGATATCCGGATTCATCTTATGCTTATTCGACTTTTTCACTTCATTGGCCCAATATGCAGCTTTGGCATAATAAGGCTGTCCGCCGTTGGCGGGATATCCGGCACGCCACAAGTATACGCGGGCAAGGATACCCATTACTGTATTCTTTTTGATATAAGAGGGAGACTTATCATAGGTCTGGTCATCAACCAAGTTTACGCATTCTTCCATTTCTCCGATAATCCAATCCAAAGCATCGGCATGGGGAGTTGCTTCTATGGATGAATTATTCACATCTTTGAATGAGGTCTTGCGGATGGGTACTTCGTACCAACCTTGTACTAACAGGAAGTGAAAATATGCACGGAGAAATTTAGCTTCACCTTTCATTCGTGTTTTCACACTTTCATCCATGTCGGCTTTGTCAACATTCTCAAGAAAAACGTTGGCATTGTTGATTCCTTTGTAAAGAGTCTCCCATGTACCCCATACATGTTGGTTTCCCGGATTATGGTCGTTGCCATAGACTTGACTTGCCAATTGTCCGCTTTGGCGCTGGTAGTAACTCAGGTCGTCTATGTTGGATATCATGCATGAGTAATTGTTTCCGTATACCTTCTCGTAGACCAAAGTATAATAGACTCCGGCCAAAGCAGCCGTGCATTCACTTTCATTGGAGTAAAAAGTTTCCGGAGCGGTGAAATCATAAGGCTTTGTATCCAAAAAACTGTCGCAGGAGCTCAGCATTATGGCAGAGCATAATGTTAAAACTGTTGCATGGAATAATTTATATACTGTTTTCATATCAGTCTCATTTTTAATATTTGGTTAGAATGTTACATTTAATCCCAATGACATACTGAAGGCGCGAGGGTATGGAGACCAGTCAAAGCCCGGTGTCAATGGAGAATTACGGGTAGAAACTTCCGGGTCGCTTCCGGAATAACCGCTGATAGTGGCAATGTTTTCGGCAGAAAGGTAAACACGTGCGCTGCTTATATGCAAGGGCTTCAGTGTTTTTGCCTCGAAATTATATCCCAATGAGATGTTCTTGAGTTTCAGGAAAGAGCCGTCTTCCACATAGAGTGAACTGTATTCATTGGAACCTTGCGCCCGGGCTCTCGGTATGTTGCTGGTGGGGTTTTCCGGAGTCCAGCGGTTAGTATAGGCAGCAAACATATTGGTATTTTGTTTGGCAGCAGGGTTTTCGAACACCATGCGGTTGGCATTGAGAATATCATTGCCATAGCTCCATTGGAAGAAGATGTTCAAGTCGAAGTTTTTCCAAACCAGATTATTGGTAAAACCACCTATGTGTTTGGGTTGACCGTTACCGATAGTGGTCTTGTCCTTATCGTTGATTTCGCCTTCACCTGTCAGGTCACGGTATTTGGGGTCTCCCGGTTGAGTACCGGCTACGTAATACGGGATGCCTTCTTTTTAAGGTATATACCTCTTTGCCGTTTTCATCTATTGTTTTGTTGAAGTCCTCGTATTTGTAAGTTCCGTCATAGATGAAGCCGTACATTTTACCGGCAGATTCACCTACTTTGCTGATATATGCCGGAGTGGTTTTATATTTGTTATCCCAACTGATATAGCTAGTCATATAAGGTTGTCCTGAGTTCAAGGCTATGATTTCATTCTTGTTGAAAGCGATGTTGAAGCTGGAATTCCAACTGAAATCTTTAGTTTTGATATTGGTTGTTTCCAAAGTGATTTCCAAACCGCTGTTACGCAATTTTCCAACATTTAAGGTAGCAGAAGAGAAGCCTGAGCTGGCAGATATATCGGCATCAAGCAACAAGTCCTTGGTGGTTTTGATGTAATAGTCCATATTCAGGTTAATTCGTCCGTCGAGGAAGCCAAGGTCCAAACCGAGGTCTAATTGTTCGGTTGTTTCCCATTTCAGCTTTTCATTCTGCATGCTGCTCAATACATAACCCGGTACAAACTGACCGTTCCACGGATATTTGTAAAGATCGTCATCAGTGATGAGGTGTGCCATATAGTCATAGTTGCCTATGCGGTTGTTACCGGTCTGGCCATAGCTGAAACGCAGCTTACCGTTTGACAGCCAGCTGGCATTTTCGGCAATGAAAGATTCACGCGCAAAAGCCCATGCCAAAGAGCCGGAAGGGAAATAACCCCAACGGTTGCCGCGGGCAAATTTGGAAGAACCGTCGGCACGCATGGTAGCTGTTATATAGTAACGGGAGTCGTAGTTATAATTGATACGTCCGAAATAAGACATCAGTTTGTTTTCGCCTTTGGAAGAGTTTACGGCCGGTGTGCTTCCCTTATCGAGTCCTGCCATGCCAAAAGATTCATTGCTGATTTTTTCCGTCCGTATAGAATGTATATAGCTGGTATTTTTCTGAACAGACATACCGAGCATCGCATTGAAATTATGAGAGTTCTTGTTCAGCTGGTAGCTGAGTGTATTTTCGTTCAGGTAACTTCTTGCTTCGCTTTGGTATAGATAAGCGTTTATTCCCTTACTTTGAGTGTTGGAGGGATGGCTGTTACCGGTGCGTGTCTGAGAACCGTTGAATTCTTCGTTTTTGTAGTCGGTTGATGTATATCCGGCTGTAACTTTCAGTTTGAGTTTCTTAATTATCTCATACTCGGCACCTATATTAAATTGGAGGTTATTGGTTGTCTTATGACGGTATTCGTTTTGAGCAGACTTCACGGGGTTAAATCGGTAGTCTTCACTCATATTGACGCCTCATCGTACATTTGGTTGAGAAGATCACTTCCAGTAGGAGATACCGGACGGAAAGACCATACGCTATACATATAGGCGGTAGACATGGAACTTGTGCACCTGATACAGTAGGACCGTCCTGAACGGTGCTGGCATAGTTTCCTGTAAAGTCAATCTTCAGTTTGTTGTTTACTTTCTGGCTCAGGTTCACACGTCCTTGATAGCGTTTTACGCCGGAGTTGATGATAACTCCCTGTGTGTCATCGTAAGACAAAGATGTGGTGTATTTCAAGTCGCCTTGCGAACCGGTCATGGATATATGATGGTTATGGCTGAGAGCGGTACGGTAGATATAATCTTGCCAATCGTAAGATTGGGCATTGTGATAGGCATCCAGTGTAGGATAAAGTTCGGTTATATAGTTTTTCTGGAATTCTTCTCCGCTGCCCATGATTTCTTGTTGCAACATGACAAAGTCATAGGCATTCATCACTTCCGGTGTGTTTTTTACAAGACCTACTTTTACGCTACCGTTGTATGTAATGGTAGGTTTTCCAGCTCCGCCTTTTTGGTGGTTACGATAACTACACCATTGGCACCGCGTGCTCCATAGATAGCTGTGGCGGAAGCATCTTTCAAGATGTCTATGGATTCAATATCATTAGGATTTATTGATCCTAAGCCGGAACTTTCGGAAGGGAATCCGTCGATAACGTAAAGCGGAGCTGTACTTCCGGTCAATGAACCGGCACCGCGGATTACTATATTAAAGTTATCTCCCGGTCCACCGTCACCGGATGAAACCTGTACACCGGCAATACGTCCTCCGAGGCTTTCGGTAATATTGCTGACAGGAGTCTTGGTCAAATCGCCCATATTGGCAGAACCGATAGAACCGGTCAGGTCACGTCTTCTGACATCACCATATCCTACAGCAACAACGGTCACTTCTTCCAAGGTTTGGGTATTTTCTGTCATTGTAATATCAAATTTACTTTGATTGCCTACTTTGACATTTTCCGTTTTATAGCCGATAAATGAGAATTGTAAAACATCACCATTTTTTACATTGTCCAATTTAAACTCTCCGTTTAAATCTGTGGTTGTCCCATTGGTTGTTCCTTTAATTACAAACACTTACCCCGGGCAACTCTCCCATGGCATCAATTACTTTACCTGTAATCTGTCTTCCTGTCTGTGCCTGTACTGCTGTACAACAGAAAAGGATGAATAAAAG
>ENA-OQCX01001003-OQCX01001003.1-human-gut-metagenome-genome-assembly--contig:-NODE-1003-length-13822-cov-2.720555_pt1 | contig 13822 bp, 25 predicted proteins | sample MGYA00242762_ERZ504587 | MGnify/ENA primary metagenome ERZ504587 (study PRJEB26092, sample SAMD00036337) | human gut metagenome | host: Homo sapiens | study: EMG produced TPA metagenomics assembly of...
CACCTGGGATGCGTTCAAAAAAGCCATTTCCGGCCAGAATACGCAGCCACAGACCACCGCACACAGACCAGTGCATTCTCCGGATTATCCGAAAAGCAGGCAGCCAGAAAAACTGCTGGGGATCTGTGCGCCGATCGCCAAAAAGAACGGACTACTCCCATCGGTAGCCACGGCACAGTGCATCCTGGAATCTGGATACTGCCGGACAGAGCTGGCACAGAAAGCGAACAATATCTGCGGCATGAAATGCAGTCTTTCCGGAAACACCTGGAGCGGTACGACCTGGGATGGCAAAAGCAGCGTGAAGATCCGGACAGCGGAACAGGACGCTGCCGGAAACACTTATTATATCAATGCAGATTTCCGTAAATATCCGTGCATTGAAAAGAGCATAGCAGACCGATGTGCCTATCTGCTGGGTGCGGTGAACGGAAGCAAAAAACGCTATGCAGGTATAACAAAGTGTAAAACATACCGCGAGCAGATCACACTGATCAAAAACGGCGGCTATGCAACCGATGTGAATTATATCGAAAAAATCTGTAATGTCATCAAGAAATACGGACTGGATCAGCAGGACAGTACCGGCGATATCCTGTCGGATGCAACGGAAACCTGGTACCGTGTCCGCAAATCCTGGTCAAACGCAAAGAGCCAGATCGGAGCGTTTCACAATATGACAAAGGCAAAGCAGTGCGCGGATCAGCACGCAGGCTACAACGTTTTTGACGAAAACGGGAAAAAGTTGTATACATCTGCTAAAGTTCCGTATAAAATAAAGGTAACAAAAACGAACGTCCCGATCCGGACAGGACCGGCAAAAAATACAGCAAGGTAAGAACATACTGCCCGGTTGGGGTGTATGAGATCGTGGAAGAAAAGAACGGTTTCGGCAGGCTGAAAAGCGGTGCAGGATGGGTGTATCTGAAAAAAGTCGTGAGGATATAAAGAAAAATACAAGTGGAAATACTTGAAGGGTTGTGATAGTATAGATGCGTTACCGCCTCCAATACTGGTAACAGGAAGGAGGTGAATCATTTGGATTTTCTTACTTCTCTTATTGTCACTGTTGTGGGTGGTGTAATTTGCCATTGCATCATCAAATGGTTGGATGGTGATAAATATCGGTAACCAGCCTATGGATTTGTTCCGCCATTAAAATAAAAAGGGAATAGAAAACCCCAGAGTTGCCGCTCTGGGGTTTTTGTTTGTAGCCGAATCATTTGGACTACTTACTTCTCTTTGCCTAATGGCATTATAGCATATGCATTTTTCGTTTTCAATATGCATTTATGGCAAATTTTGATTATAGGTTATTGCAGTACGGAGGACCGGATGGGGAAATTGGGGCATCGTTACGTTATCTGTCACAACGTTTTACAATGCCAAATCGAAAAATCATGGGTGTTTTAAATGATATCGGAACAGAAGAGTCTGCACCGTCATGTTGTCATAGCTTAAGAACCCAGGTTATTCCGGGATTCTTGGGTATACGTGAATGAATACTTTCGCATCTTTTTTGGTGAAAGGAACGTTCTTTTCTTCTTTCAGGTAATCAATGTGATCAATCAGTTCTTTCAGTATCCGATTCTTCTCCAGTGTATCGAGTGTATCATAGATATCCAGAAGATGTTCACATTTAGGGATGAAATCTGCCTGGATTTTCAGACGGTTTTGCTCTGCTGATATTTTCTTTTTTCAGATTCTGGATAGAAGAGGCAGCAGCAGTAATCTGCTCTTTCAGTGTGTTGGAACGTTCCAGGAAGACATCTGTTGTGTAGATTCCCTGTTCCAGAAGATCATACAGAGAGTTTTGCTGCTTCTGCAATGTCTCCAGTGAGGTTTCCTGATTCTTTAGGGCATCTTTTAAAATGTCAAGCGTATCGGAAGGTATGACAGATGTTGTAGGCTCGATACGTTCGTTTTTTACGATATCTGCGATCGCTTCCAGAACCATTGTTTCAACATCTTCCAGCGGACTGCTCACATTATCGCAGTGTGTATACGGACAGATCAGAGTAGAACGCTGACCGGTTTTGTTGTACGGACGGCGAACCATCTGCGACCACATTTTGAACAGATCACCAGCCACCGAGAGGATTTTTGATTGTTTTATCCAGACCGACAGGACGGCTCTGGTTTTTCGAAAGCTTTTTCTGGCAGATCTTGAATGTTTCCGGATCAATGATTGCAGGGTGAAGTCCGTCACATATCTCATATTCTTTCGATGTAGGTCTGCTGTAAGTAATCTTTCCATCACAGACTTTTTTCGTGGCAGCTCTGCGGTTCCAACGAAGTTTCCCTATGTATACCGGATTATATAACATATCCCGGATAGTAGGCGGAATCCATTTGCCGCCGGTCTGGGTAGGTATCTGCAGGTCGTTGAGTTTTCGAACAATCTTAGCAGTTCCCATTTCTTCACCATACAGACCGTAAGCATAGAGGTCATATACATATTTTACGATTTTTGCCTGTTCCGGAATGGGAGAGAGCGTGAACCCCTTGTCATTTGGAATCTTCACACGTTCATATCCATAGGGCGGCCGGTTGCCGACATACTTGCCCTCACGGACGGATGCCAGCCTGCCACGCTGCAGTCGGCGTTTGATGGTATTGTACTCACGTCTTGACATAAACAGTCCGAATTCAAAATATTCTTCATCAAATTCATTGTTTGGATCATACACCTTAACCGGTGTGATGATCTTTGTATCAGATAACTTAAATGCCTGGGAAACAATGCCCTGGTCAATGGTATCACCGCGGGCAAGACGTTCCACTTCAACAACCAGCACACCGTCCAGACGCTTGTCAATCTCAGTCAGAGCGTTTGCTATGACCGGTCGTGCAGAAATCGTTTCGCCGGATACAATCTCCTTATAGACTGCAGAAACAGTGATCTGCATCCGCTTCGCAGTTTCGAACAGCAGCTTTTCATGTCTTGCCAGCGTTTCCATTTCGCCTCTGGCTTCGGCTTCCCGATCGCACGGGACTTTCTCAGGTACATAGCATAATTACCGTTTTTCATGAAATCACCTTCTTGATATTATGTAAAAAGAGTATAAAAAATACACCCTATGAAATCAGAAGGATATGTGGTATAATGCTCTTGCTTATGGAGATTATGCCACACAATCCTTCGGGGTTCGTAGGTTACAATCTTTGCAATCCCGCTTCGGTGCTGGTAACATCGGGGCGGTTTTTGCGTTATTTGGTTAAATTACAGGATACTATTTCAACAGTTCATGGATGTTGAACGAAAAGCCTGGATAGATACCTACCGGGATATCCTCTTCAAAAGAATACAGGTTGTTGTTTTCCTCTTCATTTTCGAAGCAATAAACATTTACGATTTTCTGAACAGGATTCACGATCCAGTACTCACGCACGCCGGCATTGCGGTATTTGAAAAGCTTAATGCCGTAGTCACGCTTTTGTGTGCCAGGCGAAACGATTTCAATAATGAAGTCTGGTGCACCCTCAATGCCTCTTTCTGATATTTTAGTCTGATCACACAGAACAGAGATATCAGGTTCGACATAAGTCTTATCATCAGCGTTGAGCCGCACGGCAAGCGGTGCAGGAAGAACCTGACAGTCACCATGATTGTTCCGTATATGTTCGCGGATTGTTCCGGATAATTCCATCACAAGACGCTGGTGCATATAACTTGGTGGTGCCATATTGTAAATCTGACCGTCGATCAGCTCTGCACGTTCACCCTCCGGAAGTGCATAGATATCTTCAATCGTGTAAGAGTGTTCTTTTTGTAATGGCATGATAACAACTCCTTTCTTTGCAGGTTATATAACTGCCTCCATGTCAAGATATTCATAACTGTTCTCGTACATATATTCAGGAGCACAGTCAATTTCTTCGTTCATCCAGGTGATGACTCCATGGACAATCTTAAAATTATCAAAGACAGCTGGATCATTTAAAGGGGCAAACACTTCACCTTTCAAAACAGTAGCATCAAAGACTCTTTTTTCTCCGGAAGAAAAAGTAAGAAGTAACATTTTATCTCCGGTAACCTTTGCATCTTGTATTTTCAGCAACTCTTTTGCAGAACCTGCATATAAAATTCCGTTTACTTCAAACATAATAACCCTCCTTATAATGGCTTGATCTTGTCAAAATGTTTGCTTTGCACTGCATTGTTCCAGGCTTCGTATAATTCCGATTCATGCACTGCCATCCAGCCGCTGATCATTCGGAACTGTTTCGAAGGAATAGAACCGGCAAGAAGCTCACCGTCAATACCGATCACGGCTTCATAGTCACCATAGAAAGCATGGACATGAGGCTTGTGATGTTGTTGCGTATCATTAAAATACATTGTAATGATAATTCCGTAAAATCTGCTTAACTCTGGCATAATAACAGCTCCTTTCTCGATATTAAATAGTATTATTCAGTTTCAAGGACTTCATCCAGCATAGTGAATAATTTATCTTTATGGTTGCCTTTGAGGTTTACTAATCAATCTTTCGCAGATCATGACGAGGCCCTTTCCGTAAATCAATGGTATATGGATCTGGCATTTCGTAATTTCCCCAACGTGTGTGTAATACTTCTTTGAACCGATAGGTGATTTCACTGAGGAGGTTTTCTGCTTCACGGATGGAGAACTGCTTGGTGTAAAGAAATCAATCGTTCTATCAGGTTGTTCTTGAGGTTGTTCAGCACGGAGTTTCAAACTGATACGATATTGTTCAGCATCAGGAACATCAGTAAATTCTACTGTTTTATCAAAATTCTTTCTGACTACATCCTTTATTTCATCAAGAGTGACATGGAAAAATTCTCTACGATGATTTACCATATTGAGTTTTCTGTCTTCAAATGCTCTGTGAAGAGCTGCTTCAAGTGCAGGTGCGTTATCGGAGAATATCATGGCATGGACATCAAAATTGAATGGCACAGAGGCACTTCCAAGTTCATCAATTCGATCTTGAGGATCAAGTCTGCGAGTCATACCTATTTTATAAATGTCTTTTCCAAAAGCACCAATATTAGATATGACATATACATATCCGGCTTTTTGGTTTGCTTCTCTATAGTCAATATCCTTGATGGATTTTTCAATTTCTCCTAATTGCTGTTCAATTTCTGCTTTTTTGGCTATTAAGTTTGCATCATTAGGATTTGTCTGTAACTGTACAGAAATTTTATGGTAATGCGGTCAAATAATGAGTCTGTTCTTTTTCTATTTTTTTACGCTGGGCTTCGATTTCTTTCTGCAGTCTGGCGGCTTCGCGAAGTTCCTCTCTTGCAGCACGTTGAGCTTCCTTTTCTTCCTGTTTTTTCTGCTGATATTCGAAAGCCAATCGCAGCTCTTTTATTTTTGCATCCAGATATTCACGGCAGATAGATATATTCATAACAGTTCCTAATTTGGAAATTGTCTCAGCAGATTTTTGTATCTTATTTAACGATGCATCAAAATTTGTATATTTAACCTTAGAAACCAGTTCATCACACTCACCGTTGAAAGCACGCAAGAGAAGTTTCTGGGTATCGGATACCATCTTTTTACCCTTTGTAGCACTGCCATTTACCTGCCAATTCGTTATACCACTTACCGCACGTCCCTGTTTAATAAGCTCTTTTTGCTTCGAGCGAATTTTAGCAAGTTCTTCTTTATAATCAAGAGAAGAAGCAAAATCAAATTTCGGAGTATATAGTCCGAATTCCTGAACAAGAATTTCATCATCCATCCATACAATTTGTGATTTTTGGATTCGATCGTCTTATCTAATTTTGATATGGTGTTATTTAACTGTTCAATATTTTTATACAGTTGAGAAACTGCCTGCTGCTGATTCTGTTCCTGCATCTTTAAGTCATCAATTTTTTGTTGCAAAAGCATCGCATCTTGCATTTCAGGAGTTAAAAGCTCTTGCATTTGATTTAATTGTTTTGTGAGTTTTTCAACCTCTTCTTTATATTGTTTGCCCTTAAAGGCATCCATGATTCCCATAACTCAGTTCTCCTCGTATGTATGATATTTCAAAGACTTGTACCTATGATTTCGCTTTTCTCCATAACAGCCAGTGATGGCTCAAAAAATACAATATAGTTATCTATTTCAGCACACACGCCATACTTGGAGCGGTAGCGGTTAATCGCATCCTGAAAAAATTCTTCGGTAACTCCAAGATATTCAGCGGCGTCATGCCTTGAATGACATCCCTGTTTATATGCCTTTACCAGTCCGATCAGACCGATCTGCTGGTTGTACGCCCATAGCCTGCCTTTTAGTTCCTGTTTTCGGTTTTCCACATCGCTCTGATTGGTGATATCTCCAACAGCGGTGTGATAGTGTCCGATTTCTTCAGCAAGGACACAGGCTTTTTCAACAGATGTGTCGATTTTGTTGCTGATGGCAACCATTCCATCACAATACAGTCCTTTTATCCTGTCGCTCTGGAAATTATATCTACGATATCTATACCTTCCTTGCAGGCTTGCTCTTGCAATTTTTCGTAAATGTTCATTGTAAAAACCTCCCACTCTTGTATATTTGAAATTGACAAATATTTTTGAGTGCCCTATAATATACTTATCAAGACAGCCAGTAAGGGAGGTCAAGGCTCCCTGTCCTGGTGATCTGCACTAAAATAGCCGCCTATCTTTTCCAGAGAGCAGGGCGGCTATTTCTTATGTGTGTATGTAAGAATTGAAACGATTAAACTGGCTGTTGTCAGAATGATCATAAATGTTTCATAATCGCTCATAAGCATCCCCTCCCATCAAGTCTCAGGAAGGGAACCACAGCCGCTCTACTGGCTGCCTGGGTAAGTATATTATATTGTCATGGTGCATTTTTATTTGTCATAATTTCTTTTTATTATATGAACGGACTCTGCTTTTTAAACGGTGGAGTCTTTTCTTTTATTCTTAACAAACGCCGCAAACTGGCGGATTTCATCCAGTTCAGATTCTGTGTACTCGTCACCATCGAAGTGAGCTGCAAGAGTAGTGGAAGGCTGGATGCCATCAAATTCGGTAAGTCCCATTAGTTTTCCTGGGGTAGTTCCGAGAGCTTTTGCGAATGCAAGAATCTTACTTTGTTGCAAATCTACTTCACCTTTTTCAATCTTAGCGATAGAAGAGCGACTTGTATAACCAGTAAGTTTTGCTAATTCGTCTTGTGATAATCCTTTTTCTTCTCTGAGCTGTTTTATGTTCTTATATAAATCTAACATTGTAAACCTCCCTTCTGGAATTTACTATATCATATGTGTGAAAAAAATTCAACATAAATATAAAAAAGTGTTGACACATATTCACACCAGTGCTATGATAATGATGTGAATTAAATTCAACAAAGAAAGAGGTGAAAACAGTGGTCAATACTCGTTTGTTAGAGCAAGCAATAAGTGATTCTGGAATGACGATGGTTGCTATAGCCAAGAAATCCGGAATATCACGCGAAACACTCTACAATAAATTACGAGGAGTAAGCGAATTTAAAGCTTCGGAAATATCAAGCTTGTCAAAAGTTTTGAGACTTTCGACTGGTGAAAGAGATAGTATTTTTTTTAACTTCGAAGAGTGAATAATATTCAACAAAACGAATGAAAGGAGGGAAGCATGTGCATTAGATCTTTAGAAGTAGATATTGACAGGGACATTTTGAAAATCAACGGTCGAGAAGTGCAAGAGCCTGTTGTTGTTACTTTCCCGGGACCAGATGGATGGCCATTACAAAAATTGTTTAATGCTGATCCAGCCAATCCGGGAAAGCATAAACAAATTGACATTACAGTCAATAATACGCTTTTATGAATCGAACATTGTCTACAGTGGCATAGTCGATCATGGTGATGAGGTGACCTTCTAAGAATGTATTGCAAATATTGGAAATGTCTTTAGTTGCGGTAGAAGGAATAGCAATTAAAAGATATTTTCCAGAGTTATCAATACATTCAGTGTAGTAGGTATCATATCCTCTAACATTTATAGGCTTTATATCCATAATGAACAATCTCCTTTCTTTTGTACTAGGCATGGCAGTGCCTGTACAACAAGGATAAGAGAAAAACAGGTGGAGTCAACAAAGAAAGCGGGGTAACCGGAACAAACTCTTTTACATAATTTACATGGGGGTGATTGGATGATCATTAAGGAGATCGATCACGAAAAGGGCAAGATTTACATTCACGATGACTGTATGGTGAAGACACCGGAAGAAAGAAAAGAGATCATGCAGAGAGTCTCTCAGATCGTAGTGGATGCCTTGAGAAAAAAACAGAGTGATAAGACCGCCTGAGCAGGCGGGGAAAGGACAAGCAGATGACAAGAAGAGAAATAATCAGCCTGATCCACTATGGCATCAGCAGCTCCGTGGCATCCCTGGCAGCAGTCGGGACATTCTGGTGGCTGGCAAAGTACAGCCTGTTGAATGAGCGTGACATTGTCGGTACCACAGTCGTCGTGTGGTGTGTGGTAGTTGCGAGAGTGCTGATCTGGGCAGAAAAAGCGAGGAGGTAGTGAAATGAAGTTAAGAGATCTTGTAAACGTGATGGAAGGGAACATAGGCTATATGCTGGTAATGGAAAAGTATGGCTTAAAGTTTAAAACATGGAATTCTGTTGAACGTTATCGCACCAGCGATGACGAAATCCTGAACAAAGAGGTAAGTGCCATCTACAATACTGCAGACGGATGAATGTAGTATTGAAATTGGAGGAAGCGGAATGATCGGAGTAAGCGAAGGGAAAGACCAGGAAGCCAGAGCCATCCTGGAACTGGCAGGGATTGATTCGGAGAAATACCGCATCTGGCACCATAACAGCATCTATGTGCATGCAATAAATGAAGAGACGAAAGAATCGGTGATTGTTGAGAAAGCAACACTCGAGGTAGTAAAAAGTCCCGGTGCTTTGGCGGGCGATCCGGGACACAAATAAAATAACACAGCTCAATTATAGAGCAAACATAGGAGGTAAATCAAGTGAAATTACATAAATTAATTTCGACAGTAGATATGAGCCATGAAGAATGGCTGCGATACAGAAAACTGGGCATCGGTGGAAGTGATGCCGGAAGCATCTGCGGATTGAACCCGTACAGCTCTGCAATCGCTGTTTTCCAGGATAAGACGCAGAAAGAAGCAGGGGAAAAAGAAGACAATGAGGCAATGAGACAGGGAAGAGACCTGGAGGAGTACGTTGCCCGCCGGTTCATGGAAGAGACAGGGAAAAAGGTACGCCGTGCCAATGCGATCTATGGGCATCCGGATCATGATTTCATGATGGCGAACGTTGACCGCCTGGTAGTTGGTGAGAATGCCGGTCTGGAATGCAAGACAGCGTCTGCCTATTCAGCTGACAAGTGGAAAGACGGGCATATCCCGGAATCCTACGAGATCCAGTGCCACCATTACATGGCAGTGACCGGGGCGGATGCCTGGTATATTGCCTGCGTGGTGCTGGGAAAAGAATTCATCTGGCGAAAGATCGAACGCGATGAGGAAACGATCCAGATGCTGATCGACATTGAAAGCGATTTTTGGCAGAACAATGTAAAGGCAGACAAGATGCCGGCACCGGACGGAAGCAAGGAAGCGGAAGAACTGCTGCAGAAGTATTACGGAAGTTCTGAACCGGAAAAGATGATCCCGCTGGTTGATTTTGACGAGAAACTGGAACGCCGTGCAGAGATCGGTAATCTTCAGGACAAGCTGGAGAAAGAGAAAAAACAGATTGAGCAGGAAATCAAGGTATATATGGAAGATGCAGAGATGGCAGTATCGGACCTGTACCGCGTCACTTGGAAGAGTGTAACTGCAAACCGTGTGGATTCGAAGCAGCTGAAAGCGGATTTCCCGGAAATCTATAAACAGGTATTAAAACCGTCTGAAAGCAGACGGTTCACCGTAAAAAGAACTGAGAGGGCATAAGGAGGAAACAGGATGGCAGTAAAAGACGCACTGGCAGAAAAGGCCAGCAGAAAGAATGGATCAGTGAAGCTGACAAAAAACATGAACATTGCAGACCTGATCAAGGCAATGGAGCCGGAGATCAGAAAAGCCTTGCCGCAGGTGATCACGACGGAGCGTTTCACACGCATGGCATTGTCTGCACTGAACACCACGCCAAAGCTTGCAGAGTGTTCGCAGATGTCCTTCCTCGGGGCACTGATGAACGCAGCACAGCTTGGGCTGGAACCAAACACGCCGCTGGGACAGGCGTACCTGATCCCATATAAAAACAAAGGGAAACTGGAGTGCCAGTTCCAGATCGGCTACAAAGGTCTGATTGACCTCGCAAACCGGAATGATAATTTTCAGACCGTTCAGGCTCGTTGCGTTTATGAGAATGATGCATTTCGTTATGAATATGGTTTGAATCCAAATCTTCACCACATCCCAGCGAGAGAAAACAAAGGAAAACTGATTTTCGTATATGCTATGTGGAAAACAGTCATCGGCGGCTTCGGTTTTGAAGTTATGAGCAAGGAAGACATTGACAACCATGCAAGACAGTTCAGCCAGAGTTTCGGCAGTTCTTACAGCCCATGGAAAACGAACTATGAGGCAATGGCAATGAAAACTGTGATCAAGAAGTGCCTGAAATATGCACCGCTGAAAACAGATTTCGTTATGCAGATGAGCAATGACGAAAGTATCAAGAGCGAGATCAACGTCGATATGTCCGAGGTGGTCAATGAGCAGGAAGACCCGAACATCATCGACCAGGAGTATAAGGAAGTAGAAAATGTACAGCCAGAATAATAACGAAGAACCAAAGCTGTTCACGTTCACCGTACCGGGCAAGCCGCAGGGCAAAGCCCGGGCGAGGACATTCTATGACAGCAGGAGCAACAAAATGAGCAGCGTAACACCTGAAAAGACGGTGCTGTACGAAAACCTGATCAAGACCTGTTTCCAACAGAAATACGGACAGAAACGGTTTTCGGATGATGCGTATGTGGTTGCTAATATCTTGGCGTATTTTGAGCGCCTAAGAGCATCTCGAAGAAGAAAAGGGAAGACATGCTGACAGGGAAGATCTGGCCGGCAAAGAAGCCGGACAGTGACAACATCGCAAAGGTTGTGCTGGATGCCCTGAACGGCATCGCATACCATGATGATACGCAGATCATAAGATTAAGCGTTATTAAGGCGTACAAAGAGGAAGCGTATTTAAGCGTTACTCTGATGCGGTTCGATACATAAAAAGAGAAACAGGAGGCTGGTATGGCAAGGAAGAAGCAGGAAGGGAACCGCTTTTTTCGGATGGATGCAGACTTCTTCTCAGACAGAAAGATAAAGATCCTGAAAGCCCGCTATGGGGCGGATGGGATCATCCTGTACCTGTATCTCCTATGTGAGATCTACAAGACAGGGTATTACTTACAGGTTGACGATGATTTCGAATATATCATCTCGGACGACCTGAACATGGATGGCAACAAGGTGAAGCAGGTCTTGAACTTCTTGCTGGAACGGTCACTGTTTGACGATACACTTTTCCAGTCGGACAAGGTCTTGACCTCTACCGGGATACAGAGGCGGTATCAGGCGATGGTGAAAGCCAGGGCCACGAAAACGCCGATCACAGCCGAGAGGTTCTGGCTTCTTTCAGAAGAAGAGACCGAAACCTTTATTAAAGTGAACCCTTCTTCAAATTCTTCTGAGAAAAAAAGCGATTTTTCCGAGAAAAAATAAGGATAATTCCAAAGAAAAATGACACAAAAGGAAAAGGAAAGGAAAAAAAGAAATATATAGATATAGATACGGCTCCGCCGGATCCCTATTTTTCTGATGATTCCCTGAACAAAGCCTTCCTGCTGTTCCTGAAGACCAGGAGGGGGGAAGGTGCAAGGATCACAGAAGAACAGGCGGAGCTGTTTAAAAAGGATCTTGAGGCATTGTCAACGGACCCGAGGGAGATGGAGCGATTGCCATAAAAGCGGCTGTAAGCGGCTGGAAGAGCTTCTACCCGGTCAAGAAGCAGCCAACCAAGAAGAAGGAAAAGAAAACAGCAAAGAATACATTCAATGCATTTCCGCAAAGGGACTATGATTTCGATGCACTGGAAAGAACATTGTTGAATGAGTAAGGAGGCAATATGGAGCAGTTGAAGATTTTTGAGAGCGAAGAGTTTGGCAGTATTCGAACCGTGATGAGAGACGGGGAAGTGTGGTTCGTGGGAAAAGATGTAGCTGAGGCATTAGGATTCACAAATTCAAGAGATGCTATTGCAACACATGTATTTGACGATGACAAGGGAGTAGAAATTATCGACACCCTTGGAGGAAAGCAGAAGATGACGGCAATCAATGAATCCGGTCTGTATGCATTGGTATTTGGCAGCAGACTGGAATCAGCGAAACGTTTCAAACGCTGGGTAACATCGGAAGTGTTGCCAGCGATCCGCAAGACAGGCAGCTATGATCTGGAAGATCTCTCACCAGAGATGCGAGCGATTTTTCAACTTGCCAGAGACCAGAAGAAAACAGAGAACCACGTAAAAGGTCTGAATGTCCATGTAGGTGATCTGGATGGCAGAGTAGACAATCTGGAGAACTGCATGACGATCGACTACGGGGAGCAAGTTGTTCTCGGTGATGAGGTCAACAAGGCAGTCCTAGATGCCCTAGGAGGCAAGTACAGCAATGCTTACAACGAAATTGGCAAAAAAGTATTCGCGGAGTGCAACCGTGACCTGAAGCACTATTTCCACGTCAATGCCCGCAATAACGTGCCGAAGAAACGCTACTATGAAGCCGTGGAGTATATCCAGAAATGGAAGCCATGCACAAATACACAGATCCAGATCCGCGACTGTAACGCACAGGTGTGTATGCCATGAGCGGGGACGAGGTATTCACAATACAGGCAAGACGCTGTAAACGGTGTGGGAGGCTTCTGACAAGTCAGGAGGCAGTGGAAAGAGGCTACGGCTGCCAGTGTGCCATGAAAGCAAAAATAGAAGAAGAGGCACGGAAGCCGATGCCGGGACAGCGGACGATATTTGATTATCTGGAGGATGAAGAATGAATAAAGTAATTTTAATGGGACGGTTGACCAGAGACCCGGAGATGCGTAATTCTAACGGAGAGAGCAACACGGCAATTGCACGCTATACGCTGGCAGTTGACAGACGCTACAAGCGTGAAGGCGAAGCGGGTGCTGATTTTATCAGCTGTGTGGCGTTTGGCCGCAGTGCAGAGTTTGCAGAGAAGTATTTCCATCGGGGACTGAAAGTGGTCATAACCGGCCGCATCCAGACCGGGAGCTATACCAACCGGGACGGCAACAAGGTCTATACAACATACGTGGTGGTAGAAGACCAGGAGTTCGCAGAGAGCAAAGCGGCCGCACAGAGAAACCGGGAAGAAAGCAGCCAGGAACGGCCAGAGCCGATGCCGGTTGATGCAGACGGGTTTATGACGCTTCCGGAAGATTTTGACGAAGAGCTTCCATTTGCATGATGGGGAAACAGCGGTATTTATGGCTGGCAGTGACCGCGGATGAATATGAATTGCCGCTGGTCGTTGAGGATACGGCAGCGGCATTAGCAAGGCGGCTGGGAATCAGTGAGGATACCGTCAGGGTGATGGAATACCGCGGGAAAAATGAAAGGTACAGAAAAACGAGAAAAGGACCGATGCCGGGATTTGGAACCCGGTACAAGGTCCGGAAAGTGGAGGTGGATGGATAACATGACGATATACCATAAAACATTGCAGTATCACGAAGATACTACAGAAAGAGAAGCCTGAATGATAAGGACATTAAGTTCTTGATGGAATTGCAGAAAGAAATGAATACGCAGGACACGACAGGAACGGCTGAACCGAG
>ENA-OQCX01001004-OQCX01001004.1-human-gut-metagenome-genome-assembly--contig:-NODE-1004-length-13800-cov-1.924742_pt1 | contig 13800 bp, 23 predicted proteins | sample MGYA00242762_ERZ504587 | MGnify/ENA primary metagenome ERZ504587 (study PRJEB26092, sample SAMD00036337) | human gut metagenome | host: Homo sapiens | study: EMG produced TPA metagenomics assembly of...
CGGACGACCTCCAGACCAACGGCCTCGCACATGCGGCGGATCTCGCGGTTCTTGCCCTCTTTCAGGGTCATCTCCATCACGGTGCGGCCGGGCTCATCGGTGACGACGTTGATGGCGCAGGGCATGGTCTTGGTGCCATCGTCCAGCACAACGCCGGAGCTCATCTTCAGGATCTGGCTCTCATCGGCCCGGGGCTGCACGGTGACACGGTACAGCTTGGAGATGCCACCCGACGGATGGGTGACAGCCTGCGCAAAGGCACCGTCGTTGGTCATCAGCAGCAGGCCCTCGCTGTCCTTGTCCAGGCGGCCCACCGGGTACAGGCGGGCGGGGATATCGCTGACCAGCTCCATAACGGTCTTGCGGCCCAGCTCATCGCTGGCGGTGGTCACATAGCCGCGGGGCTTGTACAGGGCCAGATAGTAGAGCTGCTGGTTCTTCTGGATGTAGATGCGCTCGTCATCCACATGCAGCACATCCCGGTTGGGGTCCATCTTGTCGCCCACCTTGACGGGGTGGCCGTTGACCTTGACACGGCCCTCGGCAATGATCTGCTCGGCCGCGCGGCGGGAGCACAGGCCCTGCTCGGCCATGATCTTCTGAATACGTTCTTCTGCCATAATATTACTCCTTGTGCGCCTCACGGCGCTCAAAATGCGCACCGCTCCCCTGCTTTTGCGGGGCACGGTGCGCGGCTATATAGACCGCAGACCAAAAGATCTGCGGCTGCGGCTTGATTTGTATAAAAGGTTACTCTGCCTTGGGCTCCTCTGCGGGTGCTTGGCGTCCTTTTTGACCAGAGTGGTAAGCTTTTCCACCAGCTCAGGCAGCATGGTCAGGGCACGGTCGATGCTGTTGGAGCTATCCGACAGCTGGATGGTGCGCACGCAGCCATCCTTGATGACCAGAAATGCCACCGGCTGAATGTTGACACCGGCACCGGAGCCGCCGCCAAACAGATCCTTGTTGGCAGCGTTCTTGCCGTTAAAATCGGTACCGCCGGAGGCGAAACCAAAACTCACCTTGGACACCGGCAGGATGGTGATGCCATCCTCGGTGGTGATGGGCTTGCCGATAATGGTGTTAGAGTCCACCATCTGGTGAATTTTCTCCATCGTAACGTTCATCAGGCCCTGAATAGGATGCTCTGCCATAAAACAACTCTCCTTTATTCATCCGTGCAGGCAGCAGGCCGCCGGAAAGCATTCTGAGATAGATTTAGTGTATCATCTTCAAATAAAAATGTCCAATACTTTTTTACGCCAGACTCGTACAGTACCCGCACAGCGGCAATGACGATGAACAGCGCCTGTGCGCTGACCCGGAAGGACACCTTGTCCTGCACAGTAGGCTGGGCGCTGCCGAAGTCCGGCAGAACGCGCAGCTGGTCAAATTCCAGAAAGAAGAAATGGTCCAGCACGCCAAGGGTCGGGTACAGCCACGCTTGCAGCTTGCCGTAGCTGCGGGCAGCTGCGGCGGGGTCGTCCCCGCGCACACCAAGCAGACCGAAATCCTTGTAAAGCGGAGCGCGCCAAACACTGCCCGCAGCAGCGTACCCACGCCCGCAGCATGGTGCAGATCACATCCAGCGTTAATCTTTGCCTTTTGGCGGGGCGGCTTTTCAGCTTTGGGCTTTGCGGGCTGCGCAGCCTTTTTTTTAGCTTTTTTGCGCTTACGCTCCGCGCGCCATGCGCGGAATTTTGCTTTCAGTCTGCCGGTAAAGCCCTTGGGCTCCTCCGGCTGGGCGGGAGGTTCCGGCTTTGGGTATTGGAACACCGGAAAAGTGATGCCCAGTGCCCCGGCCTTTACGGTAAGCGTATCGTTTTGCCAGCAGACATCCGCGCAGAAGGGGCACAGCAGCAACAGCGCCGCCAGCACCAACAAAATCAGCAGCAGGATGCCCACCACCTTGAGGATGAACAGCAGACAAGCGCCCACTGCGGAAAGAACCATGCCCATGGATCAGCCCTCACTTTCGGTCGGATCATCTGCCGGTGCATCGCTGTGCACCGGCGGCAGGTCTGCCAGACTGGACAGGCCGAACACGCGCAAAAAGGTATCGGTGGTGCGGAAGCTGACCGGGCGACCCGGCAGATCCAGACGTCCGGCTTCCTCGATGAGCCCCTTTTCCAGCAGACCGGACACGCTGGAGGAGGAATCCACACCGCGCACCTGCTCAATAAAGGCGCGGGACACCGGCTGATTATAGGCGATGACGGTCAGGGTCTCCATGGCCGCAGGGCCAAGCGGCACAGCGCGGCGGCTGTCCAGCACGCGGCGCACACAGTCTGCCCACTGGGTCTTGGTAGCCAGCTGCCACCGGGCATTCAGATGCAGCAGACACAGGCCGCTGTCCTCCCGCTGATAGCGGGTGTGCAGGGTCTCCAGTGCGGCATCCACGCTGGACTGGGGCAGCTGCACCGCCTGTGCCAGCTTATCAGCACCTATGGGGTCGCCGCAGGCAAAAAGCATAGCCTCCACGGCGGCAAGGGTTTGTTTCTGGTTCATGGGTTCTCCTTATTGCGTTCCGGGCGGGTGCGGCGCATGGTCAGCGCTCCCCGGTCGTCCAACGCGATGCGTCCGCCGCGCACCAGTTCCAGCAGCGCCAGAAAGGTAGCTACGTTAGTGCTGCGGCTCTGGCTGCGGGAAAACAGCTGCTCCATTTTTGCCACAGTGCCACCCAGCATCCGGCGCAGGATGTACACCACCCGGCTGGTGACCGATACCATGGGCGCGGTGACCAGCGGCTCAAACTGCTGCTGAGTAGGCACGCGGCGGGTCTTGGTGCGGCCTGCCAACGCCTGCCAGTAGTCCGCCAAGATCTGCGGGGCATGGTGCAATGCGTAGGTGTTATCCCACTCCACTTCCATGGGACGGCGCACGAATACCGGAGCAGCCTCTCCTTTTGCGCGCAGCAGAGCCGCCATGCGGCGGCACTGGTCGTACTCGATGAGCTGACCGGTGAGTTCCTGCTTCATGCGCTCGCCCTCTTTCGCTGCGGGGCAGCAGCAGAAGCTTTTCATTTCCACCAGATGCGCCGCCATCTCAATGAAGGCGCTGGCGGTCTCGGGGTCAGGGTCAGCCTGCTCCACGGTGCGGGTGTACTGGTCGATCAGCTGCAGGATGGGGATATTATGCAAGTCCATTTTATGTTTGGCCACCAGAGCCAGCAATAATTCCAGCGGGCCGTCAAAATCTTCCAGATGGAAGGTCAATTCCTCTGCCACTCAGATCACCGCCCCAAGGCTGCTTGCATAAACGGTGTAGGCGATCTTATCGATATAGCCGGTGCCTGCGCCCAAAAGCGACCACACCACGTTATTCAGGTAGTAGAGCGGCGTATCCAGAAAGCGCCCCAAACCGCTGCCAGCATGACGATCATGATATATTTTTCGTACCGCATCAGGCCAAAGTAGATGCGCTGCGGCAGCACCACCAGCAGAATGCGGCTGCCGTCCAGCGGCGGCACCGGAATCAGGTTGAACACCGCAAGGCTGACGTTCATCAGCACCAGATAGCGCAGGAACATGGCAATGTAAATGGTAGCGTTATTGACCGGCGCCCAGTAGTACATTACCTTCCATGCCACCATGCCAAGGTAAGCCAGCACAAGGTTTGCCACAGGGCCTGCCAGTGCCGTAAGCGCCATGCCCCACTTAGGTTTTTGAAGTTGCGGGGGTTGGTGGACACAGGCTTTGCCCAGCCCACGCCTGCAAACACCATGCACAGGGTGCCCAGCAGGTCAAAGTGCGCAAAGGGGTTCAGCGAAAGACGCCCCTCGTGTTTGGCGGTGGCATCGCCAGAAGCCATGCTGCCAGCGCGTGGCCGGCTCGTGGAACGGGATGGCCACCAGCGCCACCAGTGCGCGGATGATATAATAGGTTGCCTGTGTGGTCATGTAAATCTCCTGTCAAAACGAATTTCTTTCTTTATAATACTATTTTTTTGTGTCCTGCACAAGCCCCACAGCACCGGGAATGCAAAAAGCTACAGAAAATTTAAAAAAAGACTTGCTTTTTCTTTGTATCTCTGGTAAAATAGTCAAGCTGATTATTTTGATTCCATACTTCACTGTAGGAGGTGCAATTACCATGGCTAAGTGTGAATGCTGCGGCAAGGGTGTTACCTTTGGTATCAAGGTCTCTCACTCTCATCGCCGTTCCAACCGTACCTGGAAGCCGAATGTCCGTCGTGTCAAGGCGGTCGTGGAGGGCTCTCCCAAGTATGTCTACGCATGCTCCCGTTGCCTGCGCGCTGGCAAAGTTACCCGCGCTGTCTAATTTGGTGTATGTGGCCGGTCACTTTGTCGAGTGGCCGGCTTTTTTATTTGCCGCAAGGAGAGGAATAAAATGTCTTTGCCTGTTGATCCCATCATGCTGCTGAGCGTGGTGAACCTGAAACTGCGGGATCAGTATAAGGATCTCGATGCGCTGTGCGAAGATCTGGAGGCCGACAAGGCCGGTCTGTGCGCAAAACTGCACACTGTGGGCTACGATTACGACCCGCAGCGCAACCAGTTTGTCTGATTATAGCTTCCAAATCCGGCACCGGTGCGCAGCGACTGTGCCCGGGCCGGTGAATGATAAAATAAGGAGTGCTTGATTTATGATCCAGGGTACCTATTACAAAGAGTGGAGCACGGTTCTGGGCCGTGAGATGGAGTTTAAGGTGTACGGCCATGCCGGTGTGCCGGTGCTGGCACTGCCCGCCCGCGGCGGCCGTTTTATGACTGGGAGAACAACGGAATGCCCGACGCCATTGCCCAGCTGCTGAACGAGGGCAAGGTGCAGCTGTTCTGCGCAGATGCCATGGACGGCGAAGGCCTTTTGAACGGTGATCTGCCCCAGCGCCGCCGCGCCGAGCTGCAGGAGAAGTATTTCGTCTACCTGACCGCTGAGCTTGCTCCCCGTATTCTGACCCTGAACAACGCCAAAAAGGCACCCGGATCTGGACTGCCGGTGTAGACTTGCGCTTACCACGCCGTCCACTGCCGTCTGCGCCGTCCCACCTTGTTTGCCGGTGCTGTGGGTATGGGCGGTATCTACGACCTGACCCGCTTCTGGGGCACCGACAGCGATGACATGGTGCTGCGCTGCGCTCCCCTTGCCTATTTGCAGGAGAACGGCATTGCCAACAAGCCTGCGCTGGCCAAGGCTGAGGAGAACAGCCTGATCCTCTGTGCCGGTCAGGGTGCCTACGAGGGCGATGCACTGGATGACACGCAGGCACTGGCTGATCTGCTGAAGGATCAGGGAATGCCCGCGCATCTGGAGATCTGGGGCGGTGACGTCTCCCACGACTGGTACTGGTGGGGCAAGATGTGGAGTCTGTTTGCACCGCGCATTCTGGAAGTAAAGTAAGAGCTTACAACGAGGGAAAGCCTGCGGGCTTCCCTCGTTTTTTTATATGCAGCAGTTTTGAATGCCTCCGCGTGCGCTCTGGCCATGTTCAGTGGAATTTCATCTTTTAATTTATGGTTCAGAAACGCCTGCGGCGTTTTCTGAAACCATTTTTGTCAGCTGTACTATTTATATTTCATTTCCTACTTGAATTGTCGGATATTATGTGCTATACTGCTGTTGCAAGAAAATATACCCATGGGGGTTTATGAAAGGAGCGATTCCGATATGGAAGAGACCAAAAAGCACTGTTGCTGCTGCGTTGATACGCCGGAAGCGGACGCTGCGGCAGATGCTGCTGTCCCCTGCTGCTGCCGTCACAAAGAGCGCAGCCCGGAGGAATACAAAGCCCTGCTTAACCGGCTGAACCGCATTGAAGGGCAGGTGCGCGGCATCCGCGGGATGCTGGAAAAGGACGCCTACTGTGTGGATATTCTGGTACAGGTAGCCGCAGCCAATGCGGCGCTGAACAGCTTTTCCCGGGAATTGCTGGCGCAGCATATCGGCAGCTGCGTGGCGGATGACCTGCGTGCCGGCAGCGACGAAAAGCTGGAAGAGCTGCTCCGGCTGCTGCCCAAGCTGATGAAATGACCGCCCGCCGGGCAGACTGACCACAAGGAGAAACAACAATGGAACAATTCAACGTTACCGGCATGAGCTGCGCGCCTGCTCTGCCCGGGTAGAAAAGGCCGTAAAGAGCGTGCCGGGCGTCACCGGCTGTTCGGTAAGCCTGCTGACCAACTCCATGGGCGTAGAAGGCACCGCTGAGGATGCCGCCATTATCCGTGCCGTAGAGCAGGCCGGTTACGGCGCAAGCCCCAAAAAAGCCGCCGCAGCGGCCAGCACCAGCGCAGAGCTGGATGCTCTAGCAGACCACGAAACACCCAAGCTGAAACGGCGGCTCATCGCCTCGCTGGGCTTTTTGCTGGTGCTGATGTACTTTTCCATGGGACACATGATGTGGGGCTGGCCGCTACCCCGCTGGTTTGACGGCAACCACATTGCCATGGGACTGGTACAGCTGTTGCTGGCAGGCATCGTGATGGTGATCAACCAGAAGTTTTTCATCAATGGCTTCAAAGGCTGGTACACCGCTCCCCCAACATGGATACGCTGGTGGCTATGGGCTCGATGGCAAGCTTTGTGTGGAGCACCTACGCCCTGTTTGCCATGACCGATGCGCAGCTGCACGGCAACGAAGAACTTGTCATGCACTATATGATGGAGTTCTATTTTGAGTCTGCCGCCATGATTTTGACCCTTATCACCGTGGGCAAGATGCTGGAGGCGCGCTCCAAGGGCAAGACCACCGATGCGCTCAAAAGCCTGATGAAGCTTGCCCCCAAGACCGCTACCCTGCTGCGGGACGGCACCGAGGTGACCGTACCCATTGAGCAGGTACAGAAGGAGGACATCTTTGTGGTGCGCCCGGGCGAGAACATCCCGGTGGACGGCATTGTGCTGGAGGGCAGCAGTGCCGTGAACGAGAGCGCGCTGACCGGCGAGAGCATCCCGGTAGACAAGGCCGTGGGCGATAAGGTAAGCGCCGCCACCACCAATCAGTCCGGCTATCTGCAGTGCCGCGCCACCCGCGTGGGCGAGGACACCACGCTGGCGCAGATCATCCGCATGGTCAGCGATGCCGCTGCCACAAAAGCACCCATTGCAAAGATCGCGGATACCGTATCCGGCTTTTTTGTGCCTGCGGCATCAGCATTGCAGTGGTCACCACCCTTGTCTGGCTGCTGCTGGGGCGGGATGTAGGCTACGCGCTGGCCCGGGGCATCTCGGTGCTGGTCATCAGCTGCCCCTGTGCGCTGGGTCTGGCAACGCCGGTAGCTATTATGGTGGGCAACGGCCTTGGTGCGAAGAACGGCATCCTATTCAAGACGCTCGGCGTTAGAAGAAGCCGGGCGCACCCGCATCGTAGCGCTGGACAAGACCGGCACCATCACCTGCGGCAAGCCTACCGTCACAGACCTTCTGCCGCTGAAGGCGTGACCGAGACCGAACTGCTCACGCTGGCAGCCGCGCTGGAGGGTCGCAGCGAGCACCCGCTGGCGCGGGCAGTGCTGGCCTATGCGGAGGAAAAGCAGCTGGAGCTGCCCTCTGTTACCGATTTTACTGCCCTGCCGGGCAACGGCCTTACCGCCAAGCTGGAGGGTAAGGAGATCTTTGGCGGCAACGCTGCTTTTATTGGCACAAAGGTCTCTATCCCCGCTGCGCTGCAAACGCAGGCTGCTGCACTGGCCGCTCAGGGTAAAACGCCCCTGTTCTTTGGCGGCGCAGGTCGTCTGCTGGGCGTTATCGCGGTAGCAGATACCATCAAAGAGGACAGCCCGCAGGCCATCCGGGAGCTGCGGAATATGGGCATCCGCGTGGTGATGCTGACCGGCGACAACCAGCGCACCGCCGAGGCCATTGGCCGACAGGCCGGGGTGGATGAGGTGTTTGCCGGGGTGCTGCCCGAGGGCAAGGAGGCCGTCATCCGGCAGCTGCAAAAGTACGGCAAGGTAGCTATGGTGGGTGACGGTATCAACGACGCCCCTGCCCTGACCCGCGCTGACACCGGCATTGCCATTGGCGCAGGCACAGACGTAGCCATTGACGCCGCGGACGTAGTACTGATGAACTCCAAGCTCTCGGACGTGCCCGCCGCCATCCGGCTGAGCCGCGCTTCCCTGCGCAACATCCACGAAAACCTGTTCTGGGCGTTTATCTATAACATCATCGGCATTCCGCTGGCAGCCGGTGTGTTCATCCCCTTGGGGCTGACGATGAACCCCATGTTCGGCGCAGCTGCCATGAGCCTTTCCAGCTTCTGCGTGGTGAGTAACGCCTTGCGACTGAACCTGTTTGACCTGCACAGCGCAAAGCGTGACCACCCGCCCAAACACGTCCCTGCCCTGCCCGCTGCCCTTGTGCAGCCCGCAGCGGAGGAAGATACAACTGCATCTAATCAAAAGGAGGAGACCGCTATGAAAAAGACCCTGACCGTAGAAGGCATGATGTGCCCCCACTGTGAAGCCCGCGTCAAGAAAGCGCTGGAGCTCTGCCGCAGGTGGACGAGGCTGTTGTCAGCCACGAAGCCGGTACTGCGATCGTTACCCTGAACGCAGAGGTGGACGATGAGGTGCTGAAAAAGGCCGTGGAGGCACAGGATTACCCCGTTACCGGTATCCAGTAAAGGGTATCAGCCACCACAAAATGCAAGAGGCAGCTGCGCAAAAATCTGCGCAGCTGCCTCTTTTGTAGCGGGACGATTTTGAATGCGCGCCGCGTTCGCTTTGCGCATCTTTAAGATCATTTTGTTTCGGAGTACCGGAGCGCCTGCGGACGCTCCGGTACTCCACTTTTACGAAAGAAGTCGTCACCACGATTAAAACGCAAAAAGCCCGCTGCAAGGCGGAATGTCCTTGCAGCGGGCAGCATAGATAACTGGGGAACCCTTATCAGACTTCGGTGTTGAAGTAGCGCTTCAGCAGCCCTCGAAGCCACGGCCGTGACGGGCTTCATCCTTTGCCATCTCATGGACGGTATCGTGGATAGCGTCCAGATTCAGCGCCTTAGCCTTCTTGGCCAGGTCCATCTTACCGGCGCAGGCACGCACCTCGGCCTCGGCACGCATCATCAGGTTCTTCTTGGTGCTGTCGGTCACGACCTCGCCAGCAGCTCTGCAAAGCGGGATGCGTGGTCAGCCTCTTCGTAAGCATAGCGCTTGTAGGCCTCGGCGATCTCGGGGTAGCCTCACGCTCTGCCACGCGAGCCATAGCCAGATACATACCGACCTCACTGCACTCGCCCTCGAAGTTTGCGCGCAGACCATCAACGATCTCCTGCGGCACGCCCTCTGCCTTGCCGATGCCAACAACATGCTCGGTGACGTAGGTGTTGCCGGTCTTTTCCACAAAAGCGGAAGCGGGAGCCTTGCAAACGGGGCACTGAGCGGGGATCTCACCCTCAGCGATATAACCACAAACGGTGCAAACGTATTTCTTCATAAGAATTTACCTCCATTCGATCTGTTAAAAATGATACAGGACGGAAACCACCCGCCTGTTGCTTCTATGCTGGGCAGCCGCGCTGCCGGGTATAGAAAGAGCCATGGAAGGGGGGCTTTGTGTACTTCCCTTTCCATGGCTCTATTATAGCGAATAATTCCTAGTTAGTCAAGTATATTTTTAAGAATTATTCCTATTTATTAAAATCTGGCAGGATGCCCAAATTTCCTTATAGAAAACTGGACGCATTCCCGAGGATCAGACCTGCAGGTTGCCGCTGGTAGCAGCATCAGAACCGGCGGTAGCGTCAAACTCGTAGTCATTGCCGGGCAGGATGGCGTTGAGCAGAATGCCTGCAATCGCAGCCACAGCCAGACCGGACAGGTTGATGGTGACACTGCCAACGGTAAAGCCAACGCCGCCCACAGAGTTGAAGCCCAGTGCGCACACCAGAATGACGGCGGCAACGATCAGGTTGCGGCTGTTGGTGAAGTCAACGCGGTTCTCCACCACGTTGCGCACACCGATAGCGGAGATCATTCCGTACAGCACAAAGCTGATACCGCCGATGATGCCGGTGGGGATGGTGTTGATGACAGCTCAAACTTGGCTGAAGCTCAGGATGATAGCCAGCACAGCGGCAATGCGGATGACCAGCGGGTCGTAGATCTTGCTCAGTGCCAGCACGCCGGTGTTCTCGCCGTAGGTGGTGTTGGCGGGACCGCCCAGCAGACCAGCCATGGTGGTGGCCAGACCATCGCCCATCAGGGTGCGGTTCAGGCCGGGGTCATTGATGTAGTTGTGGCCGACAGTAGCGCTGATGGCAGCGATGTCGCCAACGTGCTCCATCATGGTAGCCAGTGCGATGGGGATAATGGTGAACAGAGCGCTGATGAACTCCGGGCTGCCGTCAATGGCGAACAGTCCCATAGCCTCCTTGTGCAGAGGGATGCCCAGCCAAGCGGCCTCGGAGATCTTCTGGAAGTCCACTGCGCCGGTGACCAGTGCCACTGCGTAGGAGACCAGCACACCGATGAGAATGGGCAGGATCTTGACCATACCCTTGCCCCAGATGTTGCACACGATGACAGTGCCCAGTGCCACAAAGGCCAGCAGCCAGTTGGACTGGCAGTTGGTGATAGCAGAGGGAGCAAGGATCAGACCGATGGAGATAATGATGGGGCCGGTGACCACCGGCGGGAAGAACTTCATGATGCGGCGGATGCCAAAGGTGGAGATCAGCAGGCTGGCCACCAGATAGACCAAACCCGAGAATGCAATGGCAGCGCAGGCATAGGGCAGCATCTTGGTGTTGGCAACGGTCAGGTTGCCATCGGCATCAGCAGCATGGGAGCCACGATGGAGAAGCGCCCAGATATGCAAAGGAGGAGCCGAGGAATGCCGGGACCTTCTTTTTGGTGATGAGGTGGAACAGCAGCGTGCCCAGACCGGCACACAGCAGAGTGGTGGAAACGCTCAGGCCGGTGAGCAGCGGCACCAGAACCGTTGCGCCAAACATGGCAAACATATGCTGCACACCCAGAATAAACATTCTGCCGGTGCCCAACTTTTTGGCATCGTATACGCCCTTGGAGTAATCGATCTTTTCGCTCATAGAAAACCTCCTATCCTGTTATTCCCAAAAAAAGAGGCATTGCCGTTGAAACAGCAGTGCCTCTGAATTTCAGGAACAAGACCTCCACACAAAAATGGGAAAGAAACCACTATGCAGTCGCTCACGCTTGAACATTGTGCTCCTCCCCTTCTTTTTGTGTTCTTTCCAACAACCGGAATCGCTCCGGCAAGGCAGCAGCAACGCTGCGGCCTTTTTGTTAAGTATAGCAGATTTTGGGCTTTCCAGCAAGGTGTTGACAGCTTTTTCTTGCCGGTTACACTGCGCCGTGGGCTGCGGGGGTTGCGCTTTTGGACGGAATGCCCTATAATAGAGCCTGTTCTTATTTCCTACCATTATAATGTGTTGATATTACAGGAGGCTTTATGCTCTATCTGGATTACTCTGCCAACACCCCTGTGGACGAGGAGGTGCTGCAATGCTTCTGCGAAGCTGAGCGGCGCTACCCGGGCAACGCCAACGCCCACCATCAGGCAGGCACTACCGCAAAGGCTGCTATAAACGAGGCGACCCGCAGCATTGCCCGCTGTCTGGGCGCACCGCCTGCGGGCATCATCTATACCTCCGGTGCAAGCGAAGCCAACAACCTTGCCGTAAAGGGGCTGGCAGCGCTGGGAGGTGCAGCAGGCAGGCACATCCTCTCTACCCCGCTGGAGCATTCATCTGTCAGCGGCAGTCTGGAGGCGCTGCAAAAGCAGGGGTACGAGGTGGAGCTGCTGGACATCCTGCCGGACGGCACGGTGGACCTCGCTGACCTGAAACAGCGGCTGCGCCCGGACACCGTTCTGGTTGCTGTGACCGCTGTGGACAGCGAGTTGGGTGTAGTACAGCCCATTGCAGAGATTGCAGAGCTTTTAAAGGCATACCCCAACTGCCATTTCCATGTGGACGCCACGCAGGCTGTGGGGAAAATTCCTGTGCAGTTTGAGGGCATGGACACCATGAGCCTGACAGCCCATAAGTTTTACGGGCTCAACGGCATCGGTGTGCTGGTAAAGCGGCTGGGGCTGGCACTGCCGCCCCTCATCCACGGCGGAGAGAGCACTACCCCCTACCGCAGCGGCACACCTACCATAGCCCTTGCCTGCTCGCTGGCGCTGGCTTTGGAAAAGGCTACTGCGGAGCTGCCAGCCCGCGCCGCAACTGTGCGCAGCCTGAGCGACCGGCTGCGCACAGAGCTTTCCCGCTATCCAAAAGTACGCATCAACAGCCCGGCAAACGCTGTGCCGCATATCCTGAACCTGAGCGTGCAGGGCGTAAAGGGTACCGTGTTCCAGCGGGAGTTGGACACACGCGGGGTATGCGTCTCAGTCAAATCCGCCTGTTCGTCCGATGGGTTGCCTTCCCGCGCAGTGCTTGCAGTCAGTCAAGACCGGCGCAACGCCCTTTCCTCCTGGCGCATCAGCCTGAGCCACATTACCACAGAAGAGGAAGTGACCGTCTTTCTGCAGGCCTTTGCAGACTGCTATAACACCCTGACCCGGTAAAGGAGCTGTGAAACAAAGCCGTTTGTAGCTGCCATAAACAAACAAAAAGACCTTCCCGCTCTCCGGAACGGGAAGGTCTTTATAAATTGCTAATTAGCCTTGGAACTTACGTTCAAGGACAAAATCACTCAATGATCTTGCCAACAACGCCGGAACCAACGGTACGGCCACCCTCACGGATAGCGAAACGCAGGCCCTCTTCCATAGCAACGGGGGTCAGCAGCTCAACGTGCATCATGACGTTATCGCCGGGCATGCACATCTCGGTGCCTTCGGGCAGGGTGATGATGCCGGTCACGTCGGTGGTACGGAAGTAGAACTGAGGACGATAGTTGGAGAAGAAGGGGGTGTGACGGCCGCCTTCGTCCTTGGTCAGAACGTAGACCTGAGACTCGAAGACCTTGTGGGGATGGACAGTGCCGGGCTTAGCCAGAACCTGGCCACGCTCGATCTGGGTACGGTCAACACCACGCAGCAGAGCGCCGATGTTATCGCCAGCCTCAGCGAAGTCCAGAGACTTACGGAACATCTCCAGGCCAGTGATGGTGGTGCTCAGACGATCGGGCTTAATGCCAACGATCTCCATAGCATCGCCAACCTTAGCAATACCGCGCTCAACACGACCGGTTGCAACGGTACCACGGCCGGAAATGGTCATGACATCCTCGATGGGCATCAGGAAAGGCTTGTCCTCCTCACGATCCGGGTTGGGGATGTAGGAGTCAACAGCGTCCATCAGCTCCTTGATGCAAGCATACTCGGGTGCATCAGGATCCTTGGAGGTGGACTCCAGAGCCTTCAGAGCGGAGCCACGGATGATGGGGGTGTCGTCGCCGGGGAAGTCATACTCGCTCAGCAGCTCACGGATCTCCATCTCGACCAGATCCAGCAGCTCCTCGTCGTCGACCATATCGCACTTGTTCATGAACACGACGATATAAGGCACGCCGACCTGACGAGCCAGCAGGATGTGCTCACGGGTCTGGGGCATGGGACCATCGGTAGCAGCAACGACCAGGATAGCGCCGTCCATCTGAGCAGCACCGGTGATCATGTTCTTGACGTAGTCAGCATGGCCCGGGCAGTCAACGTGAGCGTAGTGACGAGCATCGGTCTGGTACTCGACGTGAGCGGAGTTGATCGTGATACCACGAGCGCGCTCCTCGGGAGCCTTATCGATGTTGGCATAGTCCATGAAGTCTGCGTCGCCTTCAGTGCCAGATACTTGGTGATAGCGGCGGTCAGAGTGGTCTTGCCGTGGTCAACGTGACCGATGGTGC
>ENA-OQCX01001005-OQCX01001005.1-human-gut-metagenome-genome-assembly--contig:-NODE-1005-length-13773-cov-12.850725_pt1 | contig 13773 bp, 13 predicted proteins | sample MGYA00242762_ERZ504587 | MGnify/ENA primary metagenome ERZ504587 (study PRJEB26092, sample SAMD00036337) | human gut metagenome | host: Homo sapiens | study: EMG produced TPA metagenomics assembly of...
CTTCATCGGACGAGACCTCGCTCACACAAAGAACTACAGTGAGGGCATAGCATCGGCAATCGATGTCGAGGTAAAGCGTATCATCGACGAGTCGTACGACAAGGCAAAGAGCATGATAGCAGAGTACCGCGATGTGCTTGACAGATGTGCAGCACTTCTTCTTGAGAAGGAGAAAATCACAAGAGATGAGTTTGAAGCACTGTTTGATGAGGACAGCAAAACAGCAGTTGGACATAATATTTAAAAAATAGCTATGCTTTTGTGCAGAATCACTATATGAAAAATATTAAATGCAACTAAAGTACTATACAAATTGCATAAAAACGAACCACGATTTTTATGCAATTTGTGAACACTTATCGTTGCAATCATGATACTATAATAACCGTAAAAACCCCCCAATACATTATATAGTTTTTGCTATACCCCATAGTAAAAATACCTTCTCCTAAAAGGCAGCCGAACGTAGGCTGTCTTTTTTAATTTTAAAATGTACTTGCATAATCACATCTGTTGTGATAAACTATGCAAGTATCGTAATTGAATACATGGGCAGATTCCCGAGTGGCCAAAGGGGACAGACTGTAAATCTGCTGCAACTTGCTTCGATGGTTCGAATCCATCTCTGCCCATTAAAAAAACTCAAGTCGTATGACTTGAGGTTTTTGTGTTATTCTGAAATTATCATTTAATCGGCCTGCGCTCCGGTGGCGGTAAGCACAGACTCCCATGCCATCGTATCAGGCCAGCTCCTTGTATCAAAGCCGTCGCGGATACATCTGCTGTAGTAGTCGAGCTTGTTTCGTATCGGCGAGTCGTCTGTGAACCGGGCATCATCATAAATACCGTTAATATAATCGTCTATCGCGGTTCCAAATATTTCAGAGCGATCTTCTGTTGCAAAGGTCATGCCGTAGGAATCAATGAAATACCCGGATATGTGGTTTGATGGATCATCCGGATTGTAGTTAGAGTAGCTGTCATCATATGAGAAGCTGTCAGGGTTAAAGCTGTTCCATTTCTCCTCGGAAAACTCGCTTTTTTCATCATAGGTGTGTATGAATGCAAGCCTCTGGTCTATCAGATGGGAAATCTCATGGCCGACTGTGTAGCTGAAATCCCAGCTGTAGTTGCAGTTTAGAACCATCACATTGTGGTTGTTTATTATATTTACGAATCCGCTTGGCTCATTTATCATATCTGAGTGGCCTGATGAAATATCACCGCACAGATATATTCGCATGCCTCTTATATCGCCATAACACAGCTGCGTGAAAAAGTCATCAGGGAAACAGCCAAGTATTTCCTCAAGGGCATCCAGAGAGACCGACAGCTTATCCTTGTTCTTTAATTGATGGATATCGTAGTAATCAATCCTCTTTGGCACCTCAGGCCCGAAATATATGGAAAAGCCGTATTTTTGTTCAAGGGCTGTGATACGTGCATTTATGTCGGATAAATCTCCCCAGTCATATGACGTGGTGTCAGGTATCAGAGTGACCTCATCTCCATATGTATTGTAGTCGGAATCCTTCCCGGCCTCTTCCTTTGCCTCCTGGTTTTCATGGGTACTGTCATCAGTGTCTATGGCAGAATATGGGGATACATATGAGCCGTCATCGCGTAAGGCTTGTAGCAGAGTATCGCAGTCATTGTATGACGTGATTTCAGCTTTGGTGTCATTCTTTCCCTTGTCGAGTGACCAGATGAGTATTTCCGGGTTGCACTGCGCTGTGTACAAAAGCAGCATCACACAGTTTGCATCAGGCAGATATACCGAGTTGGCAGAAAAATAGGTCTGGGTATCGGCCGTTGCAGAATCAGATGAGCTGCCTTGGGCTCTGCCTGAGCCTCGTGCTGCCGGATTGTATGAAAAGGATGAGCTGACACCGGTGACGGGTGAATATTTATAATAACTGATGCTGTTGTCTGATGATAAATCCTGGCACCGTATGAGCATGTCATTGTCCTCGGCCAGTACTACATCCACCACATCAGGCAGAGAAAAAAAGCTGTTTTTTCCATCGGATGAATGATAGTTCCATATATTGTTGGCAGTATCTGTTTCAATTACAAAGCCTTTTGAGTCGACACATGACATGGAAAAGCTCTGCCCTTCGTAGGTTGAAAGTACTGTATTATCGTCAAGCCTTATATCAGAGATTACATATTTGTAGGTATCGGGCGTGATACCTGACACGAGAGCATATTTTTTGTCAGCGGAGGTGGCAATCTGTGAGGCATCATAGTAATTGCCGGGATTAGGCACTTTAGTATTATCCGGATCAGATGCATCGCCATTGCCATCATAGTCCTTGGGATTATATTTGCAGGTTTTAATTTCCTTCAAATCCTTATCATAGATGGTTGCTTTTTTGGCGGATGAATCGAGGAGCCACAATTTATCACCCTTAATCAGATAGTCATCGCAGTCCGTCTTGTTGTGGGCAAGACTTGCGGTTATTTCGTTGGACCAGGGATTGTATACATCAAATGAATACTGAACGGATTGACCATCAGTCTCTATGATGGAATTATTGTAGCTGCCCTGCCCTACCATAAGTATATTATCGCCGAATTGCCTTATGTCATTGTACGGGCGCCCTCAAAGGCGACATTATGCAGGATAGACAGATTACTGCTTCCTTCAACGCTTGTGGTATCATCCCAAAAAGCAGGTGATTTGTGCAGAATAGCCTGCTTTTGTGCGGGGCTCTTGAATAAATAAGAGACATCCGAAAAAGAGCAGGCTGTCAGAGAAATCGCGCTGCATAGCACCAGCGAATATGTAATTAAAATAGTTGCATGTTTGCGTTTGAACAATTTTGCCTCCTTTGGAAGGTGGTACATACACTGTTATTCGCTGACAGTGTGCGCAGTGGAAACACGTGCGGTAGATTCTCTTTCAATCAGTCTCGGACGCAGCTGTGTGCGGCTGATTGGGATATGGTGAATGAGCGAATTCAATATAATATATGCACAGCGGCCAAGATCATTACACTCCTGTCTGATAGTGGTAAGAGGCGGGGTGAGGGCTGCAGCAAATTTGACATCGTCAAAGCCGACCACACTTATATCATTTGGCACATTGAAGCCGTGCAGCTGGCATTCAGATATAACACCCTTTGCGATAGCATCACTGCCACAGAGGATAGCAGTAGCGCCCGCTGCAATAAAATTGGAAACGTAGTACTGTGCAGTCTCCGGAATATAGTAGCCGTGACCCATGAGCTCCGGGTAGATTTCAAGACCGGCATCGCGCATAGAGTTTTCAAAAGCCTCCTGACGCTGATCTGAAACCAGGGAAAAAAGAGAACCATTGATAAAGGCAATCTTTTTATGCCCCAGATTGTGCAGATGCTTTACAGCCATGTCAATGCCCTCGTAGCTGTCGGTACCCACATAGGCTACATTGGGGTTGTTTTCTATATAGTTATCAAACAAAACGGTAGGCATTGTAGTGCTTTTGAGCTGCTGCATCCACTCATCGTGCAGAGCGAAGCCTACAAGAAATGCGCCACAATAGCCGTTCTTTAATATATAAGTATCATATTTTTCTTCTGCCTGCAGCTGAGGAGTGACAGGGATGATGTCCACATCCCATTTGTGCTTGAAAGCATTCTGCTTGAAACCAAGCACTACATCATATCCGAACTCATCGATAGACTCGTAGTTCATATTTTCAATGAACAGAGCCAGCTTGCGGTTTTCTACCTTTCTTGAGCGCTTAGTGCTGTAGCCCATCTCGACGGCAGTGTCTAAAACGGTCTGACGAAGCTCCTCACTTATATCGCTGGCACCATTTAATCCTTTTGAAACAGTGCTGATTGATACACCCAGCCGGGCGGCAATATCCTTAATAGTAGCCATAATGTTATTCCTTTCTTATGTGATAATAGAATTATACAATTACTATCAGAAATAGGCAATATTTTCCACGATAAATTTTTCGAAAAATATCTTTGAAATCGTGGTAATAACTACCAAAAAATGAGTGCAAATTACGTGAAAAGTGGCAAAAATGGGTTAGAAGACGCTAAAACAATTGACAAATACGACAATAGGAAATAAAATATACTCAGATACGAAAAAAATAGAAAAATTTTAGGAAAGAGGAATAGAAATTTGGAGGCCAGAGAAAATCTCAGAGGCTCCGGAATACTTCTTTCGATCTCGAGTTTGCCGTCACCATATGGTATAGGTACTCTTGGGAGAGAGGCATACAATTTTGTTGATCTCCTTGGCGATTTGAAACAGAAGTACTGGCAGGTTCTTCCGGTTGGTCCCACCATATTTGGCGATAGTCCATATCAGCATCATCAGGCTGCGCGGGCAATATCTATTTTATAGATTTAGATAAGCTGGCAGATGAGGGATTGTTAGAGAGGGAAGAAATCCTGGGGTACAATTGGGGCACAGATCAATCAGAAATTGATTATGCAGCATTACATCAGAACAGATACAAGATTTTACAAAAAGCGTTTGAAAGATTTGACACAAATGCACAAGAGTTTCAGGATTTTGTAAAAAAACATTCGGGGTGGCTTGAACAATATGCACTGTTTATGACACTGAAAACCGACAATTTAGACAAAATTTGGAGCGAATGGTCAAGCGAGTATAAAAATCCGCAAGCGGTTGCGCTTGAAAAGTACCAAAAAAAGAATTATAATACAATTACTTTTTGGAAGTTCTGCCAATATAAATTCTTCCAACAGTGGGAGGATTTGAAAAATTATGCTAACTCAAAAGGTATCTACATAATAGGTGATGCCTCATTTTATGTAGGGTATGACAGCGTAGATGTATGGGCAGAGAGACAACTCTTTATGATGAGCGCAAACGATACACCGGAGTATGTTGCAGCTGCCGCTCCTGATAAGTATTCAGAGAACGGACAGGTGTGGGGCAATCCTATGTATGACTGGGATGCATGAAGGAGGATAACTTCTCGTGGTGGAGAAAGCGTATGCGTGTATGCAGAGAGCTTTTTGATATCGTCAGGATTGATCATTTTGCAGGAATTGTAAAAGCATATGCGGTACCGTACGGACAGGACAAGAGCCTATCCGGTAAATGGTTCAAGGGACCGGGACGCAGGCTTGTCAATGCAATCAACGAAGAACTTGAGGGTGTTAATGTAGTGGCTGATGATTATACGTCAGCGAGCCTTTTGCCGGGAGTGAAAAAGCTCCTTGCGAAGTCGGGCTGGATGGGAACAAAGGTCATGATGTTCGCCTTTGACGGCGATCCGACCAATGAATATCTGCCACACAATTATGCTGATTCACATGTAGTTGCATATATTGGCACACATGACAATGAGACAATAGTTGGTTATTTCAGTGACAAGACAGATTATGAGCTTGCTTATATGTACGAGTATCTGAATATTGAAAATAAATCACAGGTTCCAAATGCTCTTATCAGGGAGCTGTACCACAGCACCGCAGAGCTGGCGATAGTCCAGATGCAGGATATATTAGAGCTTGGAAATGAGGCGAGGATGAATTATCCTTCGACAGTCGGACATAACTGGAGATGGCGCATGACAAGTAAGCCACACAGATTGGACAACGAAAAGATAGCCTGGATTAGAAACATTGCGGTGGTTTACCGCAGATAATTAATTTGATATAAGTTGCACGGCAATTTATATATATACTTTTTTACATTTTATATTCAAAAAGGAGAGAAAGATATGAAGAAGAAAGTATTAGCCTCTTTACTTTGCGCATCTATGGTAGCAACAATGTTTGCAGGATGCGGAAGCAGCAATGGAAATGGAACAGAGAAAGCCGACAAGAAGGACGGCGGTAAGGAGACCATTACAGTAATGGGACCTTCAGAGGATTTAGATGATGCAAAGGGTGCTTGGCTCAAGACAGAGTGCGAGGCATTTGCTAAAGCAAATCCTGATTTCAACATCGAGTTCAAGTATGTTACATCATCTGAGAGTGATGCAAAGGACGTTGTTACAAAGGATCCTAAGGCAGCAGCTGATGTTTACATGTTTGCAAACGATCAGCTTGAGCCATTAGTTAAGGCTAATGCTATTGCCAAGTTAGGTGGAGAGGCAGCAGATTATGTTAAGACATCTAACTCAGAGGCTATGGCAGCAACTGTTACATATGATGGAGACATCTACGCAGTTCCTTATACATCAAACACATGGTTCATGTACTATGACAAGAGAGTTTTCTCTGAGGATGATGTAAAGAGCCTTGATACAATGCTTACAAAGGGTAAGGTTTCATTCCCATTTGATAACGGCTGGTATCTCAATGCATTCTATGCAGCAAACGGATGTACAATCTTCGGAGACGGAACAGACAAGCTGCCGGATATGATTTCGGTGGAGATAAGGGTACAGCAGTTACAAACTACATCGTAGATTTATTCGCAAATCCAAACTTCGTAATGGATAACAATGAGGGATCACTTGGTCTTGCTGGACTTAAGGATGGTTCAGTAAACGCTTACTTCAATGGTAACTGGAACTATGACGCAGTTAAAGAGGCACTTGGTGAGGAGAACGTTGGTGTTGCAGCTCTTCCTACAATCAATATTGGTGGAAAAGACTGCCAGTTAAAGGCATTCTTAGGATCTAAGGCTATCGGTGTTAACCCTAACTGCAAGAACCAGGAAGTAGCAGTTAAGCTTGCAGCATTCCTTGGCAGCGAGGACGCACAGCTTGCTCACTTCAAGTTAAGAGCACAGGCTCCTGTAAACAAAGATCTTGCAACAAACGAGGAAATCGCAGCTGATCCTGTAGCAGCAGCTATGGCTAAGGTTTCAACTGATTGTTCAGTAGCACAGCCTATCATTGATATGTCAGGTTACTGGGATGCAGCTACACCATTCGGTGATGCTTTCCAGAACGGTGCAGAAGGCCAGATTACAAAGGACAATGCAGCTCAGAAGACAGAGGACTTCAATACTCAGCTTAATGATTCTCTTAAATAATTAAGTAGATCAGAATATGATTCCAAGGTTCCGGGCGACCGGAATCTTGGAATAAATTAGTTTAAAGGATTGGCATATATAATGCATGCCAGGAGGAAAAGTATGATAGGAGCAAACAAAAAGAAAAAAGTTTCGGAATTTGCTACTCCGTATACTGTTGGCAATGCCCTCACAAAAGGCGGAGCTACAGTTAAGCTATCGGCACTCGTAATGGGTCTTGCCAATATGGCTCATAAGCAGATCATAAAGGGTCTGATTTTTCTTGCTATAGAGATTGCATATATAGCATATATGGTTAGCGCTGGTGCTTATTACATTTCCATGCTGCCTTCACTTGGCTGGAGAAAGCAGGAAGAGGTATTTAATGAGCAGAAGCAGATTTATGAGTATGTTGCAGGCGACCAGTCAGTATTATTACTGTTATATGGCGTCATAACAATTGCCATCACAGTATTATTTATTTACATGTGGTGCGAGAATTTAAAGAGCGGATATAAGGCAGAATGCCTTTCAAAAGCTGGAAAAGAAATCAATTCTTTTGGCAAAGATGTCAAGGATTTATTTGATAAAAACCTACATAAGACACTTATGTTTCTCCCACTTATGGGAATATTTGTTTTTACAGTTTTACCATTGCTGTTCATGATTCCAATGGCCTTTACAAATTATTCGGTAAAGGGTGATCATCTGGTATTGTTCGACTGGACAGCTTCGCCTCATTCGGACAGGTGCTTGGACTTGGTGGTAAGCTTGGTAAGATATTCTGGAGAGTACTTGGATGGACAATCTGCTGGGCTGTATTTGCAACCTTCCTTTGTAACTTCCTTGGACTCATTCTTGCTATCGTTATTAATCGTAAAGAGACACATTGCAAGGCTTTCTGGCGTACATGCTTTGTTATCTCAATTGCGGTACCGCAGTTCGTATCACTCCTTGTAATGAGACAGATGTTCCAGCCACAGGGTGCTGTTAATAACCTGCTTTTGGAGTGGGGCTGGATTGATAACCCGCTTCCATTCTGGACCAACACTATGTGGGCGAGAGTTTCTGTTATTCTCATCAACTGCTGGGTAGGTATTCCGTATACCATGCTTCAGGTTACAGGTGTATTACAGAATGTGCCTTCAGAGCTTTATGAGGCTGCAAAGATTGATGGTGCAAACGCAGCACAGATCTTCTTTAAGATCACACTCCCGTATATCATGTTTATCATGGGACCATATATCATCACACAGTTTACCGGAAATATCAACAACTTCAACGTTATCTACCTGTTATCAGCAGGAAAGCCTACACCTGTCGGAGACAGTGCAGGAAAGACGGACCTTCTGGTTACATGGTTGTACAAGCTGACTATTGATAATCAGGAGTACAATATCGGTGCCGTTATCGGTATCCTCACATTCGTTGTACTTTCTATCGTAGCGCTTGTTACATACAGAAATACAAAATCATACAAGGATGAGGAGGGATTCATGTAATGAGTAGTGTAGCAAAAGCAAAAAGACCTATGTCTGCCGGACGTGCTAAGAAAGTAGCAAAGAATTCCCTTGTTCATATCATTCTTGGAATACTTGCTGTAGTATGGCTGTTCCCGATTTTCTGGATTATTATGACAAGCTTTAGAGCTGAGAGTGGTGCTTATACAAAGTACTTCTTCCCACATGGCCTTACATTTAGCAACTATACAAGGCTGTTCACAGAGACTACACTGTTGAATTTCCCGAGAGCATTTTTTAATACACTGTTTATTTCAGTGTGCTCATGTATCATTTCAACAGTATTTGTACTTTCTGTTGCGTATTGTATGTCACGACTGAGATTTAAGATGCGTAAGCCTTTCATGAATCTGGCTATGATTCTTGGATTGTTCCCAGCCTTCATGTCAATGGTTGCCGTATACTTTATCTTAAAGGCTATCGGACTTACAGAGGGCAGTATGCTTCGAATTTCATTGATTCTGATTTACTCAGCAGGAGCAGGAACAGGCTTCTATATTGCAAAGGGATTCTTTGATACTGTGCCTAAGTCTCTTACTGAGCGGCTATCCTTGACGGATGTACACAGTTCCAGGTATTTTACAAGGTTATCCTGCCACTCAGTAAGCCAATCGTAGTATATACAGTACTTACAGCATTCCTTGCGCCATGGCTTGATTTCGTATTTGTAAAGGTTATCGTTGGTCCAAACGACAAGTATTGGACAGTATCTCTTCTCCTTTACAACATGCTTGAGAAAGAGTTTATAAACGGATGGTTCACAAGATGGGCTGCTGCTGCAGTTGTTGTATCAATACCTATCTCAATACTTTTCATCATCATGCAGAGATTCTACGTGGATGGACTTACAGGAGCTGTCAAAGGCTAATTTGGTTTTATTTGGGCCGCTGCACTTTTGTGCGGCGGCTTTTGGTTTATATTGGGTTGTGGCAAACTTAGCACTTTCAGGTTGTGTGCTAAGTTTGTTGCTACCTTGTGAAAGATGTGAGAATTTAGTTAAGAAAAGGAGTGCGTATGATTAATAATAAAATAGGCGGCCACAATATTGTCGGCAGGGCTGTGAACAGATTGGCGGGCAGGCTGACTGCTGTGGCGTTGACGGCAGCTATGGCGGTGTCGGTGCTTGCGGGATGCGCTGCGGGTGGAAAGAATACCGAGACGGCAGCAAAGAAGGAGTACAAGCCTTCTGCTATGGAGCAGATGAATGCGAAAAATGATCCTAATGTGATTCAGGACAATTACAGGACCTGCTATGAGGTGTTCGTATATAGTTTTTTTGACAGTGACGGTGACGGCATAGGGGATTTAAAGGGACTTACAGAGAAGCTTGACTATATCGAGGGGCTGGGCTGCAATGAAATCTGGATGATGCCTATTATGCCTTCTCCTTCATACCACAAGTATGATATTACGGATTATATGAATATTGACAAGCAGTATGGTACTCTGGATGATTTTGATGCGCTTATTACGGAGTGTCACAAGCGAAACATCAATGTGATTATTGACTTTGTAATAAATCACACATCTAACGAGCATCCGTGGTTTAAGGCGGCTGCTGATTATATCAAGTCGCTTCCTGATGGGGCAGAGCCGGATCCTTCGGAATGTCCTTATGTGGATTACTACAATTTTAGCAAAACTAATGCCGGAGGCTACAACCAGCTGCCGGGCACAAATTGGTATTATGAGTCACAGTTTGTAGACAGCATGCCTGACCTTAATCTGCAGAGCGAAGCTGTAAGAGGGGAGATTGACAAGGTTACATCCTTCTGGCTTGACCGCGGCGTGGATGGCTTCAGACTGGATGCTGTGCTTTATTACAATAATAATAACCAGACTGAGACTATAGATGACCTCACATGGCTTGTGAACAATGTGAAGAGCAAAAAGGCCGATGCTTATATGGTTGGTGAGGGCTGGACTACATATAGAGAGTATGCGAAGTACTATAAGAGTGGAATTGACAGTATGTTCAACTTTGATTTTTCACAGCAGGATGGATATATTGGAAAGGTGTTAAACGGTACAGCAAATCATGGTGCCAGCACATACGGCAATGCTTTGGTTGATGTGGAAAATGAGATAAAGAAGTATACAGACTCATACATTGATGCACCTTTTTATACAAATCATGATATGGGACGCAGCGCAGGATACTACAACGGAGATAATGCCGAGGAGAAAACCAAGATGGCGCAGGCTATGAATCTTCTTATGCCCGGAAATGCTTTTCTGTATTATGGAGAGGAAATCGGCATGAGAGGCACAGCCAATGATGAGACGAAACGTCTTGCCATGAGATGGAGTGGGGATTCAAAAGCTAAGGGAATGTGTGTGGGACCTCAGAATGCAGAAGAAACCGAGCAGACATATGATACCCTTGATAAGCAGATGGACGATCCATACTCTATTTACAACTTTGTGAAGCAGACAATATCAATAAGAAATGCTTTCCCGGAGATAGCACGAGGTACAAATACCTTCGAAAAGGATCTGTCAAACGAGAATGTGTGTATATTTACAAGAGAGTACAATGGTGAGAAAGCAGTGCTTGTATTTAATCCATCAAAGGATGAGGCAAGTGTGGATGTGTCATCGCTGGGAGTAAATGATGCTGTTGCAATGCTTCAGACTACAAAGAAAGCACCGTCATATAAGGATGGAACGGCAAAGCTGCCGGCGTATTCGGTGCTTGTTTTGAAGTAAACTATATTTGATCTTATAAAATTTAATAGTTTAAATGGAAATGCCTTGAGATTTTTCTTAGGGCATTTTTGTTTGAATTAAGAACAATCGGTTGCAATATACACAAAAATTTATTTGACAATTGCATATATATGCACAAATGATGTGAAAACAATCCCTTAGAAATTTATGAATAATTAACAATTATAAATAATAAAATATGTAAAATATACATAATGAAAAAAAGAAAGATTCATTTACAACTAAAAAATGCGCAAATGTTTAAGCTTGAAAATATTTTTCGACAATATTATAATAACATCATCAGATAACAAATGTGTCACAAATAACAAAAATAAGAATGCGAAATTGGTACTATTGACGATGAAAATTATTAAAAAGACAAAACAATAAAAAATTAACATATTAATATGCGCAAATAATGCTAGATAGTTGCGCAAATGGAATTTTGATATAAATTGCTCGACAATTTATAAATATACTTTTTACATTTTATTCAAAAGGAGAGGAAATATGAAGAAAAAAGTATTAGCATCATTACTTTGTCTTTCAATGGCAGCAACACTGTTTGCTGGATGTGGAAGCAGCAACGGAGGCAACGGAACAGAATCCGGAAAATCTAAATCAGGTTCAGACAAAAAGGTTACAATCTGGTCTGCCGAATCAGTTTCTAAGTTAACTGAGGAGCTTGCAACAAAATGGGTAAAGGAAAATTATCCTGATTATTCAGTGGAGGTACAGTCAGTTGGAGAAACTGATGCAGCTAAAAATGTAATTACAGATGTTGATGGAGCGGCTGACATATACGGATTTGCTCAGGATCAGTTGGCAAGACTTGTTGCGGCTGGTGCATTACAACCATTGACAGATGAGTATAAGACATGGGTAACAGATAATAACGATAGTGGAGCTTCGACAGCGGCAACAATTGATTCTATGACATATGCTTTCCCGATGACTTCAGATAATGGATATTTTCTTATTTATGATAAGAGCATAATTAGTGATCCATCTAATCTTGACCAGATATTAAAGGATTGTGAGGATAACGGAAAGCAATTCTATTACGAATTTACCAGTGCATGGTACAATGCCGCAGTATATTTAGGTGCTGGAGCAGAGTGCACTTTTGATATTGATAAGGAAGGAAACTTCACAAAGGCAAATACAAATTATGCTTCACCAGAGGGTGTTGTAGCATTAAGAAAATTGATTGATATAGCAAATTCTCCGGCTACAGTAGATGCATCAGCACTTACAGCAATTACAGATACTCAGAATGTTGGAGCTTTTGTTGGAGGAGCTTGGACGATTAATGATTCAAAAGAAACTAAGGATCCGGATGGCGAGCCTGATTCTGGTGATGAGGAATCATATGTTGCTCCAGGACTTAAAACTATACTTGGAGATAATTTCGCTTGTGCAAAGCTGCCTTCATTTACAGGTTCTGATGGAAAGTCTTATCAGATGTCAGGATTTGGTGGATTCAAACTTATGGGAATTAAGCCACAAAAAGATGCAGAGAAGCTTAAATTATGTTACGAGCTTACCAAGTATCTTACAGATACTGATGCCCAGCTTCAGAGATACAATACTCAGGGATGGGGACCATCTAATGTTACAGCACAGCAGGATAGTGCAGTTCAGTCAGATGTTGCACTTACAGCACTCAGAGAACAGTTGGAACTCATGGTTCCGCAGGGACAGTATCCAAATGACTGGTGGGATCTTGCCGGTGATCTGATTAAGACAGGTGATGGTGACGGATATCTTACAAAAGATGCAACTGATGATCAGCTTATGGAAATACTTAAAAACCACGATGATACATGCGCTTCATACTGCCAATAAAATAGGTGGTTAATAATTGAACAGGCAAGGGGAGTTGTGCAAGCTCCCCTTGTTTAAACTACATAGTATGATCATTAATATAACTTCTGTTGGTTGGAGGTAATATGAACAAAATCAAAACTTTTTTTAGTTGGTTTGGTAACGATATTAAAGATATCGGCGTAACATTCAAAGAGGGAGATTTTAAGACAAAACTTTCCTTTTTGATTTTTGGATTAGGACCGATCCTGAGAAAGTCGGTTGTAAAAGGAATTGCATATTTAGCAGTTGAAGTTTCTTTCTTTATATATATGATTCAGTTTGGCTGGCAGTATTTATCAAAGATTAATACTTTGGGAACGATAGAGAAGGGTATAGATCCGGAAACATTCCTTCTTACAGATGGAGATAACAGTTTCTTTATTCTTTTATATGGAATTTTATCTATTATGTTTATAATAGGCTTTATAGCAGTGTGGAGAATGAACATAAAAGAGAACCGCAAAGAGGAATTACTTCTTAAAGCAGGCAAAAAAGTTCCTACATCTATAGATGATTTGAAATCATTATTGGATGGAAATTTTCACATTACATTAATGGCATTGCCGATTATAGGCGTATTTGTATTTATTGTTTTACCAATAATTTTTATGATTTGTGTCGCGTTTTACAAATTACGACTATATCATCAGGCACCGACAAAACTTTTACATGGGTTGGATTAGAATTAATTTTAAAGCAGTACTTGTCATTTGGATTCGATACTTGG
>ENA-OQCX01001006-OQCX01001006.1-human-gut-metagenome-genome-assembly--contig:-NODE-1006-length-13773-cov-1.930236_pt1 | contig 13773 bp, 17 predicted proteins | sample MGYA00242762_ERZ504587 | MGnify/ENA primary metagenome ERZ504587 (study PRJEB26092, sample SAMD00036337) | human gut metagenome | host: Homo sapiens | study: EMG produced TPA metagenomics assembly of...
TTTTTCCCATCCTGGCAAGAATGTTTCGCTGATCTCGGTGAGGTACTGCATCTCTATCCGCTTCATATTTTTATCTATGAGCATTTTCCATAATCTGTTATAACTTACGCCCATAAGCTACCTCCATACTTCTCATTCAAACATATTTTGATCATATCATGATTCGCACCTTCGGTGCTTACCGTTGCTTCGCAACTATCATGATCCAATTCGCCGTCGCCAATCATGCAAGCATGTTGGCTCTCTTGTGTTCATTATATCACGATTTCGTTAGGTTGAATACCTGTAATTTTTGATTTCTTCTTTAAAATGGAAAAGAGAATGCCCCGGCAAAGAGCAGCCTCTCCAACTATTTATTCCGGTTTAGTCAAATGGAACCTCACCTTCCGGTGCTTCCATAAATCCGTCCTTATCTGTTTTCTGTGTTTCTGACGAATCTGCACCGGCACCGTTATCCTTGTTCTGAGCAAATTCATATTCTTCCACAATCACATCTGTGGTGTAATTTCTGTGCAAACTCTGCACTCTTTCTTTATTTTCACTTTGCCAAGTTCCTGTATTTCGGCTTCCAGCTTTGATATATTGACAAGTTCTGCACCACACTCCGATTCCATTGGATTCGAAGTCCCAATATCTGCTCTGCCCTGATGCTTCATTGCTTCCAGCCTCATCTTATAAGCAAATGTTTTCTCACTTGGCAGTATCTTCTCTCTTTGAAGATTACTGTCTACCATCGCTATGACCGCCTGGTCATCATCCAGTTCCCGAATAATCACTGGAACTTCCATAAGACCTGCCCAGTGTGCAGCTTCTTTTCTTCTGTGTCCGGCTATGATTTCGTATCCATCGCCATGAGGATTTTTTCGCACTAATAGTGGCACTAACACTCCTTCTTTTTTCAATGCTGTTTCTCAGTTCAAATAATTCCTGATTTCTTTCCACCTTGAATGGATGTCCTGCAAAGCTATGAAGCTCGTCCAATTTCATCAGTACAATGCCTGCACCCGGCTCGTTGCTCTTTAATGAACACATTTCTTTTTTTCTTGCCATTTTTTATCTGCTCCTTTGATTTTAAGTAAAAGAAAAGGACACTCATCTTTCAGAAACTCTGAAAACAAGCGCCCTTTCGGTTCTTTTCTATGCTATTGAATAAAAAATGTTAATTCCATCCGAATGTGTTTCCTCATACCCGATGTAGACAACACACGACTTCGCAATGATAAGTTCCCGGGAATAAATCCACCCCGCTGATCTTCTCCACTTTATATCCACGTCCCTGTATCATCTCCAGATCCCGTGCCAAACTGGTCGGTTTACATGCAATATATACCAGACGTTCCACTCCGAAATTCAGGATCTTCATAAGTGCCTTCGGATTCACACCGTCTCTCGGTGGATCGAGCATGATCAGATCCGGAACTTCCCCCAGTTCATCAATGACTTTCAATACATCCCCGGCCCAGAATGTACAATTGTCCAGATTATTTAACTTCGCATTTTCTTTTGCTGCTTCTACCGCTTCTTCTACAATCTCCACACCAACCACTTTCTTCGCAACCGGCGCAAGGATCTGTGCGATCGTTCCTGTTCCGCTGTACAGATCGAAGACAACTTTTTCATTCGTATCTCCGATGTATTCTCTGGCTGTCTCATACAAGACTTCCGCTCCCAGCGAATTAGTCTGGAAGAATGAGAATGGTGTGATCTTGAATTTTAATCCAAGTAATTCCTCGTAGAAATAGTCCTGTCCGAACAGGACTTCTGTTCCTTCGTCTTTTACGACATCTGCAAGGCTGTCGTTCTTTGTATGCAGGATTCCGACCAATGTTCCATCAAAGTTCATTGCTGTCATCTTTGCTAACCATGCAGCCTTGAATGTCTGGATTTTTTTCATTGCCTCTGCCGGGTCAACTCCGAGTTCTGCCGTATCGGATGCTGTGACCAGATCCACCAGGATTTCTCCTGTCTTTACTGCTTTTCTTACCAGCAGGTGGCGGAAATATCCAACATGGCGCATACGGTGATAATATGGAAGTCCCGATTCTCCCGCACATTCCAGTGTACATGCCAGAATCTTTCTGTAATCCTCATCTACGATCTGACAATCTGTCACATTTACAATATCATGAAAACTTCCGCGTTTATGCATTCCAAGTGCCAGTGGTCCGTCTTTGTATTCATCTCCGAATGAAAATTCCATCTTGTTGCGGTATTCGGTTCTGACAGGACTTGGTTTGATGCCTTCCCAGATATACTCCCCGTCTACCGCTTCATCCATCATTTTTTTCACCTGCTCATTCTTCATGCAAGCTGCTCTTCATACGGAAGATTCTGATAAGTACAGCCTCCGCACTGTCCGAAATGTGGACAGGCTGACGGAATCTCGCTGCTGACGGTTCCAGTACTTCCAGAAGACGCCCTTCTGCCTTTCCTTTTCTGATCTTATTGACAGAAAACCTTACCTTCTGTCCCGGCACGCCATTCTTTACGACTACCCATCTGTCTTCTTCCGGCAGATAAATGCGCCCTTTATTTGGAAATTCTACGGATTCTATAATTCCTTCGTATACCTGTCCTTTTTTCATATCTATCCTTTCTGTCATAGCTTTTGTCTATTGCAATTTATTTCATTATCTTTACTATTTCTGGTTCTGTCTCTTGTTCCGCTTTTCTATCCTTTATATACTGCTTTCAGGATTGTCCCTTCCTGTTCCACTTTCACATGTTTCAGACTTTTCACATACTGATTGAACTGGGAATATCCATAATCGCGGATCTTAAAGTCTTTGTATTTTTCATACATTTTATTTCCCAGTGTACTGAGTTCTACTCCGGATCTTCCCGACTTTTTCACAATCTGTACGACGTAGCTGTCGATATTTTCCTTCAGATCCTGATCCTCTCTTAAAGTAACCGACACAATATTTCCATGTTTTACCATCTGGATTCTTGTGAATTCCTCCAGAAACTTGGACAGCATATTATACCCGTAGCTCCGCACATCAAAGTCCGGGTAAAGACTGACCAGACGGCTTCCTACTTCACCGAGTCCGGTTGGCTTATTGATATCCTGATTCTCAATGATCATCTTAATGATCGCATCTTCAATCTTCTCTTTACTTCGTCTGTCATGTGTTGTCTCGCTCTTCGATGTTCCCGGATTCTGCTCGCTCATCAGATTTTCCAGAATCGTAAACTTATCACACGCTTTCCTGAATGGCTCCGGAGTCTTATTTTCTCCCATGCCAATAACCATCTTTCCGCTCTCTCTAAGACGGCTGACGAGTCTTGTAAAGTCGCTGTCACTGGATACAATGCAAAATCCATCCACAATCATTCGTATACAGGATATCCATCGCATCAATGATCATAGCTGAATCGGTAGAATTCTTTCCTTGTGTATAACTAAACTGCTGGATCGGCGTGATCGAGTTTGTCAGAAGTTCATCTTTCCAGCTTGAATGCTGCGTGCTCGTCCAGTCTTCCGTATATTCTTTTATATGTAATGATCCCATATTTTGACAATTCTGTCAGGATCGGCTTGATGTATTTTGCTGATACATTATCTGCATCAATCAGTAGTGCATAACACTGTTCCTGCATACCTTCTCTCTCTTCTTTCTATAAATATTACTGAATTTTCCATGCGGACGCATTTGAGATTGCAAAAGAAAAGCAGGCCAGTCGCCTTTCTTTTACCAGATCGGTTTCTAACCTGCCTCTTTCTTCACTTATTCATCCGCCCGGTTCTTATACCTGATCGTCATCATCGAAAAAGTCATCGTCGAAATCATCGTCATCAAAATCATCCTCGAAGTCTTCCAGGTAATCCGGGGTAAAGAAGCAATATACTGCATAAGCGATTCCTGCAACTGCAGCTACAGCTCCGACTACTGCCAGAATCCAGAGTACGGTCTTGCCGTGTTTGTCCTCTTCTTTTTTATTCATCAGTTCGCTAAGCTTGGATGCTGCAATAATATCTTCTACTTTACTCATGCTCCACGTCCTTTCCTCTGCTCTTTCGGCAAATCATTCTTTACTTATTATAACACTTTACGTAGTGTATGACTACTTATTTTTCAGATTTTTCTCCTGTATCCCGGATAGATTCCGGATTATTATACTTTCTGAAGTCTTGCAAATGTGGCAAACATCTTCTTCGTTCCGGGTCCGTCGAAGTGAACTGTTACTTCATAATCACGTCCGCCTTCAATGATTGCAGTTACCGTTCCTTCTCCGAATTTGATATGTCTGACACGGTCTCCCACTCCGTAAGGAAGCTTCCCGCCTTTTGGTGTCCCGAACTGCTGTACCGGCTTTGGTGCGGTAAATGCCTTCGTCTTAAATGTTTCTTTCGCCTGCATGAAAGAGGTCTTCACCCTTACCTGCTCACTTTCTTCTTTCTTCTCTTTTTTTGCTGATGGTCCTGTCTCCAGAAGTTCCAATGGGATTTCTTTTAAGAAACGGGACATCTTCTTATACTGTGTCTCCCCATGTACCATACGTTTTCTTGCACAGGTCAGTGTCAGATCTTTCTCTGCTCTTGTGATTCCTACATAACATAATCGTCTTTCTTCTTCCAGTTCTGCCGGGTCTCTGCAGTAATCGTCATATAGCTCGGAAACAGTCCGTCTTCCATTCCTGCCAGATATACATGCGGGAATTCCAGACCTTTTGCACTATGTAATGTCATCAATACGACATAATCCGTACTTTCATCCAGACTGTCGATATCTGCTACCAAAGCTACATCCTCAAGAAATCCTCCAAGTGTCGGTGTTTCATTCTGTAGCGCACAGCTTTCTTCATAAGCAGCGATCTTATTGCGGAGTTCGTCTATATTTTCAATTCTTGATGTTGCCTCTTCACTCTCACATTCGTGGATCAGCGCATCGATATAACCAGTTTCTTTGATAACTTCCTCCAACAGTTCCAATACACTCATGTCTTCTGTATCATTCTTAAAATGCTCGATCATTGCAACGAACGATTCCAGTTTTGCCTGTCCTCTTCCGATGTTCGGGATCAGGTCTACGGCACGAAGTGCATCATAGAAGCTGCATTCTCTGGTTGATGCATATTCCTGCACACGGTTGATACTGGTCAGTCCGATACCTCGTTTTGGAACATTTACAATACGTCTGACAGCCAGATCATCTCTTCCGTTATCAATCGTCTTCAGATACGCAAGAAGATCCTTGATCTCGCGTCTCGCATAGAAGTTCACACCACCGATGACTTTATATGGAATACTGTCACGGACAAAACGTTCCTCGAACATACGGGACTGTGCATTGGTACGGTAAAGAACTGCATTATCTTTGTAGCTGCAGAGTTCTTTATTGACATGACGTCTGATGTCACCGACTACATATTCTGCCTCTTCATAAGCAGAATCAAACTGACGTAACTGGATCATATCTCCATCTTCATTCTCGGTCCAGAGCGTCTTGTCTTTTCTTCCCTGATTGTTCCGGATCACGGCATTGGCTGCATTCAGGATATTGCCGGTAGAACGGTAATTCTGCTCCAGCTTGATCACTTTAGTATCATCAAACACATGTTCAAAATCCAGGATGTTCTTAATATTCGCGCCGCGGAACTTATATATGGACTGGTCATCGTCTCCAACCACACACAGATTACGGTACTTGGATGCCAGCAGACGGATCAGTTCGAACTGTACTGTATTTGTATCCTGATACTCATCTACCATGATATAACGGAAACGCTCCTGATAATATTCCAGTACATCTTTCTGTGTCTGGAAAAGCTGCACGGTCTTAAACAACAGATCATCAAAATCCAATGCATTATTTGATCGGAGCTGTTTTTCATATTCTTCATATACTTCTGCAATTTTTTTCCGGCTGTAATCCCCTTCCGCACGCATACGGTATTCCTGTGGTGTCACCAGTTCATCTTTTGCTTTAGATATCTCTGAAAGCAATGCCCTTTCCCGGAACATCTTCGTATCTACCTGCAGAAGCTTACAGACCTCACGCATCAGTGTCTTTTGATCGTCACTGTCGTAGATTGTAAAGTTGGTATCATATCCGAGCAGATCGATATGGCGTCTTAAGATACGCACGCACATGGAATGGAAGGTGCTTACCCATATACTCTCTGATCCGTATCCAACCAATTTGTCGACACGTTCCCTCATCTCTCCGGCTGCTTTATTCGTAAATGTAATTGCAAGGATATTCCATGGATTCACCTGCTGCTCTTCAATTAAGTAAGCAATTCTGTGTGTCAGAACCCTTGTCTTTCCGGATCCTGCTCCTGCAAGGATCAGAAGTGGTCCTTCTGTATGGAACACTGCTTCTCTTTGTTGTTCATTTAATGTATCGTATATACTCAATCTTATGGTTTCCTTTCTTTCCGGTTTTATTCTTCTTTTTTCTTTCCGGCCTGTTCTGCTTTCGTCATGGATTCATGCTCTCTTTTTATTTCGCTATAAAGAGCCGTTGATGTCCAGTTCTGATTCTTTGCAGTAACGATTGCTTCAGCGGAACCTGTACTTTTTCTTTTTTCATCTGGAATAATAGCTTATCCAATATCCGATTGTCTGCCAGCAGCATGACAAGCATCTCTTCTTCAAAGTCTGTGATTTCTTCATTTTTTTCATTGTTCTGTCCCGGAAGTTTCCTCCCTTGATGCCTCTTCCGCCACTTCTTCTTTCAGTCCGGTCAGTACTCCGATTGTCTTTGAATACTCTTCTTTTTCCACATATTTCACACGAAAACCAAGAAAACTTCCCAGCATGCCGATCTTTCTTCTTTTTCGTGCCTTTCAGATTATAACATAGCATGATTGATTTCATATGCATTCTACCCCTTTTCGAATGTCTGTTTCCATTATAGTTGCTTTGTCCGGGTTCTGCAAGAAACATTTGGGACGAGGATTTAAAAAAATCCTCCGTCCCAAATTAAAAAATGTCCTGTCCCTTTTTCATTTTCATTCATCATTCGATTCATTTACGCGCTGATCGCATTTCCCGTATACAGCTGATAATATCTGCCTTTCTCTTCGATCAGTTCATCATGTGTACCTCGCTCAATGATTCTTCCTGTTCCAGTACCATAATGCAGTCAGAATTGCGGACTGTCGATAATCTGTGGGCAATAACAAATGTTGTCCTTCCACGCATCAGCTTATCCATTCCATCCTGTACGATCCGTTCCGTTCTGGTATCGATGGAACTGGTTGCTTCATCAAGGATCAATACCGGAGGATCAGCAATAGCGGCTCTTGCAATTGCCAGAAGCTGGCGCTGTCCCTGGCTTAAATTTGCTCCGTCTCCGGTCAGCATCGTATCATAGCCTTTCGGGAGTCTTCGGATAAAGCTGTCGGCATTTGCAAGCTTTGCTGCTGCCACAATCTCTTCATCGGTCGCATCCAGTTTGCCAAAGCGGATATTGTCACGCACCGTTCCGGTGAATAAATGTGTATCCTGCAGAACAATCCCAAGTGAATGTCTGAGATCCGCTTTCTTAATCTTGTTAATGTTGATTCCATCATAACGGATCTTGCCGTCCTGGATATCATAGAAACGGTTGATCAGATTGGTGATCGTCGTCTTACCTGCTCCGGTCGATCCGACGAATGCAATCTTCTGTCCCGGTTTGGCATATAATTTGATATCATGCAATACAATCTTCTCATCATTATAACCGAAATCCACACCATTGAATACGACTTCACCTTTCACCTCCACATAATCCACACTGCCATCATTCTGATGTGTATGTTTCCATGCCCAGCGTTCGGTTCTTTCTTCACACTCTGTAAGCTTTCCGTCTTCTTCTTTCGCATTGACCAGTGTTACATATCCTTCATCCAGTTCTTCTTTTTCATCCATCAGCTTAAAAATACGGTCGGCCCCGGCCATTGCCATAACAATTGCATTCATCTGCATACTGATCTGGTTGATCGGCATACTGAAGCTCTTATTAAATGTCAGGAAGCTTGCCAGACTCCGAGGGTAAAACCTCCGACCTTTCCAAGTGCCAGCACACCCCCGATGATCGCACAGATCACATAACTGATATTTCCGATCTGTGCATTGATCGGTCCTAAAAAGTTGGCAAATGTATTGGCTTTGTCTGCACTGACATATAGTTCATCATTCAGCTTCTTGAAGTTCTGCATGTTCTCCTCTTCATGGCAGAATACCTTTACCACCTTTTGTCCGTTCATCATCTCTTCGATATAACCGTTCACAGTTCCCAGGTCTTTCTGCTGTTTTGCAAAATATGCCCCGCTCTGTCCGGCAGATTTCTTTGAACAGAATACCATGATTCCGACCATGATCATCGTTACGACCGTAAGTGGGATACTTAAGATCAACATACTGACAAATACACTGATGATCGTAATCCCACTGTTCAGAAGCTGCGGCATACTCTGGCTGATCATCTGTCTTAATGTATCAATATCATTCGTATATACCGACATGATATCTCCATGTGCATGCGTATCAAAATACTTGACCGGTAGTTTCTCCATATGAGAGAACAGATCATTTCTTAAGTTGCGTAGTGTCCCTTGCGTCACATTGACCATCAGACGGTTATAACCGAATGTTGCCAGTACACCCAGTGCATAAAATGCTGCTACTCTGGCGATCGCATGTGCAAGCGGTGTAAAATTGGGGTTATCTGATAATAAAAATGGTGTGATATATTCGTCGATCAGGTTCTTCATGAACATCGTTCCCTGCACATTGCAAAGAACACTGACAACAATCAATACTACTACACTGATGCAGTGAAACTTATAATCTTTTAATACATATTTCATAAGGCGGAGGAATAATTCACCCGGATTTTTTACCTGTGCTTTCATTCCTCTCGGCTGTCTTCCCGGTCCCGGCATCTTATTCACCCTCCTTCTCGTCAAAATCGCCGCCACCTCTGGTCTGTGATTCATAGACTTCACGGTAGATATCATTCTGTTCCAGTAATTCTTCATGTGTACCGAATCCATTGACCTTACCGTCTTCCATAACGATGATACGGTCAGCATCCTGTACGCTTGAGATTCTCTGTGCGATGATCAGTTTCGTTGTATCCGGAATTTCTTCACGAAACGCTCTTCGGATCTTCGCATCTGTTGCGGTATCTACCGCACTGGTACTGTCATCCAGAATCAGTACTTTTGGCTTCTTAAGTAGTGCTCTTGCAATACATAGTCTCTGCTTCTGACCTCCGGATACGTTACTTCCGCCCTGCTCGATGTATGTCTCATATCCTTTCGGAAAACGGTCGATGAACTCATCCGCACATGCAAGTTCACACGCGTGTCTGCATTCTTCCAAAGTTGCTTCCTTGTCTCCCCAGCGGAGATTATCAAGGATTGTTCCGGAGAACAGCACATTATTCTGCAAGACTACTGATACCTGATCACGAAGCACTTCCATATCATAATCTTTGACATTTCTGCCACCGACCAGTACTTCGCCTTTCGTCACATCGTACAGACGACTGATCAGGTTAACCAGACTCGTCTTGGCACTTCCTGTTCCTCCGATGATTCCGATCGTCTCACCGGAACGGATCTTCAGATCAATATCTTCCAGTACTGTTCGTCACTGTCCTTTTTATACGCAAAGTCCACATGACGGAATTCAATACTTCCATCTTCTACTTTCATGGCCGGATGTTCCGGATTCTTAAGATCACTCGTCTCATTTAACACTTCGGAGATACGTCTCGCACTTGCCATACTCATAGCGACCATGACAAATACCATCGACAACATCATCAGACTCATCAGAATATTCATGCAATATGTAAGAAGACTCATCAGTCTCCTGTCGTCAGGGAATCACTTGCGATCATCTTTGCTCCGAACCAGCTCACTAACAGGATACAGGTGTATACCGCCGTCTGCATCATCGGTGCATTGAATACCAGATTTGTCTCTGCTTTTACAAAAATGTTATAGATATTCTCACTTGCTCTTCGTAACTTAGATGTCTCCTGTTCCTCTCTTACATATGCCTTCACGACACGGATCGCAGATACATTCTCCTGCACGGATTCATTCAGATCATCGTACTTTGGAAATGCCTGCTGGAAATATTTTGTCGCATGGCTCATGATCAGGAACAATAAAATTCCAAGAATAATTACCGCTACAAGATAGATACATGCCAGTCTCGCATTGATTGTAAATGCCATGACCATCGCACAGATCATACTGGCCGGTGCTCTGGTGAACATACGCAGGATCATCTGATATGCATTCTGTATATTGGTTACATCCGTTGTCATTCGGGTTACAAGTCCTGCTGTGCTGAATTTATCAATATTTGAAAATGAAAATGTCTGAATATTGTTAAACATAGCCTCTCGTAAGTTCCTTGCAAATCCCGCCGATGCTTTTGCACCGAATCTTCCGCCCATCATTCCGGCGAATAATCCGATGACCGCCGCAACAACCATGATTCCGCCGACTTTGTAGATGTGGTGGATATCCCCGGTATTGACCCCTTTATCAATAATTGATGCCATCAGATATGGGATGATCATCTCCATCAATACCTCAAGGATCATAAAGAGCGGAGTTGCAATGGATGCTGCTTTAAATTCTTTAATCTGTTTTGCTAATGTCTTAATCATTCCATTTACGCCCTTTCTGTTTCGTTTCTTGTTTTATAGTTACATTTATAACTCCGATTTTCCGGATTACCTGACTTCATATTTCTTCACATTCTGATTAATCTGGTCTAACACCTTATAAAAAATATGAAGTTCTTCTTCTGATATGCCTTCGGAAAGCTCTTCTTCGATATGCTCCACAATATCCTCAAAAGATTCCTGACTTGCAATTCCTTTTTCTGTCAGGATTACTTTTTTAACCTGGCATCCTGTTTTACCGATTCTCTTCTTACGAATCCCTTCTTTTCCATCAATTGAAGCAGATTCGTAACTGTAGATCTACCTACTGCAAATCTTTGTTCAATATCCTTCTGAAAAATATCCTGCTCCCGGTTCTCATACAGATACCGTATGATCCAGCCATGCATCATCGTCACTTCATCCACTCCAGACTTTCTCACATGTGCAGACAGATTCCTTGACAATTTCAGATCCGCACAGTGTATCTCCGGTCCGATCTTTCTTCTTTTCCGTTCCACATTACCATCCTTTCCGTTCAATTGTTCGCATTCAAATTGTTTGTTATCAAATTGTTTGTTGGCGAACTTATTTTATCATATCCAATTAAAATGTCAATAACTTCTCCGATATTCAGCCGTATTTTCCAGACATTTTTCTGCAACGTGTATAAAAAAACGCTTGCCATCTAGTTTTCAAAACTATATAATAATTACATTGAGGTGATAAAAAATGACAATAGACACAAAAGATATGCTGAACAGCATTTTATCAAGCATCTCACGGATCGATTACGTGAGACCTGATGATATTCCGAATATAGATTTATACATGGATCAGGTTACTACCTTTATGGAAAAAGAACTGGCATCCAGTAAACGTCATGAAGATGATAAGATCCTTACCAAGACCATGATCAACAACTATGCCAAGAACAATCTTCTCCCTCCACCTGTGAAGAAGAAGTACTCCAAAGAGCATCTGCTGATAATGATCTTTATCTATTATTTTAAAAATTTTCTTTCTATTAAAGATATTGAAACTATGTTAGAACCGATTACGGATAAGTATTTTGACACAGATCAGGATTTTGATATCACTTCTATCTATAAAGAAGTATGCGAACTGGAAAAGTCCAGAATTCCGGAATTTGAAAAAGAAATTATCCGCTCTTATAATTCTTCTAAAAAATGTTTTGATGAAGCACCGAAAGATGACAGGGATTCTCTGCAGTTGTTTGCATTTATCTGTAACCTGAGTTTTGACATCTATGTTAAAAAGCAGATTGTAGAAAAGCTTTTGGATAATTTCCCCGATCTGCTTCACTCTAAAAATACCGGTGTCAAAAAGGATTCGGCCAAAAAAAAGAAATAAGACCGCACGTCTTATTTCTTTTTTGCTTCTGCATTCTTGCCAAATGCATCTGCACTGTTTTTTCGCACCTTATTCTGCTTTTTCGTCTTTGACTTCCCCAAGTCCGATTCTCTCGAATACCATGTCATATCCGTCATTACCGTAATTCAGCGAACGGTTCACACGACTGATCGTTGCTGTTGAAGCGCCTGTCTTTTCTGCAATCTCAAGATAAGTCTTGTGTTCTCTTAACATCTTTGCAACTTCAAAACGCTGTGATAATGAAAGCAATTCATTAATCGTACAGATATCTTCAAAAAATGTATAACACTCCTCTTTATCTTTGAGGCTTAAAATTCCCTGAAACAGATAATCAACCGCCTCTGTTCTGATTTTCTTACTCATAGCATTATCTCCTTCGTAGCAGATTCATTACTTTTACATTTTAACACACTAAAATTGCAAAGTCTATAGTTTTTTCCCATGTTTTATACATGCTTTTAATTTTTCCAGTGAAACATTGGCAACCAATTCTTCCGGAAAATCTGTTTCTCTCAATATTTCTTCCGCATATGGATACTCTGCAATATCTGCATCCACATGTGAATCACTGCCAAGCACGATCATCACTCCCTGTGCTTTACATTCCTTTACCATCTCCAGACAGTTCTCTTTTGTATTCTCCCGAAATCCTTCCGGACGCAGTGATGAATTATTTACTTCCAGTAATGTTCCGGTTTCTTTTGCTTTTTTTACCAGACGCTTCATATCTACAGGAAATCTCCCGTCATCCGGATGTCCAATGATGTCCACATACGGATGTTCCATTACTTTCTCATATGCTGCGGTTACATTGTCTATTGTCCGTTCATCTTTAAAACACGGCATATGAATACTGGCGATTGCAATATCAAGTCTTTCAAGAACCGAATCTGGGAGATCGATCTCCCCCGCGCATTCATGATATTCAGTTCTGTTCCTAATAACAGCTCAATCCCGTATTTTTTTCTTGGAACAATTCTTAAATTTTGAAAATAGAACAAATGACAAGTTCCGGGCATCTCTGGTGCATGTTCCGTAATTGCAAGTCCCTTCAGTCCTTTATCCGCTGCTGCTTGCGCCATCTCATTCAGCGTATTATATGCATGTCCACTTGCGAGCGTATGCGTATGTGTGTCAATTTCTACTCTCATTTCCTGCTTCTCCTTCCTGTTGTATTTCATCAGATCTTCTTTATCTGTTATTTTTATATGTTATTTTAAATTGTAACTTTTCTTCTTTTCAGCTTTAATGCTCTAATATTTCACAATATGAAGTATTATACCGTATAATTTTCTTTTTTTCTACCCATCTATACTGGAAAGCAGGTTTTCCTCTTTTTTACTAAATAACCACCATTTATTCACCCCTCTAATATATCTGAATTATAAAGGAGTTTTTATTTATGAAGAAACATGAAAAAAAGACTGTAAATGTAAACCCATTGTCCAACCAGGAACTCATTGATTCTTACGATTATCTTGCAACTGCTGCCTCTTCCCATGACTGTACCGGTTTGATTCCTTCTGCGCCTCTTAATCCTGCGGAACTGGATTCGTACGAGGAACTTTATCCATTTCTTCCTCCGGTCTCATGCGCAGATGATGCTCCGGAGCAGGCTCCGCCTTCCGGTAAGAATCCATCTGATATTAAGGGTTAATGTTCATCTGAAAATACTCTGCAAAATACCTGTTTTTCCTTGACATGCCTTCCAATCACAGCTAATCTTATAGGAGTGTAAAACATATATTATATA
>ENA-OQCX01001007-OQCX01001007.1-human-gut-metagenome-genome-assembly--contig:-NODE-1007-length-13767-cov-4.428152_pt1 | contig 13767 bp, 24 predicted proteins | sample MGYA00242762_ERZ504587 | MGnify/ENA primary metagenome ERZ504587 (study PRJEB26092, sample SAMD00036337) | human gut metagenome | host: Homo sapiens | study: EMG produced TPA metagenomics assembly of...
TGTTCTGCGGGCGGCGCGGCGTGGGGGGCGGATTTCGCACCATCTCCACCGCCGCCCTCATCACTCTGTGCTGTATTCTGGCTGCGGCCTGCTGGGCACTGAGTCCAGCCACGCCATCATCGGCACCCTGATGATCCTGACCCCCGGTATCGCCTTTACCATGGGCATCCGGGATTTTGTGCAGGGCGATTACCTGTCCGGCACCATCCGGATGATCGACGCACTGCTCATTGCGGCCAGCATCGCCATCGGCGCCGGCCTTGTGCTGAGCCTCTATGCCTTTTTGAAGGGGGTGGCCGTGGTATGACAGCGCTTCTTTTCACCGGGGAGCAGCTGGGCCGTCTGGCCCTGCAGTTCTTGCTGGCCGGGGCGGGCACCCTGAGCTTTGCCATCCTCTTTGCCTGCCCCAGGCGCACCCTGCCCTACTGCGGGCTGGTGGGCGCAGTGGGGTGGCTGGTATACGAGATCGCGGAGCTGTTCGGGATGGAAGCCTTTGCAGCCTCGCTGCTGGCGGTCATCCCGCTGACGCTGCTGGCCCGCATCCTTGCGATAACCCTCAGGACACCGGTAACGGTATTCCTGCTCACCGGCATCTTTCCGCTGGTGCCCGGTGCGGGCATCTATTACAGTGCCTACTACTTCATTCAGGGCAACAACGCTCTGGCGCTGGCAAACGGCATCTCTACCTTCAAGATCGCCGTGGCGCTGGCCGTGGGCATTGCGCTTGTGCTGGGCATCCCCCTGCCGCAGAAACGCCGATAAAACAAAAACGAGACCGCCCACCGGGCGGTCTCGTTGGTTATGCGGGGAAATCAGGTGGTGGGAACCATCCGCAGCAGCTGGGCCCCGGTGGTGACATCCAGCTGGAAGTATGCCTTGTTCAGCTCGGTGTTGTAGGAGACACTGACCGGCGTTTCAGTACCGTCGGCATTGATCTGCATCAGGCTGTAGCCGGAAACGGTATTGGCGGGTACCTCGATGCTGGCAATGACCGGCTGAGCCATCACTCGGGCGGGGGTGATCTCCTCGCTCTTTACGGTGCCGCACTTTTCGCAGACGACCCGTTCAATAACAGTGGGGTAGTAGAATGCTGCTGTCATTACCTGCTCACCGTTTTTCAGAGTTCCGGTGTGAACAGTCAGGTTGGAAAAGTTGGAGAAGACACCGTTTACCTTGGTCAGCTGGGTGTTGTTCTTTACCTTGCCGCATTCGGGGCAAAGTGTAAGGGTCTCAGGGGTGCCATCGGGGAGCTTATGCTGGAAGGTGGTCTCCACACACTCGGTCTTATACTCTGTCGTGGTCTTCCAGGTGTGTTCTTTGCACTCGGTTTTGCCCGGGGTCTCTTCGGCCATGCCGACCACAGAACTGCCCGCCAGCACGCAGACGGACAGACCAAAGGCGGCCAGGGCTTTCAGCATACGATTTTTCATAGCAGGATCCTTTCTCCCCGCATCCCGGCGGGGCAACGCGATTTGAGCTTGGTTGCTTTTTACCGTTGTTCCAGCCTGATATATCAATTGGAAGGAAAAGGTGTCAATGTCCGGGATTAAGTCCCGTGGGAACATTTTCCGGCAGAATGCAGCGGAATGACAGAAACACAGAAGTAAAATGAATATATACACTGAAAATGGGATGCAACCTGTATAAATGTTTTCAAAAGGGTTTCATTTGTTCCGATTTTTTGCACAACACTTGACTTTTTTATTTGTACAACATATACTAATTCTGTTCCTTGATGACACGGCGAAGCGCATCGTGCCGGGAAAGTGAAAAATTATACAATCAACAGAGGAGTGTTTGAATATGAAAAAGATCAATCGCCGCAGCTTTCTGGCTGCCGCTGGTCTGACCGCTGCCGCTCTGGCTCTGACTGCCTGCGGCGGTTCCGCTCCAGCACCGCTTCTTCCACTGCAAGCAGTGCAGCTTCTTCCGAGGCTGCTTCCACCAGCGCTGCCGCTGAGCTGACCACCGTTGAGGCTGGCAAGCTGACCATGGCCACCCAACGCCACCTTCCCTCCGTATGAGATGACCACCGACTCCGGTGAGATCGAGGGCATCGATGTGGACACCGCCAAGGCGATCGCTGAGAAGCTGGGCCTGGAGCTGCAGATCGATGATATGGACTTCGACGCAGCACTGCTGAGTGTGCAGCAGGGCAAGGCCGATATCGTCATGGCTGGCGTTACCGTGACCGACGAGCGCAAGGCTGTGATGGACTTCTCCGACAGCTACGCCACCGGCATCCAGTCCATCATTGTGCCGAACGGCTCTGACATTGCTTCTCCTGATGATCTGGCTGGCAAGAAGATCGGCACCCAGCGCGGCACCACCGGCTACATCTACTGCTCTGATGACTTCGGTGATGATGCTGTGGTCGCATACGACGACGGCCTGACCGCTGTGCAGGCTCTGAAGAATGGCCAGGTCGATGCAGTTGTCATCGACAATGCCCCTGCAAAGGAGTACGTTGCCGCCAACCCTGGTCTGGTCATTCTGGACACCAGCTACGCCGAGGAGGATTACGCCATCGGCATGGCAAAGGGTTCCGCTCTGGAGGATGCTGTCAATGCCGCTCTGGAAGAGCTGAAGGCTGACGGCACCCTGCAGTCCATCGTGGACAAGTACATCACCGCTGAATAATTCAGCTGTACCTTGTATCACGGGAGGCGGCCCCATCTGGGGCACCTCCCCTTTTTTGGAAAGAACAGGTTACAAAATTCTAACAATTTTAGAAAGCGAGGATGCGAATGGCCGCACAATACGAACTGCTGAAAGAGCTGCTGAATAGCGGCACGAAGCTGGGCTTCGGGCAGGAAATGTTCTTCAAATTTTATCAGGCGTTCATCCTGAACGACCGCTGGGTGCAGTACATCCAGGGCGTGGGCACCACTCTGCTGGTCACCGCCATTGCGCTGGCAATGGGCGTGGTGCTGGGCAGCGTGGTGGCACTGGTGCGTGTTGCGCACGACCAGCAGCGTCCCGGCCGCAGGAACCCGGTGCTGGGCTTTTTCAATGCCGTCTGTCAGGTGTACACCACCATCATCCGCGGCACCCCCATGATGGTGCAGCTGCTCATTATGAGCATGGTCATCTTTGCCAACAGCCGCAACTTTACCATGGTCGGCGCACTGGCACTGGGCATCAACTCGGGCGCTTACGTTTCGGAGATCATCCGCGGCGGCCTGATGGCGGTGGACCCCGGCCAGATGGAAGCCGGCCGCAGCCTGGGCCTGAACTACATGACCACCATGGTGGTCATTGTCATTCCGCAGGCCATCCGCGCGGTGCTGCCTGCACTGGGCAACGAGTTCATCATCCTGCTCAAGGATACCTCGCTCATCACCGTCATCGGTGGCAAGGAGCTGCTGTATGCGGCGCAGGGCATTATGAACCGTACCTACGAGGCCATGTTCCCCCTGTTGGGCGTTGCAGTGGTCTATCTGATTTTAGTCATGATCTTTACATGGCTGCTGTCGAAGTTTGAGAGGAGGATGGCACAAGGTGACCGCTAATCATGCTGAAAAGATCCTGGAAGTCCGTGGTCTGACCAAGACCTACGGCGGTGAGGTCAAAAAGGGCGCAAAGCAGCCCACCCCCACCCTGGATGTCCTGAAGGCATCGACATCGACATCTACCGCGGCGATGTGGTCTGCCTGATCGGCCCCTCCGGCTGCGGCAAGTCCACCTTCCTGCGCTGCCTGAACCGGCTGGAGATCCCCACCGGCGGCTCCATCAAGTTTGAGGGCATCGAGGTGGATGATGCCCACATCGATGCCGTGCGCCAGAAGATGGGCATGGTGTTCCAGCACTTCAACCTCTTCCCCACCTGACCGTCAAGCAGAACCTCTGCCTGGCCCCGGAGCTGCTCAAGCTCAAGAGCAAGGAGGAGGCTTCCAAGCGTGCCGAGGAGCTGCTGGCTCGTGTCGGCCTGTCCGATAAAGCCAATGTGTTCCCCAAGAGCCTTTCCGGCGGCCAGCAGCAGCGCATTGCCATTGCCCGCGCTCTGGCCATGGACCCGGATGTCATCCTGTTCGACGAGCCCACCTCCGCCCTCGACCCTGAGATGGTCGGCGAGGTGCTGGAGCTGATGAAGGAGCTGGCCCACACCGGCATCACCATGCTGGTGGTCACCCACGAGATGGGCTTTGCCCGCGAGGTGTCCAACCGCGTCATCTTCATCGATGAGGGCAGAATTCAGGAGGACGAGCCCCCGCAGGAGCTCTTCTCGAACCCCAAGCATCCTCGTCTGAAAGCTTTCCTTTCCAAGATGCTGTAATTGAAGCTGAAAAAACTGTATTGAAAAGACCGCCAGAGCAAGCGTTTCTACTTGCTTTGGCGGTCTTTTTGCTGTGAGGGGGGTTATCCAAGAATGACAGAGACCTCCACGTTTTCACCGGCCTTTGCCAGCGGCAGGAGGGTGCCCGCAATAGGAGCACCGTTCACGGTGACGCTCTGCACGCCCTTCTGCACGGCGTGGGGGTTCTCCACCCGGATGTGGTACACGGCACCCCGGTAACGGCGGGTGACGGTGTAGCCTGCCAGCGTGTGGGGGATGCAGGGGTCAACGCGCAGGCCGTCCAGAGTGGGCTGGATGCCCAGAATGTACTGGCTCACGTTCACGAAGGTCCATGCCGCCGTGCCGGTCAGCCAGCTGTTCTTGGCCTCGCCGAAGGTGGGGGCATCGCGGCCTGCCACCATCTGGCTGTAAACGTAGGGTTCGGTGCGGTGGATCTCGCTGATGTCCTCGATATAGGCCGGGCAGGTCTTTTTGTAGACAGCAAAGGCCCGGTCACCGTGGCCCAGCACGGTCTCAGCACAGCTGATCCATGGGTTGTTGTGGCAGAAGATACCGGCGTTCTCCTTGTAGCCCGGGGGATAGCTGGAGATCTCGCCCAGATTGAGCCGGTAGGTGGTGTAGGCGGGCTGGAGCAGTACCACGCCGTACGGGGTGTCCAGCCGCTCCTCCACGCTCTTCAGTGCGGCTTCGGCCTGACCGGTCTCCCGGCCAATCCCGGCCATCACGCACATGCCCTGGGGTTCGATGAAGATCTGCCCTCGTCGCATTCCCTGCTGCCTACGGGGGCACCAAAGGCATCGTAGGCACGGCGGAACCATGCGCCATCCCAGCCGGCGGTCAGGGTGGCCTGTTCTACTGCGTCAATGGCGGTGCGGGCACTGGCGGCCTCCTCGGTGAGGTGCAGGTGGTCACAGAGTTCGGCGTACTCGCGGCCATATTTCACGAACATGCCCGCAATGAACACGCTCTCAGCCACGGGGCCCTCGCTGGGGCCGGTGATCTGGAAGCTCTCGCCCGGGTGCTCCGAGAAGCAGTTCAGGTTCAGGCAGTCGTTCCAGTCGGCCCGGCCGATCAGCGGCAGGCCGTGGGGGCCAGATGGGTATGGGTGTAGCGGAAGCTCCGGCGCAGATGCTCCATCAGGGGCTGTGCTCTGGTCACGTCGTTGTCAAAGGCAACCGGCTCGTCCAGGATCGACCAGTCACCGGTCTCCCGCAGATAGGCGGCGGTGCACGCAATGAGCCAGAGCGGGTCATCGTTGAAGCCGCTGCCCACGTCGCTGTTGCCCTTTTGGTCAGGGCTGGTACTGGTGGTAGGCACTGCCATCCTCAAACTGGGTGGCAGCAATGTCCAGAATGCGCTCCCGTGTGCGGGAAGGGATCATGTGGACGAAGCCCAGCAGATCCTGACAGGAATCCCGGAACCCCATGCCGCGGCCGATGCCGCTCTCGTAATAGCTGGCACTGCGGCTCATGTTGAAGGTGACCATGCACTGATACTGGTTCCAAAGGCTCACCATCCGGTCCAGCTTTTCCTCGCCGGAGGTCAGCTGCCAGCCCGAGAGCAGCTCCTGCCAGTAGTTGGCCAGTGCCCTGCGGGCGGTATCCACCTGTGCGTCGGTGGCATAGCGGGCCATCATGGCCTCGGCCCGGGCTTTGTTGATGATGCCGGGAGCGCTGAATTTTTCCCCGACCGGTTTTCAATGTAGCCCAACCCGAAGATGATGCTCTTTCTCTCACCCGGTGCCAGCGTGAGATGGAAATGGTGGGCACCCACCGGAGCCCAGCCGTGGGCAATGCTGTTCGAGCAGTGACCGGCTTTGACCGCTTCCGGTGCGGCGGGGCCGCCGTATACGCCGCAGAAGGCATCCCGGCTGGTGTCGAAGCTGGTAACGGGGGCGTTGGCCCAGAACACGGCGTAGTGATCCCGGCGCTCCCGGTACTCTGTCTTATGATAGATGGCACTTTCCACCACTTCCACCTCGCCTGTGGAAAAGTTGCGCTGGAAATTGGAGCTGTCGTCCATGGCATCCCACAGGCAGAACTCCACATAGCTGAACACGTCCAGCGTGCGGGGGGCAGCGGTCTTGTTTTCCAGCGTCAGCCGGTCGATCTCACAGGCATCGCCCCGGGGCACAAAAAGTTCCTGAGCGGCCGCAATGCCGTCTTTTTCGCCCTGCAGGATCGTGTAGCCCAGACCGTGGCGGCAGGTGTAACTGTCCAGTTCCGTCTTGGCGGGCTGCAGCCCGGGTTCCAGATGGTGCCGCCATCGTTGATGTAGATGCGGTGGCCGTCCATGTCCAGCGGGGAATTGTTGTAGCGGTAGCGGGTCAGCCGCCGCAGCCGGGCATCCCGGTAAAAGCTGTAACCGCCGCCGGTGTTGGACACCAGACTGAAAAAGTCCTCGCTGCCCAGATAGTTGATCCAGGGCAGGGGAGTGCGGGGCGTGTCGATCACATATTCCCGGCGCGCATCATCAAAATGTCCGAATCTCATAGCCTTGTTCCTCCTTATAGGGTAAACCGGAAATGCTGAAATCATTTGATGGCGAAAACGATTTAGAATTTGCGGCCCAAGGGTGGGAAAGGCACTTGTCACCCTAAGAATAGTCTATCCTGCGGGAAAAATCAAGAGCGGACCTGAAATATACAACAAGGGTGCAGCGGCTGGTTCAGGGGTGGAAACCGGTATGGGAACGAAAAAATTATCGAACGGTAACGAAATGTAACGAAAACGATACAGACTGCATAATTCTGAGGAAATGAAATCTCGCAACCTGCTGAAATGCAGACTTTTAGGATAAAACTTTTCTTCTTCTGCTTGATTTTTAGTGCAAAGTGCGCTATATTGAAATTGCGAAAACGATTTAGGATTCGCTCGGGAGCCTTGAGCGGGTCCCTGTGAGGGAGGGCGGCGAAATGTCATCCTTGAAAGATCTGGCGCGTGAATGCGGTGTCTCGGTGGCAACGGTGAGCAAAGCGCTCAATGGCCAGTCGGACATCTCTGCTGCGACCCGCGACCGTGTCCGCGAGGCGGCCCGCCGGATGGGCTATGTGCCCAATATGGCGGCCCGCGCAATGAAGACCAACCGTACCTACAACCTTGGCGTTCTGTTTGTGGACGAGCGGCAGAGCGGCCTGGCCCACGAGTACTTCTCGGCGGTGCTGGACAGCTTCAAGGTGCAGGTAGAAAAGCTGGGCTATGATATCACCTTTGTCAACCGGAACCTCGGCGGCAGAACAATGACCTATCTGGAGCATTGCCACTACCGGGGCGTGGATGGAGCGGTGATCGCCTGCGTGGATTTCAACGATCCGCAGGTGGTGGAGTTGGTCAACAGTGATGTGCCGGTGGTGACCATCGACATGTGTTCAACAACCGGATGGCGGTCCTTTCCGATAATGTCAACGGGCTTTCGGCGCTGGTGCGGTACGCCTACGCCAACGGCCACCGCCGCATCGCCTTTATTCATGGCGAGCGCACGGCGGTGACGGAGAACCGGCTGGCGGGCTTCTACAAGAGCTGTGCGGAGCTGGGGCTGCAGGTCCCCGAAGAATATGTGCGCTGCGGTGTGTATCACGATCCCGACCGCTGTGCCGAGGAGACCCGGGCCCTGCTGGCACTGCCCCAGCGGCCCAGCTGCATCCTCTTCCCCGATGATTTCTCGGCCATGGGCGGCTGCATCGCTCTGCAGGAAGCGGGCCTGAGCATCCCGGAGGATATTTCCGTGATGGGATATGACGGCATTTACCTCTCCCGCGTGATGAAACCCCAGCTGGTGACCTGGCAGCAGAACACCAAAATGCTGGGCCGGATGGCAGCGGATAAACTGGTGCAGATGATCGAGCACCCCCGTGTGACGCTGGCCGAGCAGATCCCGGTGACAGGAAAACTGCTGGAGGGCGGCTCGGTGCGCAGCATCGAATGAATGGGTTGGATTTGGTTCCGGGCGAACCGGAGCCTTGAATTTGAAACGCTTTTTCACGAAAACCATTGAAGGAGGTTTTTCATTATGAGAAAGATTTCGCGTCGTAATTTCCTGCTGGCTTCCGGTGCAGTTACCATCAGTGCAGCGCTGAGCGCATGCGGCGGCTCCTCTTCTTCTACCGGTGCGGCATCCTCTGCCGCAGCTTCTTCCGCCGCTTCCGCTGCTCCGGCAGCTCAGGGCAAGGTGCTGAATATCTGGTGCTGGAACGACGAGTTCCAGGGCCGCTTCAATAACTATTACCCCGAGGTCGCCTCCATCGCTGAGGACAAATCCACCACCACCCTGAAAGATGGCACCGTTGTCAAGTGGACCATCAACGCCAACGAGAACAACAACTACCAGAATAAGCTGGATGAGGCCCTGCTGAATCAGGACTCCGCCGCCGATGATGACAAGGTAGATATCTTCCTGATCGAGGCTGACTACGCACTGAAGTATGTGGATTCCGATTACGCGCTGGATGTCAAGGCAGATATCGGCCTGACCGATGCCGATCTGGCCGGTCAGTACCAGTACACCAAGGATATTGTCAGCGTGGACGGTAGCCAGCGCGGCACCACCTGGCAGGCGACCCCCGGTCTGTTCGCATACCGCCGCAGCATCGCCAAGGAAGTGCTGGGCACCGATGATCCCACCGAGGTGCAGAGCCATCTGTCCGATTGGGATAAGTTCAACGAGGTGGCTGCACAGGCCTATGCAAAGGGCTACAAGATGCTGTCCGGCTTCGATGATGCTTACCGCACCTTCTCCAACAACGTGGACGCTCCCTGGGTGGACGGCACGACCGTCAAGGTAGACCCCAACATTATGAAGTGGTCGATCAGACCAAGGAGTACACCGATAAGGGCTACAACAATAAGTCCAGCCTGTGGGACAGCCAGTGGGCAGCCGATCAGGGCCCGAGCGGCAAGGTGTTTGGCTTCTTCTACTCCACCTGGGGCATCAATTTCACCCTGCTGGGCAACTCTCTGGAGACCCCTGTGGCCGAGGGCGGCAAGGAAGAAGTGGGCAACGGCATCTACGGCGATTACGCAGTCTGCGAAGGTCCTCAGCCTATTACTGGGGCGGCACCTGGATCTGCGCGGCAGCCGGTACCGATAATACCGATATCATCCGCGACGTGATGCAGAAGCTGACCTGCGACGAAGCCATTATGAAGCAGATCACCCTGGATACGCAGGATTACACCAACAACGAGAAGGCCATGGAAGAGATCGCAAACAGCGATTATGCCTCCGACTTCCTGGGCGGCCAGAACCATATCGCCCTGTTTGCAGAAGCTGCAAAGAAGATCGATATGTCCAACGCAGGCCCGTACGATCAGGGCCTGAACGAGAGCTTCCAGAATGCTTCAAGGATTACTTTATCGGCACGGTGGACGAGGATACCGCAAAGGCAAACTTCGAGACCGCCATCAAGGAAAAGTACCCCGAGCTGACCGATGTGGTCTGGCCCGCATAAGCGCAGCCGGAACCTGAAAACCTTTTGAACCGAATCTGAATGGGGCGGGCCGGACGCTGATCCCGCCCGCCCCGTTTTGCTTTGGGCAGTGTACGTCAGGAGGGCAGTTACTATGGGAGCAAAACCAAAGAAGAACGGCTCGATCAGCTATGCAAAGTGGGGCTATATCTTCATTGCACCGTTCTTCCTCATCTTTGCGGTGTTCCAGCTCATCCCACTGGGGTCTACGATCTATTACAGCTTTTTTGAATATTACCGCAGCGGCCTGAAGATCATCGGCCCCACCTTTGTGGGCCTGAAGAACTACATCACCCTGTTTGCAACCGACCTGCCCAAATACTTTGGCAACACGCTGCTGCTCTGGATCATCGGCTTCATCCCGCAGATCGCCATCTCGCTGCTGCTGGCGGCCTGGTTCACCGACCTGCGCCTGAAGCTGAAGGGCCAGACCTTCTTCAAGACAGTCATCTACATGCCCAACCTCATTATGGCTTCGGCATTTGCCATGCTGTTCTTTGCCCTGTTCTCGGATAACGGCCCCGTGAACGCTGCACTGGTGGGCATGGGCATCCTCAAGGAGCCCTTCAGCTTCCTGAACAGTGTCTGGGGCAACCGCGGCCTCATCGGCCTGATGAACTTCCTGATGTGGTTCGGCAATACGACCATCATGCTGATGGCGGCATCATGGGCGTGGACCCCACCCTGTATGAGGCAGCGGAGCTGGACGGCTGCACCCCGAACCAGATGTTCTGGAAGATCACCATCCCGCTCATCCGGCCGATCCTGGTCTATGTGATGATCACTTCGATGATCGGCGGCCTGCAGATGTTCGATGTGCCGCAGATCCTGACCAATGGCAAGGGCGGCCCCGACCGCACCTCCACCACCATGATCATGTACCTGAACAACCACCTGTTCAGCAAGAACTACGGCATGGCCGGCGCGGTCTCGGTGGTGCTGTTCCTGGTGTGCGCAGTGCTCTGCGTGATCGTTTACATGGCCCTGACCAAGGAGGACGACGGCCTGAGCAAGGCCGAGCGCAAGGCCCGCAGGCAGGCGGCCAAACAGGTGAAGGGAGGAAAAGCATAATGTCACACGCAGTCAAGACAAAATCCGAAAAAGCGACCCTTGCGGCCCGCCGCACGGTGTGCTATGCGGCGCTGGTGCTGCTGAGCTTTTTATGCCTGTTCTTCTTCTATGTGCTGGTCATCAATTCCACCCGCACCCATTTTGAGATCCAGAAGGGCTTTTCCTTTCTGCCGGGCAGATCCTTGATGACCAACCTGAAAAATGTGCTGTCAGATGCCAACATCCCGGTGCTGACCGGTGTGCGGAACAGCCTGATCGTGTCCGGCTGCTCGGCTGCCCTCTAGTGTCTATTTTTCGGCCCTGACAGCTACGGCATCTACGCCTATAACTTCCGGTTCAAAAAGGCGGCGTTTGCCATCATCCTGCTCATTATGACCATGCCGACCCAGGTCTCGGCGCTGGGCTTCCTGCAGCTCATCACAAAGATGGGCCTGAAGAACAGCTTCATTCCCCTCATCATCCCCAGCATTGCGGCCCCGGCGGTGTTCTTCTTTATGAAGCAGTATCTGGATGCCAGCCTGCCCATGGAGATCGTGGAAGCTGCCCGCATCGATGGCGCAGGGGAGTTCTACACCTTCAACCATATCGTGCTTCCCATTATGAAGCCCGCTCTGGCGGTGCAGGCCATCTTCTCCTTTGTGTCCAGCTGGAACAACTACTTCATCCCCGCACTGGTGCTGGATACGGCAGACAAAAAGACCCTGCCCATCCTCATTGCACAGCTCCGCAGTGCCGACTTCCTCAAGTTCGATATGGGCAAGGTCTATATGCTGGTGGCCATTGCCATCCTGCCTGTGATCATTGTTTATCTGCTGCTGTCCAAGTTCATCGTCCGTGGTGTTGCACTGGGCGGTGTCAAGGGCTGAGCATTCCGTTCTCTCCTTCGGAAAAAGCACCCGCAGCCAGCAGGCCGCGGGTGCTTTTCTATCCTCTCGTGCTCAGTCGGCTTTGGCAATGCGCTGCATTGCGGTGGAGGCGACATGCTTCTCCTTGATGGCGCGGAGCTGGGCCATGTGGTCGGTGTTTACGTGGGCCTGCTGCTGGGCTTCGGAGTCCCACTCCTCAACGATGAGCAGCTCGTCCGGGTCGGCGGCGCTCAGGTAGTAATCGTAGCGCTCAAAACCGTCCTCCTGCTGGACCTTTGCCAGAATGCCGGCAGCGGCGACCTCCTGCAGAAAAGCGTCCCGCTGGCCGGGGAGCATACGGTAGGTGACCAGAAGCATCATGTGTTCCATGGTGAAATCTCCCTTATAATGTTCCAATGTATGTTCTTTTAGACAAAAGCCGCCGGAAATCGCTTCCCGGCGGCTTTTGCTTATTAGGAGGATCAAAAGATGATCCCTGGAGAACTTAGTTCAGAATGGTCTGCTCGGTCTCGACATCAAAGACGTGGACCTTGTGCGGATCAAATGCAACGCGGACGGTGTCTCCGTTGCGTGCCTTGGAGGTGGGAGCGACACGGGCGGTCATCTTGTTGCCCTTGTACTCCAGGTACAGGTAGATCTCAGCGCCCATCATTTCGGACACATCGACCTGAGCCTCCAGGTGGCAGTCGGGGTGCTTTGCCATAAACTCGGGCTCGTCGTCGATATCCTCAGGACGGATGCCCATCTTGACCTTCTTGCCAACGTAGGAATCCAGCTTGCCGTCAGCGGTCTTTTCCTTGGGCAGGGGGATGGTGTCGCCGCCCAGGTCAATGGCGTACTGATCGCCGTTCTTGGTCACGGTGCCGTCCAGGAAGTTCATCTGGGGGCTGCCGATGAAGCCGGCAACGAACATGTTGCAGGGCATGTCGTACAGGTTCTGCGGGGTATCGACCTGCTGGATGATGCCGTCCTTCATAACAACGATGCGGTCGCCCATGGTCATAGCCTCGGTCTGGTCATGGGTAACGTAGATGAAGGTGGTAGCCAGCTTCTTGTGCAGCTTGATGATCTCGGTGCGCATGCTGGTACGCAGCTTTGCATCCAGGTTGGACAGGGGCTCGTCCAGCAGGAAGACTGCCGGGTTACGAACCATTGCACGGCCCAGAGCAACACGCTGACGCTGGCCGCCGGACAGCGCCTTGGGCTTGCGGTCCAGCAGGTGCTCGATCTCCAGGATCTTGGCAGCCTCGTGAACGCGGCGGTCGATCTCGTCCTTCGGGGTCTTGCGCAGCTCCAGACCGAAAGCGATGTTCTTATAAACGGTCATGTGGGGGTACAGAGCGTAGCTCTGGAACACCATGGCGATGTCACGATCCTTGGGAGGAACGTCGTTGATCAGGCGACCGCCGATGTACATTTCGCCCTTGGAGATCTCCTCCAGACCGGCGATCATGCGCAGGGTGGTGGACTTGCCGCAGCCAGAGGGGCCGACGAAGATGATGAACTCCTTATCCTGGATCTCCAGGTTGAAGTCGGTAACAGAAGGAGCAGTAGCGCCCGGATAGATCTTGTAGATGTGCTGGCAGCTAATCGAAGCCATAGGTCATTGCCTCCATTAAAATTTTTCTATGTTACGGCACCTTGACGGTGCACGCTCTCGTTGGTATTATAATAACAGATAACTTTGTGATATAAAATAGCATTTTATTGATTAGAGGTGTCAGATATTGCTGTTTGACTGGAACACCATCGCTTTTCCCGCTTCCGTGCAGGATCTGCAGCTGTCTGCCTCCCTCACCCTCTCCGGCGAAGGACTGTGGGTGTGCCTTGTGTCCAGCGGCCGGTGCTCTGCATCCGTACCTGCTGCCGGGCCGCTGCCGCTTGGGGCAGCGCTCATTTTGCCGCCGCAGTCCGTGCCGCCGGGCACCTGATCCTGAGCCGTGCCCCGCTGGCCCTTGTGCCGGAAAGCACTGCCATCTGCTCTGCGTCCAGCTTACCGGGCAGGCGGCTTCCCAGTTTCTGGCCGGGCTGCACGAACTGCCCTTCCTTGCCAAGGGCGGCTCCTGCCCT
>ENA-OQCX01001009-OQCX01001009.1-human-gut-metagenome-genome-assembly--contig:-NODE-1009-length-13757-cov-1.539472_pt1 | contig 13757 bp, 9 predicted proteins | sample MGYA00242762_ERZ504587 | MGnify/ENA primary metagenome ERZ504587 (study PRJEB26092, sample SAMD00036337) | human gut metagenome | host: Homo sapiens | study: EMG produced TPA metagenomics assembly of...
CTACTGAAGGGCAGGAAGAACGTGCTGATTTTATTTAGTAGATTTACCAGGTTATGGTTTTGCCAAAACAGCTAAAAACGAACAAAGATAAATGGTCAGGATTTATCAGTAAATATCTTTCCGGATCTGATAATCTAGGACTGGTCTGTCAGCTTATTGATATCAGGCATAAGCCTTTGGACAGCGATATTGAAAGCTATCACTGGTTACTGGACTGTGGACTGCAGGTTCAGGTTATTTTGACCAAAGCAGATAAATTGTCGAAAAATGCAGCGATGGCTCAAAAAGCATTATTCAAACGGGAGCTGGGACTGGATGACAGCCGTATTATGACCTATTCTGTAACTCAGAATACAATGCGCAGTGAATTGATAGGGCGGATCATGACGGCACTGGAAGGGCATTATTAAGCGAGGGAAATATGTTGAATCGTTTGCTGCTGTTTGTTATGGCAGCCTGTTTAGGAACGTTATTTTTAAAAATGGAATTGCCTATACCATATCTTTTAGGCGGCATTTTTGCTGCAGTAGCCTGTAAGATAGCTGGTTCGCCTGTTACCTGGCCTAAGAATTGGCGTGAATTGGGTTTGCTTGTAGCTGGGTATGGTATTGGCCGTAATTTTACAGCTGATACATGGGAGAAAATGACGCATCAGACCTTTGGGGTACTGGAAGCCACGCTGATAGCTGTAGCTGTTGCTGTTTTAATTGCCTGGTGGACAGCGAGACATACTTCGGCTAATCTGATCAGTTGTGTGATGGGCATTATGCCTGGCGGGCTGACGCAAATGATGCTGATGTCGGAGGATGATCCAAGGGCTGACGCAAATGTTGTTGTCGTTATGCAGCACTCTGAGGCTGGTAGGCGTTATTGTAGCAGTACCATTTCTGGTAATCCATGGTTTAGGTGCTCAGGTTATGCAAAACAATGCTATTGTTCAGACAACAGACGGTACGCATTGGCTTATTCTTGTCCCATTGTCGTTTTTAGGCGCTTTTGTTGCGACTAAGTTAAAGGTGCCAACACCGCGTTTGCTGGGGCCGATTCTGGCAACAGCGGCAGGGTCGTATTTTTGGGGAAGTTTACAGCCTGTGCCTGGTTTGCTTATGATGCTGGCACAGGTAAGTATTGGATTATACATGGGCGTAATGCTGGATCCCAAAAACTTTCGGCTACTAAGGAATTGATGCCTTATATTTTTAGTGGTATCGTTTTGATGATTGGTGTCAGTGTTGTTGTTGCCTGGTCCCTGTCAGAACGGTATGGGTTTTCTTTAGTAACCGCTTTTTTAGCAATTGGCTCCCGGCGGAATTGCGGAAATGTGTCTGGCTGGAATGAGTATGGGAGAAGATGTTTCAATCATTCTTACTTACCAATTAGTACGGTTATTGTTTTTGAATATCTGCGTTCCTTTGGGAATCACTATGTATTTTAAAAATAAAAGTCTTGATTAGCAGTATCGTAGCTACTGAATAAAATAGTAAGCTACGATACTGTTTTATTTGCGAAAAATAATATATGAAAAAATATATTAAAAGACTTGACAAAAGAAATAGTAATAAATATAATTAAGCTAACAAATGAATATTGTAAGCTAAAGGTGCTCTACAGAGCTTAATAGAGAAGTCGGTGCAATTCCGACGCGGTCCCGCCGCTGTAACGAGGAGTAAACTTCAAATGCCACTGGTAGTAATACTGGGAAGGTGAAGTGAGCTATGAATCGGAGTCAGAAGAACTGCCTTAGCTACATCGCTGATTGACCTGCGAGAGACGGGGAGGAGATGCTGCAGAGTTCGTATTTTAGGTAAATACGAAGTGCGAATCTTTTGCTATGAATTTCTGACCGTTTTTCTTAATATTATTTTAAGAAAACGGTTTTCTGTTTTTCTGTGCTTTTGTAAGCGCGTTGAGGTCGAAGTGTGATGGCTAGACCTCGAAAATAAGGTCAGCCATCAGTGTATATATTTATTTGTGACAGGTCTGGACAACCTGCCGGGTTTATTGCCATTCTCAAATTCTCTTTGTGCAAGAACCTTCTTCTCAATTGCCTGCGTAGGGGTGCGCGGCAAGAGCAACCATCACATTTTTTTGTGATGGTTGCTTTTTTTTGATAAGGGGCTTATAGAGGCAGTTTCGGTAGGAGATTCTCGAACCATTCTGCGATACATAAGTAAGCAAAGTACAGGAGGTGAACATTTACTACCCCGGCACAGAAAATAATTAATGAAAGGATGCCGTATATGGAACAAGATAAAAACCTTACAGCAGAGATTCAGCAGGAAGAAACTTTAGTGGGAACTATCCCTCCGGTTACTTTCGATGAATTTACGCCGCCGTCCTATGAGGAGTGGAAGCAAGAAGTAGTGACTGCTCTTAAAGGCGGTTCTTTTGAAAAGAGTATGTTCACTAAAACTTATGAGGGTATCACCCTGAATCCTATTTATAGATTAGAGGATCAGGAGAAGATTACTCACAATAAAACTATCCCGCATGGAAAGCAACCTGCGCGGTGCTAATGCAGGAGGTTATATCCATAAAGTATGGACTATTGCTCAGGAGTGTGATGGAAAAACTCCTGCCGAAGCCAATGAAATGGTTAAATACGAGCTGTTGAAAGGAACTACCGCTGCTAGTGTCGTTTTAGATACTGCGACACGCAAAGGCTATGATCCTGATAAGGCAGAAGTAAAAGATGTTGCTGATATAGGCGTATCTTTGGCTACTGTAGCTGACGTGGAAAAACTGCTGGATGGTGTTGATCTGGAAAAATTCGAAATCGATATTTATGCCGGCGCTTCCAACATCGCTCTTTTGGCTGCTGTAATCACTGTCTGCGAGAAAAAAGGTCTGGCCCTCGAAAAATTACATGGCGCTATTACTGTCGATCCGATTGGCGAACTTGCTTTGGACGGCGAATTAGTTCGTCCGCTGGACGAATATTATGACGAAATGGCACATAGCATTGCCTGGGCTGAAAAAAATGCTCCGCAGCTTAAAACAGTAGTTGTCAATACCGATGTTTATCATAATGGCGGTGCTAACGACATTCAGGAAGTAGCGTATGCTATGAATGCAGCTGTAACTTATATGCGCGCTATGGAACGCCGTGGTATTGATGTCAATACCTTCTGTCGCCACCTGCGTTTTCATTTCAGTATCGGAGCTAATTTCTTTATGGAAATTGCTAAACTGCGCAGTCTGAAAATGGTTTGGGCGCAAATCGTTAAAAATTGCGGTGGGGATGAAGAAGCACAAAAGATCAATCTTTATGTCAGCACTTCTACCTTCTGCCAGACGAAATACGATCCTTATGTAAATCTGCTGCGTGCGGCAACACAATCCTTCTCTGCGGTTGTTGGCGGTATGGACGGCATGTATGTCAAACCTTTCGATCATTGCATTCGTCCCAGTGATGTATTTTCCCGCCGTATTGCCCGTAATATCCAGATCATGGAACAGCATGAATTCAACTTTATTCAGCCGATCGATCCTTCCGGCGGCAGCTGGTATATTGAACCGCTGACAGAAGAATTTACGGAAAAAACCTGGGCTAAGTTCCAGGAAATCGAAAGCCACGGCGGCTTACTGGCAGCGCTTGAAAGCGGCAAAGTACAGGCAGCGGTTAAAGCTATTTTAGAAGAACGTTTTAAAAATCTTGCTACCAGAAAAGATCGTGCAGTCGGCAATAACATGTACCCGAACATGACTGAAGAACTTTTGGAAGTGCCTGAAGTTGATTTCGCAGGAATCCTTAAAGCACGCAAAACTGATTTGGAAGTCAACGTAAAAGTACGCGACAATGCTTATGTAGAAGCTGTACTCAGCGACCTTGGCAAACGTGATGCCAGTGAGTTGGGTTCTTTGATCGCTGATGCTGAAAAAGCATTATTGGCTGGAGCAACTATGGGTGAAATTTCAGCAGCTCTTACCGGCAGTGCTAATGGCGAAAAGGTTGAAGCTATTGCTCCGCATCGCTGGACTGAACGCTATGAAGAACTGCGTATGCGTACGGAAAATTTTGTTGATAAAACCGGTGCAAACGTTAAAATTTTCCTGGCCAATATGGGACCGATCCCGCAGCATAAAGCACGTGCCGATTTTGTTACCTCTTTCATGCAGGTGGCTGCCTTTGAGGTTGTGACAAATAATGGCTTCCTCACTGTCGAAGAAGCTGTTAAAGCAGCGCTTGAGTCCGGTGCCGATGCAGCCATCGTCTGCTCGACTGACGCTACTTATCCGGAACTGGCCCCAGCAGTTACGAAAGGCATCAAAGCTGTAAATCCGGAAATGAAGGTATTCCTGGCAGGTGCTCCCAGCGCAGAACTGAAAGAAATCTGTGATGCTGCAGGTATGGATGATTACATCAGCGTCAAATCCAATTGCTATGAAACCTTGCTCCGTATGCAAAAAGAAAGGGGGATGTTCTGATAATGTCCAGAATTCCTGATTTTAGTCAAATTCCCTTTCAGCAGGCACCCGCACAAGGCGCCGCCGAGTTTGCTGCCTGGAAGGAAAAATTAAAAACTGAAACCGGTAAATCCTTTGAAGAAAATTTTTACCGTACAATGGAACAAATCAACGTAGCTCCTTTATATGATGTGAATGCCTATAAAGACTGCGAACATCTGCATTATATGGCAGGTATCCCGCCATTTTTGCGTGGACCTTATTCAACGATGTATGTAACCAAACCCTGGACAGTACGTCAATATGCAGGCTTCTCTACTGCAGAAGAATCAAATGCTTTCTATCGCCGTAACCTGGCGGCAGGGCAAAAAGGTCTGTCTATCGCATTTGACCTTGCAACTCACCGCGGTTATGACTCCGATCATCCGCGCGTTGTCGGTGACGTAGGTAAAGCCGGTGTTGCCGTTGACTCTATTTTGGATATGGAGATTCTTTTCTCCGGCATTCCTCTGGATCAAATGTCTGTATCAATGACAATGAACGGCGCAGTGCTGCCTGTATTGGCCTTCTATATCCTGGCTGGTGAAGAACAGGGCGTAGACAAATCAGTTATGGCAGGTACGATCCAAAACGACATTCTGAAAGATTCATGGTTCGTAATACCTATATCTATCCGCCTACAGCTTCCATGCGCATCATCGGTGATATTTTCGAATATACCTCCGCTTATATGCCCAAATTCAACAGTATCTCGATTTCCGGTTATCATATGCAGGAAGCAGGCGCTACTGCTGATATCGAACTTGGCTATACATTAGCCGACGGTCTCGAATATCTGCGTACAGGTACTGAGCATGGTCTTACTATTGACCAGTTTGCACCGCGTTTGTCCTTCTTCTGGGCAATGGGTAAAAACTAACTTTATGGAAATTGCTAAAATGCGTGCAGGACGTATGCTGTGGGCGAAAATCGTTAATTCCTTCGGCCCGAAAAAAACCAAATCTATGGCTTTGCGTACACATTCGCAAACTTCCGGCTGGAGCCTGACAGAGCAAGATCCGTTCAACAATATTACGCGTACCTGTATCGAGCTATGGCAGCAGCTTTGGGGCATACCCAGTCGCTGCATACTAACGCTTTGGACGAAGCTATCGCGTTGCCGACAGATTTCTCGGCTCGTATTGCTCGTAATACTCAATTGTACATTCAGGACGAAACCAAAGTCTGCAAAGTTATTGATCCGTGGGGCGGTTCCTATTATGTAGAGGCACTGACCAATCAGCTGATCCAAAAAGCCTGGGCACATATCCAGGAAATCGAACAGCTCGGCGGTATGTCCAAAGCTATTGATACCGGTCTTCCTAAAATGCGTATCGAAGAAGCGGCAGCACGTCGTCAGGCTCATATCGATTCCGGCGCCGAAAAAATTGTCGGCGTAAACGATTACCGTCTGGAAAAAGAAGATCCGCTTGATATTCTGGAAGTCGACAACACTGCAGTTCGTTTGGCGCAGATCGAACGTTTGAAAAAATTGCGTGCTAACCGTGACAACGATGAAGTTCGCCGTTGTTTGGACGCTATCACCCATTCCATGGAAACCGGTGAAGGCAACTTGCTGGAGCTGGCAGTTAACGCAGCTCGTGCTCGTGCTTCCAAAGGCGAGATTTCTGACGCTGTCGAAAAAGTCTGCGGCCGTCATAAAGCTATCATCCGTTCAATTTCCGGCGTCTACAGCAGCGAATTTGCTGACGAAGATGTTATCAAGGAAGTTCGTCAGATGACAGATGACTTTGAACAGCGCGAAGGCCGTCGTCCCCGTATCTATATTGCTAAAATGGGACAAGACGGACATGATCGCGGGGCGAAAGTTATTGCTACCGCCTTCGCAGATATGGGCTACGACGTAGATATCGGCCCTCTGTTCCAAACTCCGGAAGAAGCTGCGCAGGATGCAGTAGATAATGATGTTCATATCGTTGGTATGAGCTCATTGGCAGCAGGTCATAAAACCTTGATGCCGCAACTGGTAGAAGAACTTAAAAAACGCGGACGTGAGGATATCATGGTCGTTATCGGCGGCGTAATTCCTGCCCAGGACTATGATTATCTCTACGAACACGGTGCAGCAGCTATTTTTGGACCCGGCACCATTATACCTGTCTGCGCTAAAAAAGTACTGGAAGAGCTGAACAGACGCTTGGCGGATTAAGCCATGACAGATACTTATAAACCTTCGTGGGTGCCTGAAGAAGAAAACGATAAATTTGCCTGCCGGGTAATGTACGGTGTTACAGGCGGTCATGAAGGAACTCCAGGTGTAACAGTAGATAAAAAAGACAAAGTAACTCCGGCTATCAAACGCCGTAAGCTGGAAGTCGACGATTACGTCGAAGGTGTCCTCAAATGTGACCGCGCAATTTTATCACGCGCCATCACTTTGGTTGAAAGTAATGCTGCCGCTCATTTTGAGACGGCACAGCAGGTTATCCAAAAACTGCTGCCTTACACTGGTAAATCGACACGCGTTGGGATCACCGGTGTGCCTGGTGCAGGTAAATCCACCTTTATTGAGGCTCTTGGCACAAACCTGTGTCGTGGCGGACATAAAGTCGCAGTACTGGCGGTCGATCCCTCCAGTACTGTTACCAAAGGCAGTATCCTGGGCGATAAAACACGTATGGAACAGCTTTCACGCGAACCGAATGCTTTTATCCGTCCGTCTCCTTCGGGAGGAACTTGGGTGGTCTGACTCGAAAGCCGTGAACACTGCTTTGTGCAAGCTGCCGGCTATGACACCATTTTAGTGAGACCGTAGGCGTAGCAGAGTGAAACTACCGTACGTTCGATGGTAGATTTTTTCTGCTGGTCGTATTGACAGGCGCCGGCGACGAATTGCAGGGGATGAAAAAAGGCGTAATGGAACTCGCCGATGCAATCGTCGTCAATAAAGCCGATGGTGATAATAAACAGCGGGCAATGGTTACCAGAGCTGAGTATGAACGTATCCTGCAATTTTTACGTCAGGCTACCGAAAACTGGACGACTCATGCCTATACCTGCTCTGCTTATACAGGAGCGGGAATTATGGAACTGTGGAATGATGTTATCGAAGCCTTTATGAAACAAGGCTGGGGAAATGGCGTGTTAGCTGAACGCAGGAAACAGCAGACGCTTTCCTGGGTATATACCATGGTTGAAGAACATCTGCATAATCTGTTTTATCGTTCGCCAGCCATTATTGGCTGCAAAGAAGAGATCGAGCGTGAAGTAGTGGGCGGAAAAATTTCGGCTACTATGGCGGTTCAAGATCTCATCAACAGATTTGCTGCTGCTGAGCTGAGCGGTGTTAATGTTAAAGACAGCTCGCCTTTTGAAATAAAATAATTTTTGGATTCTCCATTGGGGCGCGGCCGCCTGTGGGCCGCGCCATTTTTAAGGAGGCAATACAGATGAATGATAACCCGGCTATTAAAGGCTGATAGAATTAATCGAAAAACGTTATGGATTGGAAGTTCTCGACTCTCACTACGTCCTGGTTGATGAAAAATTTAAACAATATAATATGATGCTGTATGTCAAATTACCAAAACAGATGCTTGACGAATTTAAACGCTTATATTCGAATAAAACTAGCGCCATGCATGTTGCGTGGAGCATTGACGATAAAGATAACATTAGATTCCACGCTGCTATTGGCAACAATATCCTTTTGCTTTTAGATTCTCTGCTGTCAAAAGAATGAAAGAAGTGAGAGTAGATGACTAAAAGAAAAACCAGAGCTAGTGTGTGTATTATCGGTTGCAGACGCGACGTTATTAACGCTTAATGAAAAATACGCTTATCTTTTTACAGCATAAGATAAGCGTATTTAAAAATTACGATAGAAGTGCAAATGTTTTCACATAACATAAAATTGTTACTAATACTTATTAGTAATATATAACGCAAAAAATATTTAGAAGTTTTTTTACTAAAAGTGTTGACAAGATAATTAGTAATGCTTATAATTAATATAACAAATCAATATTTCATATGGGTGTTCTATGAACTTAAATGTCGATCGGTGTAAATCCGATGCGATCCCGTCACCGTAACAGGTCAGTCCTTGCACAAGCCGAGGTAATACCTGAAGCCGGACAGCAGCCTATATAAGCATCACTGCTTGACCTGCGAGAGACAGGAAGGAGGATGTTTTTAACCAATGAGGTTCTTGTTTATGTGGAGAGTGCAGAACCGCTTTGACTGATAACATTTGACCGTCTTCGCGCCTTGAGAAGACGGTCTTTTCTTATGATTGTCGTTTTATTCTTGCTGGTCGAAATATTGATTGTTCTACAGAGTAAAAATGCCGGACACATTTTCACTCTGTCCGGCAGATATATTCTGATTTATTTGCTGTTTTCAAGGCTTTCTTAAAAGAATAGAAAATCCTTTCTCTCCTCCTTCGTTGGCAGGCGTAGGGGTGCGCCTGCCAAAACCATCACTTGAACAGTGGTGGTTTTTTTATTTAGTCATGGTGTACTTCGCTGCATGGGTTTACATGGACCATGCAATGTTTTACCTCCGAAAAATTACTTTCAATTGCTTTATGAATATTTTCGGCGATAGTATGTGCTTCCAGTAAAGTCAGGTCGTCGTCAGCGCTTACTTCGACATCTACATAGATGCGGCAGCCAAATTTTCTGGTTTGCAGTACGTCTATGTGGTCAACGCCTTTTTGAGCGTTTATCAGAGCTGTCATCGTATTGATAGTGGCTTCGTCACAGGAGCGGTCGACCATCTTGTCTATGGCATCTTTAAAAATTTCGTATGATGCGTAAACTATCATCAGGCAAATGACTACACTGGCAAGAGGATCTAAAGCAGGATAGCCCATACGGGCGCCTAGAATACCGATAAAGCTGCCTATTGAGGATAATGCGTCACTGCGGTGATGCCAGGCATCTGCCATTAAAGCACTGGAATTTATTTTGGCAGCTGCTTTTTTAGTGTACCAGAACATACCTTCTTTAACGATAATGGAAATTACTGCGGCGATCAAAGCAAGGCTGCCCGGTATTTTCAAATCTTCGGCTGAAGCGTGAAGTATTTTTTCTAAACCTGCGTAACCTATACCAATACCTGTCAGTGCTAAAACTATCGCTAAAATGATGGCGGCGACACATTCCAAACGTTCGTGTCCGTACTGATGTTCTGCATCAGAAGCTTTATTGGATATCTTGACGCCGGCCATAACTATAAAGGTACTGAAGACGTCGGAAGCGGAATGAACGGCATCAGAAATCATTGCGGCAGAATTAGCCAGTATCCCTGCTGCTAATTTACCAACTGAAAGAATTAGATTTACGATGATACTGTTAATAGAAACTTGCATGGCCAGACGTTCGGACTGGGCAATTTTGTCTTGCATGGTGGATAACCTCCCTGGGGTTACTCTTGCAGCGGCACAGATATAATAAAAACATCTGCGGAACTACTACTGTCCCGCAGATGTTTGTTTACGAATCTGCTGCCCGATGGGCCCGGCCGCTAAAACCAAAGGTTTACCGCCTGTTCAGTTTGTACTGTAGCGATATGCAGTGCAAAGAGATTACTTTGATTGTAATTGGTTAGCTGGGGCTTTGTCAAGCAACATTATTTTAATTATTCTTAACTTTACCATAGGTTACTAAAATAGTGCCTTTAGGAGCTGCTAGAGCAGAGCATTGATAGAGAATAATACCATCTTGTTCGGCATTATAGACAGTAATGGTATTGCCGAAAAGATCAGTCAGGTAACCTAGTTTATCACCTTGTTTTATTTTGTCGCCACAACGGCAACTGGAGAACCAACAGCCAGCCTGATCAGTTTCAAGATAAATAACGTCAGTGACATCAACAGGGGTATGTTTTTGTTGTTGCTGTGGGCTGCAAAGAAGTTCGAGTTTACAAAGGATATTATGAAGATCGTTTTTATAGCGTCAATGTCTTCACGCCGGCATAATCCGGCTCCGCCTCGTTCGATAAGGAGAGAAGGGACACCTGAAATGGCGGCATAATTATAGGCACCTGTTGTAGCAGTTGAACGAACCATAAATTTCATATCCAGAACCAAGGCTACTTCGCGCGCTTTTGCAGAAATTTCAGAGTTGGGCAGCCCGGGATAATATACGTATGGATACAATTCTTCATGGATATCACCGCTATGCAGATCAGCATAAAAATCAGCTAAAGGGAAAAAATGTCGACTGAGCAGCCAGGCTGTTTTTTGTGAAAGTGTTCCGTTGACATCGCCGGGGAATTCCCGGTTGAGGTTTTTACCATCATCGGGGGTAACGAAAGTACTGCGTTCCCAAAAGCTTCGAATATTGACGGGATGTATTATAATCAGGCATCCGGAGATAACTTCTGGTTCTATAGCCTGAGATATTTCTATTGCCGCTGCGATACCAGGATATTCGCCACCATGGATGCCGGCTGTTATTAAAAGAGTAGGACCATCATTTTGACCGTTGATGATAGTGATAGGTATTTTTGTATTAGAGTCAAGGACAGGAATGTAAGTTTGCAGTTTCTGCCCTCGTTCTGCTTTTAAACCGCAAATATCCATAGTATCTGACATTTTTATAACTCCTTTGCTTATCAAGTTTTATTTTGTAAATTTTGATACGATTATTTTAATTTTATTCTTGCTAATCAGTATAACATATGATAGTATGTTCATACAATACCTATTATCAATTAAACTCAAAAACATTTTAGAATAATAACTAAAATACTAGAGGATCTCGACGGAAGGAAATATATCAGTGTGTACAAATGTTTTGACAGACAGGGAATATTTGGGAATTACGATACCTTTTATGCTTTCAACGATGACACAGCCGCTGATGGGAGCGGTTAATACTGCTGTAATGGGACAGCTTCCTGATCCTAAGTATATAGCGGCTGTAGCCTTAGGTGCAATTCTTTTCAATAATATTTACTGGTTTTTTGGTTTTCTGCGTGTCAGTACCTCTGGATATGCCGCTCAAGCTTTGGGTTCTGGTTCCAGAGAAGAAGGGTTACTGGCTTTTTTAAGACCGTTGTTCATTGCTGTGATAGTAAGCTGCAGCTGCATAATTTTGCAGAAACCTATTTTGACAGCTTATCTGTCATTGGTTGCTCCGGCTTCGGATGTAGCAGAACTCTGTTCGGCTTACTATGAAATTTTGATTTGGGGAGCGCCGCTGGTACTGTTCAATTATGTGTCGTTAGGATGGCTGATGGGGCAGACAAAAGTACGTGCTTCTGTATTTATGCAGGTTTCAAGCAATGTCCTGAATATGATACTTAGTGTATTGTTTGTATTTGTATTACATTTTGATATTGAAGGAGTAGCCTGGGCTACACTTTTAAGTCAGCTCTATGGCGCTGCCGCAGGCTGTTGGCTAATGTATCTTTATGGTAACTTTGATTATAAAAATTTTGATTATAAAACCGTTATAGAGCCTGAGGAGCTAACGAAAAATACTTTTGGTCAATACTAATTTAATGATTCGTACGGCTTGCCTGCTGACAGTTAACAATATTATTGCTGCTGCCGGTGCTGCATTAGGAACTGTAGTGCTGGCAGCGAATGCCGTACTGTTTCAGCTGAAAGATATCATGTCGTTCTTGGTCGACGGTATGGCTAATGGTGCTTCTGTTTTTTCAGGAAGGGCTCTGGGACAGAAAAACAGGGCATTATTTTGGCAGATTTTAAAAATGACCTATAAATGGTTGTTTGTGTTGGTGTTTCTGTTAATGCTTGGATTTACATTTGGCAGTACATTTTTAATAAATTGCTTTACAGACTTAGAGGAAGTAGCTGTGTTAGCAGAAACTTACAAATATTATGTTCTTATTTATCCTTTGATAGCTGGCATAGGCCTAGCTCTTTATGGAATGTTTACAGGTGCTACTTATACGGTTCCTATAAGAAATATGATGCTGATTGCTTTAGCTGTATTTTGGCCTGTGGAGAGACTGTTAGTGCCTTTACTTGGCAATGATGGCTTATGGATATCGTTTTTAATATTTGTTGGGATTCAGTCTTTAATATTATTTTATTCATTGAGAAAGCTTAGAGAAAAGATTTATAAGATTAAATAAAAGTGTTTACTAAGTATATGGTTTGTGCTAATATTAATACAACTTAATAATTTTATCAAAGGTGCCTCAAGGTTAAATTAGGGAAGTCCGGTGTAAATCCGGCACGGTCACGCCACTGTAAGCGCATATTGCGTAAGTCAGATCGCAGCCTTTGATTTTTGCCATATCCGCGGGTGACGGATCAGCAGCTAGTTCCTGAAATTTGACTTAAATAGCAGTCTTGCCTGTTTAAACAATCTTTTATGATCTCCTGCATCCGTGGTTCATGGCTGCAGGAGATTTTTTTGTAAGGAGATGGGAAGCTTTGAAAAACAAACAGATTTGGGGCAGGATCGGGCAAATCGTATTGGTGCTTTTGGGTATCAGCTTTGTAACATTTGCTTTGGTTATGCTGTCGCCAGGTGATCCGGTCAGGCAAATGATTGCCGGTAATGAGGATATTGTTGTCAGTCAGGTTGAGATTGATGCGCTGAGACATGAATTGGGTTTGGATAAGCCTTTTATTTTTCAATATTTAGATTGGTTAGGAAGAGCGGTACAGGGTGATTTTGGGTTTTCCTATATGGTTAAAAAACCTGTTGTTGAAGAATTGATGCAGTCACTGCCGGCGACATTGATATTAGCGCTGGCTTCTACACTTTTTATGTTGGTGTTTTCACTGCCTTTGGGTATTTATTCTGCTGTCAAACGCAACAGTGTTTTTGATTATGCTGTGAGAGGTCTGACTTTTTTTGGTGTCTCAATCCCTAATTTTTGGATGGGGCTGATGCTATTGTGGATTTTTGGTTTAAAATTAGGCTGCTGCCAATTGTCGGTGGCAGAGTAAGTCTGGAGACTCTGATTTTGCCAGCTACGACGTTGGGTATAGTTATGGCAGCCAAATATACACGTCAGGTAAGGACGACGGTTTTGGAAGAACTCAATCAGGATTACGTTGTCGGTGCTAGGGCAAGAGGCATGAGTGAAAGCTATATCCTTTGGCGGGAAGTATTGCCGAATGCGATGCTGCCTTTGATCACATTGCTGGGGCTGTCATTCGGCAACCTTCTGGGTGGTGCGGCAGTAGTAGAGATCGTTTTTTCCTGGCCGGGACTTGGTTATTTAGCGGTCCAGTCAATTATTTATCGTGACTTTCAGCTTGTACAGGGGATTGTTTTATGGATCGCCCTTATGTATATGGTCATCAATCTAGTTGTTGATATTTCTTATAACCGGCTTGATCCGCGCCTGCGAAAGGA
>ENA-OQCX01001010-OQCX01001010.1-human-gut-metagenome-genome-assembly--contig:-NODE-1010-length-13718-cov-2.566772_pt1 | contig 13718 bp, 17 predicted proteins | sample MGYA00242762_ERZ504587 | MGnify/ENA primary metagenome ERZ504587 (study PRJEB26092, sample SAMD00036337) | human gut metagenome | host: Homo sapiens | study: EMG produced TPA metagenomics assembly of...
TATGGGAATTGCTAAATAAAATCTATGAAAAACCGCTCTATAATAGTTTTTTATCAGGCATACGGTGATAGTAATCAAGCAATTTATAATTCTTATGAAAAAATGGAGGATGTCGAATATTTTCCAAGAGCAAATGCACTGCAGATGCTGAATAGCAAAAGATTTGGAGCAGAAATAGCAAAGTTAGCTAATGGAGTAGCACTGGATAAGAGTAATATGATAGGAGAAGGGCGGCCATTTTCGAATAATAATATACAAAACACAATATTTTTATTTGAAATGGTCAAGAGAATATCGTAGTAGATAAATTTGCAGAACTAATATTCAGAAGTTTTTCACATGATGAATTAGAAGAATACCAGAAATATGGGTGTCACGTATTAGGGATGGTTCACAAAATAGATAAAGAAATGAGTGTAAAAAACTATTTTGAAGAGTATAATCCAGAAGTAAAAAAACAAACGCCCAACCATCTGATAGATTATTTTTGGATCGCCGAAGAACAGATGGAAAAAAAAGGAGAACTGTCTTTAAAAGTTGAAATGGATATCAAAAGGAATATGTAAGATAATGAGGAAATATCCGTTGAAAGAAATTGAAAAATCTTCTTCAGCATTTAATTCTATTATTAAAACAGTGCGACCAGAGAATAGAGAAGAAATAAGAAGTGGATTGCTGGAAATTATGTGCATGATTGGAAAACAAAGAATGAAATGGGAGAATGTTATTGATCAAATTTTACATCTTTTGTCAGATGTTATAAAATATACTGATGCAAGAAAAGATGAATTTTTGTTCTGGGATGGCAGCGAGAAACCAGAAGAATATACGAAAAATAGAAATAGAGTGAATGAAAAAGAATATGAGAATGAATCTGGAGATAAAATAAACATAAAGTTTGGAAGTATACATTCATCAAAGGGTAGAACACATTTGACAACATTAGTAGTGGAGACAAAGTATTACGAAGATAATCTTTCATCTATATTACCATGGCTTTCGGGAAAACGTCCTAAATTAGGTGTGCGGAATAAAAAGAGATTAAAATGTCATTATGTGGCAATGACACGTGCGAAAGGATTGCTTTGCTTGGCAATACCGAGAAAAAGTGTGAGTGATCAAGTACGAAAAGAATTAGAAAATTTTGGGTGGAACTTAGAAGTGGTTTAATAGGAAGGTGATGTCATGGCAATACGATCAGTAGAGTACCTGCAAAGTCTTGTGCGAGAGCTTGCAAAGCTTCCGGACGAGACGGAGTGGGTAGAATTTAAATGTAATAACAAGCAACCGCAGATGATTGGCGAATATATTTCTGCTCTCAGTAATTCAGCTGCGTTGTGCGAACGACCGAAAGCATATTTAGTTTGGGGCGTGGATGACACAACACATAAAATTGTTGGAACTGAATTTCAGTATCGTAAAATGAAAAAGGGAAATGAGGAATTGGAAGCATGGCTTTCCAGAATGCTTTCACCAAGAATTAATTTCCGATTTTTTGAGGTCCCGATGGATGAAGGAATGGTTGTGCTAATGGAGATTCCTTGTGCAGAAAAACAGCCGGTACAGTTCGCTGGTGGGGAATTTATAAGAATTGGAACGAACAAAAAGAATTTAAAAGAGTATCCTGACAAAGAAAGAGAATTATGGAGAACATTCGATTCTACACCATATGAACTTCGAATTGCGATGGGAAATTTAGATGAAGATGAAATGGTGTTATTATTGGATTACTCAAAGTATTATGATAAACTGGAAATGCCAATTCCGAGAAATCGGGATAAAGTATTGGAAGATTTACAGCATGAAAAGTTCATAAAGAGAAATGATGCCGGTACATGGGATATCACGAATATGGGAGCATTGGTGATCGCAAAGGATTTGAAGAAATTTGAATCTTTGCATAGAAGAACTGTGAGGGTGATATGGTATAAGGAGAATTCCAGACTGGATGCTATCAGAGAAAAAGAGTTCTGTGCGGGCTATGCATTTTCGCATGAAGAAATCGTGCAGTATATTATGACAATTATTCCGCAGGAAGAGGTTATTGTAGAAGCAACAAGGAAATCTGTTGTCAGTTTCCCGGAAATTGCTATCCGTGAGTTGTTGGCAAATGCTATGATACATCAGGATCTGCAGCAAAGAGGTACAAATCCGATGGTAGAAGTGTTTAAAAATCGAATTGAATTTTCAAATGCTGGTGCACCACTGGTAGCAATTGAAAGAATTGTAGATTCGGTGCCGGTGTCCAGAAATGAAAATATTGCCGGATTTATGCATAAATGTGGTATCTGTGAGGAACGTGGCAGTGGATATGATAAGATTGTTGAAGCAACCGGCAAAAATGAATTACTTGCACCGAGGATTGAAAATCAAAACAATCAATTTACAAAAGCAATATTGTTTGCGAAAGTACCGTTTGAATTAACCACGAAAGAAGATCGGATGCGTACTTGTTATATGCAGGCATGTCTGGCATATGTCAATTTTGAGGGGATTTCTAACTCAGATATTCGAAAAATATTTGGATTGGGAGAAAAAGAGAAAGCGAAAGCCTCTCGACTTCTTACCAGTGCTGTTGACGGAGGCTATATTAAAGTAATGGATCCGGATACTGCGCCAAGGTATAAAAAGTATATTCCATATTGGGCATAATTTAAGTTTCGCTAAGTTTCACTTATATAGGCGGGATGAGGAAAATTCAATAGAGCAATATGAAAAAAGGCACTGAAAACCACTGAATTATTGGTTTTACAGTGCCTTCTCTTTGACTAACGAGAAAAAACATAATAAATTTAAGTTTTGCTAAGTTTCACTAAGTTCAGCATTAACAGATCGCCACTGCCTTTTCGGCTCAAATTTCCCACACCCATCACAGGTCTGTGGCCAGTTGATTTTCCATTCAAAATACTCATCTCTGGTAATCTCACCGGATTTCAGTTCTTCTTTTCTGAGAACCCATTCTTTCATAAAATCGTTGAGAACTCTATAATTAAACCACATACCAACAGGCGAATGTGCAGGCCAGCTATCAGAATCATGGTAGCGGATAGCGGCATCGTCACTGGAATTTGATTTTTCACCTGGATATGTCTCTAGTTGAAAGAGATTAATCATGCCGGGATTAAATTCATCAATCCAGAACAGAATTTCCATAAGTTCAGAAGCATCCATAGTCGTAGGCTCATGTAGTGCCAGTGGATTTACATCCAGAATCTTAGCCATTTCAGTTACCAGATCTTTGCGGGGAACCCGGTAATTCGTTTCATATTGGGCAAGACGATTTGCACCTTTATCGCCCCAACCGAGGGCAGCACCAAGTTCTGCCTGTGTCATATTCCGGAATGTCCGGATTCTTTTTATTTTATCACCGATTGTCATATCAGATTTCCCACTTTCTTTTTGATAAATCCATTTTACTACCAAAAACAGTGAATGTAAACAGAAAGATTCGCATTGAAGCGAACAAAACGCTTGACATTCGCATGAATGCGAATTGAAGTGACGGTACGATAAAGGTTCGCATGAAAGCGAATGTACAGATGAGGATAAATACTTTTTGCAAATTATTGCAAAATGAGGTTGGTAAAATCCTTCTGTCAGGCTTTATTAGTGAGAGGATTTTTTTGAAGTGAACAACATTTTGGTGTTTCCAGGCTGTAATAAGTGAAAGGATATTCAAAAAAACTCTTTTGTACCTTGAAAATTACATGAGCTGTATAATCTGATCTCACAGATGCCATAACCCTGTAAATGATTTTATGGGCGAGCGTCGAAGATACTCCGGAAACGGCTGGTAAGTTTGCGAAGAAGCTGCCAGCATTCAGAAATATTCTGATAGAGGTTGGATGTAACGCTGACAACAGATTATACGAATGGAAGCCAACACGCCGAATGGAATATGCAATGCCATAGTAATAGATAAAATTTGAGAACAAAATGCGAAAGGTAAGGTGATGCAATTGAGAAAATTGTAGGTATAGGACGACTTATACAAAGAATATGTTGGAAAAGAGGTGAGCATCATGGTGAATCAGTCAGTAATAGATTCCAGTGTTGATCTGGAGCAGTTAAAGGACATTGAAGATTTAATTCCTGATATGGATAAAGCTATTTCTGAGAAAGTGGAAACTTTTCTGGATAAATCTGGCGATCAGCCGTATGCTCACATGAATGAAGGGTATGTGGTGATTGTGGAGATGACAGGAGAAATGGATGCTACAGATGCTATTAGTGATTATCTAAGAAAAAGAACGGAGTTGATGTATTAGATGCAAGTCTTGAAAAAATATCTTGCGAAGCTACAGATGTTATGTTAATGTGAGGTCAGGGAAAATGAACGTGATACATGGTTTCTGACTTCAAATTCAATGGAATAAGTAAGTTGGGAGCGATGTAAAATGGAACAAATGCAAATGAATATGCCAGATATGTACGATGCTGCATTGTATCTTCGCTTATCGAAAGATGACGTGGAAGAGGGCGATGCGAAGTCAGAGAGCAACAGCATTGCAAATCAGAGAGAGTTACTTCGGAGCTTTGTAAAAAGCCAGCCGGATATTCAGATCTTTGATATATATGTGGATGACGGATACTCAGGAGGAAATTTTGACCGACCTGAGTTTAAACGAATGACAACTGATATAGAAGCTGGAAAAGTAAACTGTGTGATTGTAAAAGACTTATCCAGATTCGGAAGAGAATATATAGAAGCCGGGCGATGGATCGAAAAGACCTACCCGGCTTTAAATGTGCGTTTTATTTCAGTTACAGACCAGTTTGACAGTAAAACAGCAGATTTTTCAGAGAAGTCATTTGTAGTTCCAATCAAAAATTTTGTAAATGAAAGCTATTGCCGGGACATTTCCGGTAAAGTGCGAAGCCATCAGAAAATCAAACGTGAGAAAGGTGAATTTATTGGAGCATTTGCACCGTATGGTTACTGCAAAGATCCGGAGAATAAGAACTGTCTGGTGATTGATTCTTATGCAGCGGATATTGTAAGAAAAATATTTTCGTGGAAAATTGATGGATTCAGTCTTGGAGCAATCGCTGAAAAGCTGAATGTACGACATGTGCAGTCACCAAAAGAATATAAAAAGGCAAATGGCGAGAATTACAATTCCGGATTCCATAGTTCAGATACACCGAAATGGTCAGCAGTGCAGATCAAAAGGATTCTGACCAATGAAGTCTATATTGGAAACATGGTACAGGGCAAGCAGGAACGAATCAGCTATAAAGTAAAGCAACGCCTGGATAAGCCAGAATCAGAGTGGGTGAAAGTAGAAAATACGCATCCGGCAATTATCAGGCAGAATGATTTTGATGTGGTTCAGAAGCTGCTTCAATATGATGGCAGGGCATCGAAAACATCAGACAGTGCAAACTTTTTTTCGGGATTTGTGTTTTGCGGAGATTGCAAGACACCGATGATACGCAGGGTAAATCAGTATAAGGGGAAGAAAAAAGCCTTTTATATCTGCCAGACAAAGAACAAAGGTGGAGATTGCACCAGACACAGTATTTCGGAAGAGGTGCTGAAAAGAATTGTGTTGAAAGAGATTCAGGCATATACGGCACTTTTTGTAGACTATCAGATGATTATGGAAGAACTTTGTGAGATGCAAGTCAGCTACGATCAGGTAATCGGTTATGATACGCAGATTAGTAAGTTGCAGGAAGAATATAACCGCTATTACAGTCTGAAAGCGTCTTTAGGTGATGACTTGAAAGAGGGATTGATCAGCAAAGAAGAGTTCGATGATTTTCGGGAAAGTTACGGAAGAAAATGTGAAGACTGGAGCAGATGATCGAGAATCAGAAAAAATTGGTAAAGCAAATGTTTGAGGGTGGAGTGTCTGCAACTGTTCAGTTGGAGGACTGGAAGAAATCACTGGAAATCAAAGAATTGGATCGCACATTGCTGGCACTGACCGTAGATAAAATCTATATTTATGAAAACAAGCAAATTAAAATTCACATCCGCTATCAGGATATGATTGAGAAGATGAAAGTCATAAGACGGTTTTATGCGGAACACAGGACAGAATGCAGGAAAGAGGTGGGATAAATGGCAAGAACAGCAAAAAGATATAAGAAAAACACAGAGAAGAAGATTCCTGGTATTCCGGTATGTATGGCTGCAATTTATGCCAGATTATCCGTAGACAATGATGAAAAAAAGTCAGAATCTATTGAAACACAGGTTACGCTGATAAAAGAATTCATTCAGAAGCACAATGAAAATCCGGACAAAGAGTATGAGATTGCTGTATATGATATTTATTCTGATTTGGGAAAAACCGGAACAAATTTTGACAGACCGGGATTTGAACGGATGATGAATGATGTCAGGGCAGGTAAACTAAACTGTATTCTGGTAAAGGATTTCTCACGATTTGGAAGAAATTATATCGAAACTGGCAACTATCTGGAAAAGATTCTTCCTTTTATGAAAGTGCGGTTTATTTCTGTATGTGACAACTATGATTCATTTGCACCGGATGCCAAGAATCAGGAATTATCCATGAATATCAAGAATCTGGTGAATGATGCTTATGCGAAAGACATTTCCGCAAAAGAACGGGCAGCGAAACGTATTGCACAAAAAAACGGTGAGTATGTGGGATCTACAGCTCCATATGGATATTGTGTGGAAAAGATAAATGGAATTTATAAGTTGATGGTGGAACCGGAAGCTGCAAAGATTGTCCGCAGGATTTTTGAAGAATATGCTTCGGGAGATGGCATACAGAGCATTATTGACAGGCTGTTTGAGGATAGGGTACATCGGATTTCAGATTATAACCAATATCATCATGTGTACTGTCAGGATGGAGAGAACCTTCATCAGTGGGGGAATTCTTCGATACGTGCAGTGCTGAACCGAAATAATTATTATGGTGATCTGGTTCAGAGGAAATACGAATCCAGATTTCAAAGAGGGGAAAAATGGTGTGACATATTGGACGAGAGCCAGTGGATTATTACGCCAAATGCCCATGAGCCAATTATTAGCAGAGAATTGTTTGAAAAAGCACAGGTCAGGCTAAAAGCAGCACAACAGAAAGCAACAAAAACTACTGCAGGGTGGGAAGATGATGAAAGAGCATTTTACAATGTATTCTATTGTGGTGATTGTAAGCGGAAAATGTGTACACGTAGATACAGAGGCAATGTGTATTACTTTTGCAATGCTGCCTGGTATCGGGATGAAAGAAAATGTAGTCACAAATCTATTTCCGAGGAGAAGCTGCAGAAAATTGTCCGTTCGGAGCTGACCAGACAGTTTCAGTTATCTGGATTGCGGAAAAAGGATATGTCTGTTATAAGCAGTGCGGTATTTCTTTCCAAAATCAATGAGATTCAAACTGAGATCAGAAAACTGGATGCAGATATGGAAAGACGTTCAGAAAAACTGGCACAGGCATTTATGAAATATAAAGAGGGTGAACTTTCCAAAGAAGCCTATATAGAAATGAAAGATGACCGTAATAACTGGAAAGAGTTTTGTGAAGAGAGAAAGAAGTCTCTGGAGCAGACCATACGAAAGCTGGAAAAACAGCAGAAAGAAGAAGCCAGATTTTTACGAAGTCTGTTGGAACTGGATGGGACAACCAGAATCAATGCGGAACTTGCAGAGGGCTTGATTGAAAGTATGTATCTGTATGGTGATGGCAGACTGGAAATCAACTTCGGGTTTAAGGGGGCGGTAGAACATGAGTGATCAGAAACTGATTATTGGATATTACCGCCTTTCCATGGAAGATGACTCAGAGGGAGAAAGTAACAGCATTATTAATCAGAGAAAACTGGTAAAAGATTATATTTCCAATATTCCTGAACTGGTGGCTATGCCCTTTCAGGAGTTCTACGACGATGGATATTCTGGTTCCAGTATGGAACGTCCGGCAATTAAGCAGGTTCTGGAACTTGCCAGGGAGAATAAAGTGCAGTGTATCGTAGTAAAAGATTTTTCACGTTTTGCCAGAAACTATATTGAGATGGGAACTTATCTGGAACAGATTTTTCCATTCCTGGGAGTACGATTTATTTCTATTTCAGACCGATATGATTCTAAAGATTATAAAGGAAAGAGTTCAGACATCGAAGTACAGTTTAAAGGATTGATCGCAGACTTCTATGTGAAAGATCAGTCTGTAAAGGTAAAGGCAGCAGTCAGCACCAGACGGGGAAAAGGTGAGTATTGTTGTGGTTCTGCACCTTATGGGTATCGAATCAATCCAGAAAATAAGAAAGAACTGGTGATTGTAGAGGACGAAGCGGAAGTGATTCGCAGAGTATTTGAACTGACCAATCAGCGATATTCCAAGATGGAGATTTGTAAGTTATTCAATGAAGAGGGTGTATTGACTCCCTTGCAGTCTATGAGCAGACGACAGAAATCAGGCAGTAAGAAAGCTTCATCAAGAGGATTGCAGTGGACGAGTGATATGATACGGAAGATTGTAGATGATAAGACTTATATAGGCTGTATGGTCTATGGAAAGACAAAGATTCCAGATCCCGGAACTGGGAAAGAAGTACCGGTACCGAGAAATCAGTGGAAAGTGATGGAAAATCATCACGAGCCGATTGTATCAAAAGAAGTTTTTGAAAAAGCACAGTCCCTTCAGATCAGATACACCAAGAAAAGCAAATTTGACAGGGAAACAACACTATTAGGTGGCTATGTAAAATGCGGGAATTGTCGCAGAAGCCTGACTTCAAGCAGTCCGATTCATGGTCATATTCTTTATAGCTGTGCTTACAGTAAAGGAAAAGAAGATACAGGATGTTTCGCCGGGAAAGCGGATAACAAAATGCTGGAGCATATCGTGCTGGCAGAAATAAAGGCTTACTTACGTCAGAATATCAGCCAAGAACAGATGCAGCAATCCATGAGAAAACAGCATGAGGACAGTATAGAAGCCTATAAGACGGAAAGTGCAGATTGTGAAAAGTGTCAAGAACAAATAAAAATCCAGAACCGCCAGAACTATGAGAAGTATCACGAGGGACAGATGAACCAGAACCAGTTTATGGAAGCCAAGAAGCAGTTGGAAGAAGAAAGAGAACGACTGCAGAAACGTGTACAGGAACTGGATGAGTTGATAAACGACGAGAAAGAAATCCTGATGAAAAAGAATGTTCCGGTGGAGCAAATGTTGAAGTATTTAGGCTATGAGAAGTTGACACGAGAAATGCTGGAAGAATATGTGCAGGGAATATATGTGTATGATGACGGGAGAGTGGAGGTGGAGTGGAAAGAGTGAAATAAAGAAATCATAATGATATAGATAAATTTGAAGCCACTGTTCAGAGATGGTTTAATGTTAAACAGTGGCTTTAGAATTTAAATAATTTAGTCTATTAGAGAATCTGTAAAATCAAAAGAAAGACAAACATTATCATTGATAATTTGAGATTCAACACCGAAATGACAAGTGCGAGTTAAATTAGGATAAGCATTAAATATATCATTTATTAGTGATTTTGAGTGTACAACTGCTCCATTTGTATAGTTTCCTTTATATTTTTTCCTGGAAAGAGGAATGCTTTTAAAAGTTTTTTCGTTGGTGAATTGCAAACGAATTTTTTTGAGTTTTCCATCAATGGATCCACAATAAATTTCAGCAAATTTATATGAATAAATATCTGGAACTAGTTCGCAGGCAGCAGAATTTAAAGCAATACGTCCGTTATCTTTAGCAATAGTAATTTGCGGAAGAGATTGAGATGCCTTGTGTGCACGAGTGGAAATATATGGTTCCCAGTTTATATCAGCCATGGCAAATTCCTTTCTTTTGTTTGATTGATATTATGATATTATAAAAAGCATACAAAGTCAATGATTAGTGATAAAGTTGAGCGTTTGAGCGTTTGAAAAATTTGTTTGATGTTAAATCTGAGCTTTTGTGTGAAAAAGAATGAAAAAAGAGTAACATTACAATGTAAACTGTGATATACTAAACACAGATGTATGCATAACTGAAGAAAGGAGTTATACTGTTGAAAAAAGAAGATAAATATATTGCAAGAATACAGTTCAAATTAAAAGTATTACAAAGTAAAGGCCAGACTTTTGAAGATTTCTTTGTTTCAGTTATGACAAAGGCTGATAAAGATTTTCAACCAGTGAAAGCATATGGAAATATTGGTGATCAAAAAAATGATGGGTTTAATAAAAAAACGGGAACGTATTACCAAGTATTTGCGCCGGAAGATATAACAAAGGACAAAACGATTTATGATGCGGCTAAGAAATTAGAACAAGACTTTCGAGGCTTGTACGAAAAATGGAATAATCTTTGTCAAATAAAAAATTATTTTTTGTTGTGAACGACAAATATGAGGGCGTAGATCCTATAATAACCAAGAAAATATTGGAATTAAATAAAGAATTTTCCGAAGTGGATATTGAAGCCTTTTTAGCTAAAGATTTACAATACAAGTTTGAAAAGTTAGATGAAGATGATGTACAGGAACTTATTGGATTTATACCAAGTGCTTCCTCTACATTGATTGAATATGGAACTCTTGGTGAAGTTGTAGATTATTTAATGAAGACAGAATTGCCAAAAGTAAAAAATGATAAGTTGATTGTACCTGATTTTGATGAAAAAATTACATTTAATGGACTAAGTGTAGAAGTAAAATCAAAATTGTTGACAGGAAGTTATCAAGAAGGAGCATTAGAGCGGTATTTTAATGAGAATCCGGGAACGCGAGAGATATTACAAGAAAAGTTCCATGCATTATATCAAATGGCCGGTGAAGAAATATTAAGTACCCAGGATGATGAAGCTGATTGTAAATTTTATTATATTTTGGATAGGGCTTGCCCTAAAAAGACTGCAGGAACAGTTTCGTGTGTCGAAGTATTAATGGCGTATTATTTTTCGAGTTGCGATATTTTTGAGGAGCCACGATAATATTTCAAACTATAATTTTATTGGAGGAGAATATGATTTTACCAAAAAAACAATTATCTATAGAGGAATCTTTTTGGGGATTTGGTGGCTTTTTATTGAAACAGCTTCAAAAGCCTATGTTGGTAGATGAATTATGGGAATGTTATAAAGAATTTTATTCAAATGGTAAATATTCAGTAAGATTTTCGTTTGATCAGTTTATTATGGCGTTAGATTACTTGTATATTATTGGAGCAATAAAGAAGGATGAAAGGGGGAAAATTAGTTATGAAATTAATTAGTTTAACGGCAAACAAGGAAACGTTTCATCCAGTCTATTTTGACGATGGTATAAATATAATTGTTGGTAAACAAGTTGCACCACATAATGAAAATGATGGAAATACATATAATGGAGTAGGTAAATCATTGACATTACATCTGATCCATTTTTGTTTGGGATCTAATAAAATTGATTCATTTACAAAAAAATCCCGGATTGGGAGTTTGTTTTGCGGTTTATAATAGATAACCAAGAATATTATTGCAAAAGATCCACAAATAATCAAGGAACTATAGAATTTAATGGGGAAGAGTTAAAACCAAGAGTATTACATGACAAATTATTGAAGTTATGCTTTGGATTAGCAAATACACCACAAAGTATGACATGGACAACTTTATTTTCAAGATTTGTACGTAGATATCGTTCAAGTTATGCTACATTTGATGCATTTGTTCCAAAAGAAAGCGATTATAGTAAAATTTTAAATAATTGCTATTTGTTAGGAATAGATACGGAATTGATTGTAGATAAAAAGGAATTAAGAGATCGGCAGCTTTCGGCAGCAGCAACAGAAAAGGCAATAAAAAAAGATCCGTTATTTCGTCAGTATTATTTGGGAAAAAATGACGCAGAATTAGATGAAGCTGATTTAGAGTATCGAATACATCTGTTAGAAAAAGAAATATCTGAATTCAAGGTATCTAATAATTATCATGAGCTTGAAGTAGAAGCAGATGAGAAAAGTTATCAGAAAAAAGAACTCGAGAATAAACGTGTGCTTGTGAGTAATTATATAAAAATATAGAAGATTCAGAAAAAGAAACAGAAGATGTAAAAGAAGAAAAGCTGCTTAAAGTATATGAGGCTGCTCATGTTGAAATCCCAGATATGGTTAGAAAGAGTTTAGATGAAGTATCAAAGTTTCATCAAGAATTATTAGCTACCAGAAATACTAGACTTCGTAAAGAGTTATTAAAACAAAAACAGCGATTAAAAGAAATTGATGCAGAGATTGTCCAAATTGGAAAAAGAATGGATGAATTGTTGGAATATTTGAATTCTCATGGTGCATTAGAAGAATATGTTGCATTGACAAAACAGTTATCAGCATTAAGGAATGAATTGAATAGAATACATGAGTATCAACAAATTTTGAAAGCATACCGTGATACGAAAATTGGATATTAAGGCATCTATGATTGAACAAGATAAAGCAACGGACTTGTACTTGGAAGAAAATAATGTTTATTTAGATACTTTAAGAACTAAATTTGGGAATATGCAAAGCGGTTTTATCCGAAGAAAAAAAGCGGTCTTGTTATAAGAAATAATTCAGGTGAAAATACATTGAGGTACAGCTTGGAAGCAAGAATCGAAGACGATTCTTCGGATGGTGTAAACGAAGTTCGTATGTTTTGCTTTGATTGGCTTTTGCTAAATTGCCAAGTGAGCAAAATAAAATTTATAGCACATGATAGTAGAATGTTTGCAAATATGGATCCTAGACAGCGAGAGACATTATTTAGAATCGTTAATGAATGTTGCCAGAATACGGATTTTCAATATATATGTTCTATTAATGAAGATGCGCTATTATCATTTCAGTCAATGATGGGAGAAGAAGAATATAAAAATATTATACAGGATAATATTATTATGGAATTAAATGATGATGATCCTTCTAGTAAATTACTTGGAGTACAAATTGATATTGACTTGGAAGATAAAGGAAAATCATCGGAGGATATGAAATAAATAATTTGTAGCAATGACGTAACATCCTCCCCACCTACTTTGTGACAATTATATAACGTCCTCTATACAGAAATATGCGGATTTTAAGCCATTTTTCGTGGCAAAAAGCCGCATATTTTTTGTAGCAATGACTTGACATCCTCGGGTGCGTTGTGTACAGTCCAGAGCATTCCAAAATGAGATATACTGCTAGAGATTGATTTCATAAAAATATATCGTATGATGCAATTATAACTTGAACGAGATATATACGGAGGAATATGCATGGAAAATGAAATAGTATTATTTGAAACAGAAGATCATGAAATCAAGTTAAATGTTGCAGTGGAAAATAATACAGTATGGCTGAACAGAAAGCAACTGGCGGAATTGTTTGGCAGAGATGTTAAGACAATAGGAAAACATATTAATAATGCTTTAAAGGAAGAGTTGGATCATTCAGTTGTCGCAAATTTTGCGACAACTGCTTCTGATGGAAAAGTATATCAGGTAGAACATTATAATCTTGATATGATTATATCAGTAGGATATCGGGTAAAATCTCGCAGAGGTGTAGAATTCCGAAGATGGGCAAATGATATTTTAAAACAATATATTCTTAATGGATACGCAATAAATGAAAAACGTTTAATTGCCCTGGAGAAAACGGTAGACATCCAGACCAAAATGTTAGCCTGTACATTAGAGGTTGAAGAAGAGGATATATTGAAGGCAGTAAGTTTATATAACAGAGGCACTGACATTGTTGGATCAATATGACCATC
>ENA-OQCX01001011-OQCX01001011.1-human-gut-metagenome-genome-assembly--contig:-NODE-1011-length-13718-cov-1.977853_pt1 | contig 13718 bp, 20 predicted proteins | sample MGYA00242762_ERZ504587 | MGnify/ENA primary metagenome ERZ504587 (study PRJEB26092, sample SAMD00036337) | human gut metagenome | host: Homo sapiens | study: EMG produced TPA metagenomics assembly of...
ACGCCTGAATTACGAGCCCTGCAAATGCGGCCGCACCGGCGTGCGTATGGACAAGGTCAAGGGCCGCACGGACGATATGTTGAAAATCCGCGGTGTTAACGTGTTCCCCTCCCAGATTGAAAGCGTGCTGGTGGGCATGGAGCAGATCGGCCCCCATTATCAACTGGTAGTGCGCCGTGAAGGTTATGCGGACACCCTCGAGGTGAAGGTTGAATTGATCGACGGCAGCGTGCTGGAGAGCTATAAAGAGATTGAAGAGCTGCAAAATTACATCCGACACCGGCTGCAAACCGTGCTCGGCATCCAGTGCAAGGTGAGCATCGTCGAGCCGAAAACGCTGGAACGCTTCCAGGGCAAAGCCAACCGCATTCTTGATCTGCGCAATCAGAAATAAGTACGCAACAGAAAATATATGATACATAAAAGTGGAGGATCTCTATGAAAAAGCTGTTATTAGGCAATGAGGCCGTTGCACGCGGCCTATATGAGGCTGGCTGCCGGGTTGCTTCGAGCTACCCTGCACACCGAGCACGGAAATCACGGAATATGCCGCTAAATATGAGGATATTTACTGCGAATGGGCTCCAAATGAGAAGGTTGCAATGGAGGTTGCCTGCGGCGCTGCCATCGCAGGTGCGCGCTCCTTCTGCGCGATGAAGCACGTCGGCCTGAACGTGGCGTGCGACCGCTGTTCACCGCCTCGTATACTGGTGTGAATGCGGGTATGGTGATCGCTGTTGCAGATGATCCCGGCATGCATTCCTCACAGAATGAGCAGGATTCCCGCCACCACGCGCAGGCTTCCAAAACAATGATGCTTGAGCCTTCTGATTCGGCGGAATGCTTGGCCTATACAAAATTGGCCTATGAGCTCTCCGAGCAGTTTGACACGCCGGTGATCCTGCGGCTTTCCACGCGCGTTTCCCATTCGCGCAGCCTGTCGGAAACGGCAGAGCGTGTGGACAATGGCGTCAAAGATTATGTGAAAGATCCGCAGAAATATGTGATGATGCCCGCCATGGCTAAGGGCCGCCATGTGGTGGTAGAGGAGCGGTTTCAGGCGGAAACGGCTTGGGCGGAAACAGCTTCGATTAATACAGTGGAATACAATGATACCTCCATTGGCGTGATTGCCGCCGGCATCTCCTATCAATACGCGAAAGAAGCGCTGGGCGACCGTGTTTCCTATCTGAAGCTTGGCTGCGTTTATCCGTTGCCGGTTGAACTGATCAAAGAGTTTGCCGACAAATGCGATACCGTTTATGTGATTGAGCAGCTGGATGATTTTATCGAAACGCACTGCCGTAAGATCGGAGTAGACGTGATCGGAAAAGAAGCCTTTAGCTTCTGCGGCGAATATTCACAGGCTATGATTGCCAAGGCAATTTTTGGCGAGGAGAAGAAAAGCCTTCAGGCTGATGTAGCCATTCCGGGCCGTCCGCCCGTGTTGTGCGCGGGTTGTCCACACCGCGGCCTGTTTTATGCGCTGAAAAAGCTGAAGGTCACCGTCAGCGGTGATATCGGCTGTTACACGCTCGGCGCGTTGGCGCCGTTGGGCATGATCGATACCTGCATCTGCATGGGCGCGTCCGTTTCCGCTCTGCACGGGCACAATAAAGCGCGCGAGGCTCCAACCGCCATTCTGTTGCGGTGATTGGTGATTCTACCTTTATCCACTCCGGCGTGACGGGATTGATTGATATTGCATATAATCAGGGTAATTCTACCGTGATTATTCTGGATAACAGCATCACCGGCATGACCGGCCACCAGCAGAACCCCACCACAGGCTACACGATCAAGGGCGATCCAACCGCGGCCGTCAGCCTTGAGGCACTGTGCAAGGCAGTGGGTATTAACCGCGTGGCGGTGGTAGATCCTTATGACTTAAAGCAGACGGAGGAAGTGATCCGGCAGGAGTTGGAGGCCGATGAACCTCTGTGGTGATTTCCCGCCGCCCCTGCGCGCTGCTGAAATATGTCAAGCACAATCCACCGCTCCATGTTGACCGTGAGAAATGCACCTCCTGCAAAATGTGCATGCGCATCGGCTGCCCGGCCATCAGCATCAAAGAGGGCAAAGCGAATATCGACTTTACGCAGTGCGTCGGCTGTGATGTGTGCACGCAGCTGTGCAAATTCGGCGCGATTCAACATAAGGAGGGCTAATCAATGGCAGTGAAAAGCATCATGATCGTCGGCGTAGGCGGGCAGGGGACGCTGCTTGCCAGCCGTCTGCTCGGCAGCGCTTTGCTGAGTAAGGGATATGACGTGAAAGTATCGGAAGTGCACGGTATGAGCCAGCGCGGCGGCTCGGTTGTGACCTATGTGAAATATGGAGATCAGGTGTGTTCCCCAACCGTCGAGAAGGGTGAGGCGGATTATATCCTTGCTTTTGAGCAGTTGGAGGCGGCCCGCTGGCTGCCTTATCTCAAACCGGATGGCAAGTTGATCGTCAATATTCAGCAAATCGATCCGATGCCGGTTGTGATCGGTGCGGCGGAATATCCGCAAGGCGTATTGGATGCGCTCAAAGCGAGCGGAGCGAACATCACAGCGCTCGATGCGCTCTCAATGGCAATGGATGCCGGCTCCTCCAAGGCGGTGAATGTGGTGCTCATGGGCGTGTTGGCGCAGCATATGGATCTCAGCCGGGACGTGTGGGACCGAGCACTGGAAGAAACCGTCCCCCAAATTTTGGAGATGAACAAGCTGGCGTTTCCTTGGGTTATGATTACTGCGCATAAAACGGGAAGGGATGAAACAACAGATGGATCGTTACTTTAATCCGGAAATTGAAACAGCCTCACGGGAGTATCTCTGGGCGCTCCAGTCTGCAAGGCTTATTAAAATGGTGCACAATGCATATGATCATGTGCCCTTTTATCAAAAGAAATTTGATGAGATCGGCCTTTTGCCGGGCGATATCAAAACGATTGACGACATCACCAAGCTGCCTTTTACCGTTAAGCAGGATCTGCGGGATAATTACCCCTTCGGCTTGTTTGCTGTGCCCAAAGATCGGCTGGTGCGTATCCATGCATCCTCGGCACAACGGGCAAACAGACGGTTGTCGGCTATACGCAGAATGATATCGACGTATGGGCGGAAGGTGCGGCGCGCGCGTTGACGGCGGCCGGCGCTACCAAGACGGATTCTATCCACGTTTCCTATGGCTATGGCTATTTACGGGCGGTTTGGGGCTCCACTACGGCGCGGAGAAGATGGGCGCTACCGCGATCCCGGTCTCCTCCGGCAACACCAAACGCCAGGTGCAAATTTTGCAGGATTTCGGCTTCCGATCTTTTGTGCTGCACGCCCTCCTATGCAATGTTTATCGGGGAGACGGTCAACCGTATGGGGATTGATCCCACAACGCTTCCACTGCGCGCGGGTCTGTTTGGTGCGGAGCCATGGTCGGAAAACATGCGCCGCCAGATCGAAAAATCCCTGGCTATTAAGGCGTATGATATCTACGGACTCTCCGAAATTGCAGGCCCTGGCGTTTCCTATGAATGCCGGATGCAGACGGGGCTGCATGTGTGTGAGGATTATTTCTATCCAGAGGTCGTCGATCCGGATACGCTTCAGCCTGTGCCAGACGGGACATATGGCGAGCTCGTATTCACCTGCATCGGCAAAGAAGCGCTGCCTTTGGTGCGCTACCGCACGCGTGATATTTGTGCGCTGAACCATGAGCAATGTGCGTGCGGCAGGACGCTTGTGAAAATGACAAAGCCCAAAGGCCGTTCAGATGATATGCTTATCATTCGCGGCGTGAATGTCTTCCCATCTCAGGTAGAACATGTTATACTGGAGCTGGGAATGGAGCCGAACTATCAGATTGTTGTCACGCGCGAGAATAACCTCGACATTATGGAGGTTTATATTGAAATGTCTGAAAAGCTGTTTTCCGATCCGTGCGTAAGATTGAGGAGACGGAGGCTCGCATTAAGGCCGCCATGCAGACGACGTTGGGTGTTTCCGCTGTGATCCATCTGGTAGAGCCGCAGTCCATTCCGCGTTCCGAAGGCAAAGCGGTGCGCGTGATCGATAAACGAGTGATTGATTAAAGGTAGAAAGGTGGGTTTGATATGCCAATTAAGCAGATATCCATTTTTGTGGAGAACAAGCCCGGCCGGCTGGCCGACATCACCTCTCTGGTTGCGGAAAAGGGGATTGATATCCGTGCGCTGTCCATTGCGGACACTACGGACTACGGTATCCTCCGCCTGATCGTCAACGATCCGGAGAAAGCGGAAGCCGCGTTGAAGGATAGCGGCTTGACCGTTTCTATGACAAATGTGCTCGGCATCGGCATCCCGGATGAGCCGGGCGGGTTTTCCCGGGCAATTCGTGTGTTGGCAGATGCGGGTATCAGTGTGGAATATGCCTATGCCTTCATTACCCCAGAGGTTGGTGCGGCATATGTGATCATCCGGGTGGAGAATAACGAGGATGCGACTGCGGTGTTGACAAAAGCAGGCATCAAGTTGATCGAGCAGAATGAAATTTTTGCTTAAAATGTATGGAGCAAAACCGGGAGTTCGCGATCTATTGATGCGGACTCCCGGTTTCTAATTTACTTTACATTTTTAGTCAACCACATGAAAGCGCAACGTCTTGTTATAGGTGTATTCCCTGGATTCTGAAGCGCTTTTTGTCGGTTTTAAATAAAATTTAGCTTTTATGATGATCTGATAAGCCCCTGCCGGCAATGTCGAGCGTAATCTGCCTGCTGATGGTATTGTTTTTCTGAAACTGCTTTTCAACTTCAATTGCGTGAACCACTTCCTCCTTATCCTCAAATTGATATGTAATCACTTCCGAACTGTGAGATATATTGTAGTCTTTTTGAGATTGATTGCGTAGCTTGCAGTCGATTTCAATCGGATCATTTTCAGAAATGCTTGTGTTTTTGACCGCTGCCTCCAAGGTGAAAGTATCCGCTTCCGGGTACTGGAATGCAGGTTGACAGCCGGTAAGGCTCCCAACCAGGACGCTCCCTGCGCATAACAGAAGGAAGGATTTTCGAATTATTTCTTTCACTGTAATTAATTTATCGATATGCATTTATTACAACACCGCCCTTGATGAGGTATGCCCGTGTGCTGGTTGTAGCCTGATTAATACCAACAATTCGCGCAGTTCTGTTCCCATCTGCATATCCACCGATTGCACCGCCACCGCTATCGCCCGCAATAATTGGTTTATCAACTTCAATTGTATTACTCCATGCCATTCCATCTTGTGTCCTGTAAGCCGCACTTACACTTAGAACCTTTGCTGTCTTTTGCCCTGTTTGATAACCTCGTAAGGTTACATTTGATCCAACCACTGGCACGACAGACGAAATTTCATCCACCTTATCACTTTTATAGGAATGAAACTTCTCATTTTAAAAAATGAACTGTCGTTTGTTCCATTACACTGTCTGGCAACAACATCTCCTATATGCCAAATACCAGATTTCACTTTATCACCAACGGTATACCCATGCCCACATGTAATAATACCATAATATCCTCTGGAGTTACTCCACATCTGTCCAGCCGGACTGGAGTAAATCGATCCATTGCCTATTTTTGACGTTCCGTTAATTGTTGCAGTTAGCTGAATAGTATCATTTGGATCCAAAAATTCATATGCTAACATATCTTTTTTATATTTATCGGGTAACATTTCTTCGACACGATTAATATCGTTTTTATCAAAGATACTAATCCGTACTTTATTATTAACTATGTCAACGCAAAATCTATCAATCATGCTGAACGTATTAAAATTATCATATAAGTAATCGTACAATTCATTGAGTTCCTCATTACTATATTTAACTTCTTTAATAAGTAAGGAATCAACAATTACTTCGCCAGATTGTTTTAGTAGTTTTCCTAAAGGCTTTTGCGTTTTAGCTGCATATTTAGCATACGAATTACTGTTTTCTTTAAAGCAAATGGTGAGATTTCCACGATCATCTAAATACATTCCTCCATATTCTCCATTAGTAAAATCAGAAAAATCGTCAGTTCCAAATGCACTGAGAATGATTCCATTTGGACTAAGCGATTTCGCTTTGGCGATCTCATCCTGCAGGGGTGTCTCTTTACAAGTGAATCCCAAATATTCAAACACATCCTCTTCCGAAAGATATAAGGCTTCTTGTTCAAAATTATTTTGCGATAACAGCGAATTATTGCTTGCGTAAACAGAAAAGCATACAAAGAGAGTAATTATTGACAGAATTAACGCTATTACTTTTTTAACATTTTTTGTACTCATCTTAATTCCTCCAATTTTCAGTCGAATATTTATTAGTTGTAAACATAGGTTACATAATTCTCTCCCTTATAATACAATATATCCTCATAAATGTCTTTAATATATAAGTAAATTTTACTATATTGCAAATTATAAGTCAATGATTTTTATGTTTTTTGGTTGATATGTTGATTATCACCTTCCAACATTGTACCGTTATATTTTTTATAAGTGTTGCATTGACTATTGCATCTATGGAGGCTATAATTTTTCAGGGGAGAATTGCATTTTCTCCTCCATAAACATGGGAGGTTACCTGTGTTTGACATTTTTTATAAAGGAGTTTTGCATCATGGCCTATCGTTTTATCCTCAATGAGACAAGCTATCACGGCGCGGGTGCTATCCAGGAGATCGTCACGGAGATCAAAGCGCGCGGCTTTCAAAAAGCGCTGATTGTCACCGATGCAGATCTTGTACGTTTTGGTGTTGTGAAAAAGGTGACTGACCTGCTGGATGAAAACCAGTTCGCCTATGAAATTTTTGATCAGGTGAAGGCAAATCCCAGCGTTGCCGTTGTGCAGGCTGGTGTGGAAGCCTTTAAAAAGGCCGGGGCGGATTATATGATCGCCATTGGCGGTGGTTCCCCGCAGGATACCTCCAAGGGTATTGGTATTATCATCAATAATCCGGAGTTTGCGGATGTTGTTTCCCTTTGAGGCGTGGCGCCCACAAAGAAAAAGAGCGTTCCGGTCATTGCCGTTGCAACGACTGCGGGCACGGCCGCAGAAACCACCATCAACTATGTGATCACGGATGAAGAAAAACGCCGCAAGTTCGTTTGCGTTGACCCGCATGATATCCCGGTTGTCGCTGTTGTTGATCCGGATATGATGAGCAGCATGCCCAAGGGGCTAACTGCCTCCACCGGCATGGATGCGCTGACCCATGCGATCGAAGGCTATACGACGCTAGGCGCTTGGGAGCTTGCCGATACGTTGAATCTGAAGGCGATTGAGCTGATTGCCCGTTCCCTACGCAAAGCGGTTGAAAATGATTCGGAAGGCCGCCGCGATATGGCGCTTGGCCAATATGTGACTGGCATGGCCTTTTCTAATGTCGGCCTTGGCGTTGTGCACGGCATGGCGCATCCCTTGAGCGCTTTCTATGATACCCCGCATGGCGTGGCAAATGCCGTTCTGCTGCCATATGTGATGGCGTTCAATGCAGAATACACCGGTGAGAAGTTCCGTGAGATTGCGCGTATGATGGGCGTGGACGGCGTGGATAGCATGACACAGGAGGAATACCGCAAGGCTGCGATTGATGCGGTGCGCCAGCTTTCCATTGACGTTGGCATTCCGCAGACGCTTCGGGAAATCGGCGTGAAGGCAGAGGATCTTGATGCATTGGCAGACGCCGCTATGGCGGATGTTTGCACGGGCGGCAACCCGCGCCCATGCACAAAGGACTTAGTACTTGGCGTGTATCAAACAGCCTTTGGCGCATAACAAAAATTGCAGATAAAATAAGATTGGCCCCGGCATCCACTTCAGCAGGATGCCGGGGCTTTTATTGATGATAAAATAGAGAATTAAAAAAAGCGGAGCGATTGAAACATGCGGTTAAAAATCTATTTCCTGATTGCTTATAATATAGGTGGTGCGTTCCATGATGCTCGCGCCGCCATGGTCGTAATCAGCGCCGCCATGGTCATTTGTGACAACAATCAGCCAATCTTCCGTGTCATAAGTCGATCTGGATTCCACCGCCTTGAGCAGGCCATAAAGATGTGTATCGTTGATTTGCATCGCAGCGCGGTAGAAGGGATTATAGTTGCCGAATTTGTAGTTATGGCCCGTATGGTCGCCAATTTCAAAGATGGAGAAGATCAGATCTGCGCCGTTGGGATCCCGAATCTCTTTGAGTGTGCGTTGCTGTATGTTGAAATCAACGCCGTCATCCTCAATCAACTCGAAATCAACAGGCAGATTATTTTCCTTGCAATATTGGATTTCCGCAGCATAGGTGCCGTTTGTTCATTGAAATGCCCGCTCCAGAGGGTAAAGAAGGTCGCTTTATTGACTAGGCCTTCCTGCGCCAAGCGCGTTTGGATTGTAAGGGTATCCAATGTTTTGATGATCCCGTTATCAGTAATGCCGTGCACATCTGCCCACTCTCCGGTTAAAATCGACGCCCAGCCAGGCGCTGTGCTCGTTGCCTGTGTGTTGGCCGCTGGATAAGGCACGCCGCCGCAATAGCCGATGTAAGCTTTACCGCCGTTGTTGAGCAGCTTATACACGCCGCTTCGTTCGTTTTGGGGATCAATATTCGCAAGTCCATCGCACCGGGAACCGTCCCAGCCCATAATGAGCGCTTTTTTTACGGTTTTCCCGTCTGCAAGTGGTGCGCGAAAGTGCGCTTCCACGAGCTGAAAAATTTCAGTTTGGGGGATCGGTTCATCCAGCGTATTTTCAAATATCGTCAGAGAATCCATGTCCTTGTAAAATCTAGCCTCGTCCAATTGGACGAAATTCGGCAGAAACATGGTGATCACGTTTGAAAGCAACAGGATAACTGTCGTGACAAGCTTAGATACAATCAGCCCGGTTGGCATAAAAAAGCCTCCTAATTTGTATAATTTGTTTATAAATAATTATATCAAAATCCTCTCATTTGTCAAATATAAATTAAAATAGAATTGGATTCCTTCATCTGAAATGAAAGAAGAAATTTGGGTTATCCTAAATACAAACAATCATGCGAATAGAATCGTTTGGAAAGGCGGTTAAAAAATGGATCAGGAACGAATTGAATCCGTCATGGGCAGGCAAATTTTTGACTCACGCGGCAACCCTACGGTTGAACCTGCGTTACCTTGCGGGATGGTACGCAAGCTTGTGCGAGCGTGCCGTCCGGCGCATCGACCGGCATGTATGAGGCTTGTGAATTGCGGGATGGCGGGGAGGCATATGGCGGCAAAGGCGTGCAGCAAGCGGTAGATAATATTAATGCCCATATTTGCGGCGCGCTTAATGATATGCTTGTGACCAACCAGCAGGCAATTGATACGGCTATGTGTGCGATAGACGGAACAGAGAATAAATCCCGATTAGGGCGAATGCCATCCTTGCAGTTTCCCTTGCTTGCGCAAAAGCAGCGGCAAGATTTTGCGGGATGCCATTTTATCGTTACCTGGGCGGCGTTAATGCAGTTACGCTCCCGGTGCCGATGCTGAATATTCTCAACGGCGGCGCCCATGCAAGCAATAACATGGATATTCAGGAATTCATGATCTTCCCGGTAGGGGCGGAATCCTTTTCGCAGGCAATGCGCATGGCGATTGAAACCTATGCACAGCTCGGAAAAACATTGAAAGAGCGTGGGTTGTCTACCACCGTAGGCGATGAGGGCGGCTATGCGCCAGATCTTGAAAGCGACCGGCAGGCACTGGAGCTGCTGATGGAAGCCGTGGAACGGGCAGGCTACCGACCGGGGACGGATGTTCGAATCGCGTTAGATGCAGCTGCAAGCGAATGGAAAACAGAAAACGGCTATCTCATGCCCAAAAGTGAGCGGTATCTGACAACAAAGGATGTCATTGCCCATTTTAAAAAGCTTGCGCAGGATTATCCGATTCAATCTATGGAGGATCCGCTGGCTGAAGAGGATTATGACGGGTTTGCTAAAATCACGCAGGAGATTGGGGAGCAGGTGCAAATCGTTGGCGATGATTTGTTTGTCACGAATCCGCATCGTCTGCGGGAAGGGATTGCACAGGGGTGCGCAAATGCAATTTTAATCAAGCCGAACCAGATCGGAACGCTCAGCGAAACGATGGAAACTGTGCGCCTTGCAAAAGCCTACGGATATGGCACGATTCTTTCCCACAGGAGCGGGGAGACAGAGGATACTTCCATAGCAGATATCGCGGTGGCGCTCAATGCAGGCAGATCAAAACCGGTGCGCCTGCAAGGACGGATCGCGTCTGTAAATATAATCGGCTGTTGGAAATTGAACGCCAGCTCGGATAAAACGGCGCGTTTTGGTATCCGACCATAAATCAATAAGAGAAGCAAATCGCCCATACGCTATGTATGGGCGATTTGCTTTTCTTAGTAATATTTATTTACCGAATACACGATAAAGCACATAAGCGGTAATCGCTGCTGCAACGCCGAGCACGCCATAGCCGAAATCCCACCACATTTCCTTAGAGACCCGATCAAAACCTTTTATGGACTGGCTTTTGCCGACCAGGTCTGCAAAATCATACATCTCTGTGGTGAAATTCTTGAGGTTGTTTTCATCAAGGGTAATCAGCCTAACGCCTTGCGAAACACCATTGATATAGGTTTTAAAGCCGACTGCACGCGTATGAATCAGACGGACACCCTCTACCGTGCCGGTAAAATCATTGACATGGTCGTGGCCGAAAACAGCACCGAGAATATCTCCCTGTTTCACCCAGCTTGCAAACTGGCCGTTGTTGATATTAGGCGGGCAGGGGCCTTTCGCTGAGAGTGCCGGTCCGTGAGTTGGAAGGATGCTTTAATTTTCCAAAAACGGTTGGAATAAACATCGTGGCCTCTCACGCGTCCTTTTCCAGGTAGCAGCACAGGCTCCAGCAGATCATAGGCCTCAGGCACCGTAATGTGCTGGAAGAGGATGGAGGCATCGCCGCGCCGCCATTCTGCGCCTTCAAAGCATTACTCGTCTGCTCATACCATTTTATTTGATCCGTCTGGACATAAGCATAGCCACCCTCTTCGGCGTAGTCTCCAGAATCAAGGAACCAGAGGTTGAAGATATCCTTTGTGCCCGCGCTGTTTTGGATCAGTAGGTTATAGTTCCCGCAGCCAGAAATATCCTCTGGCCCTGCAACCATCCGACAGTTGGCGTATTCCTGATAGATTTTAACCTGTTCTTCCTTGGAAACGCCGCTGTATTCCAAATCGTGGTTGCCAAATACAACGGCGAGCGGAATATTTTTCGCAGCTACAGGAGCTACAATTTTTTGAATGGTAGCCCGCTGATTTTCCAGCCCGTCGGCTGTGGCATTATCCCCATTAAAGACGACAAGATCAGGCTTGAGCTCCTCAATCGCGTTGGTTAGAAGAGCCATTGCATCGGCTGATTTAGCATCGTCCTTTTCATCCTCATGGATATCAGTCGCAACAAGGATTTTGAATTTGCCATCCTTGTTGAAACGGAGCGGTTCCTGCGCGCCAGATACGGCGCCAACCGCCAGTGGCAGGCAGGCGACGGTAAGCGCCATCGTCAGGATAAGAGCCAAAAACTTACGGATCTTTTTCATTTTCTACCTTCCCTTTCTTTCTTGATATTATATTGCATCGGCCCGCTGAAACTGGCTGCGGACTGAGATCAAGCTAAACTCATTTCTCATTTAGAATTGGCTTTTTGGCCTACTGAGGCGGGCCAAAATGCTGCTGCAATTCTTCCAATGTGCAAATATGAACACGGCTGCAAGCGTGGCAGGCCGCTTTACACTGCGCTGTTGTTTCATCATCCATGCCATTTAAAATTACCAAAACGCCGCCGCACTGTTTGTGACCAAGCAGCTCCGCCCGTAGCTGTGCAGCATAAATCTCGCTCACCGCGTCATCCGGACAGGCAGAGGGCATCAGCAAAAGATACTCTCTTTTCCCCGCAGGGGTAATCACCCGAAATAAAAGGAGATAGATGGAAACCGCAATTCCCAAAAGCGTAAAAAACAATAAAATAATCCAACAAACAAGCTCCCACACCATCTGCAACGACCATCCTTCCATCTGAAAAGGGCGACGGTTCATCTGGTGATTCAGTTTATGCCGTTGAAGGAAAAAATCCGATTTCAGTTAAGAAACAGCCGCCGCTCTTATCATCTTATGCGAATCCTGTGAGAAGCGTTTATGATAGAAACGGTTTTTGATCGCCGTAAATAGTGCTCGAAGAAAGCAAAAATACCGCGCGTTTTCAATTGAATCAACTGTTGCCGCGCGGCATTCTAGCAAACAAAAAATGCGACCAGACCTGTAAGCCGAGTTCTGTCATTGAAGGCAGTCATCTATCTAGGCGCAGCGTTGCCGCTGCGCTCAAGCCACCTGTCGGAGAATGCGCCGAGCAAGCGTGTCTCTCCAGTCGGTGTTGCTCCGGATAGGGTTTGCAGAGCCGTGCGGTTCCCCGCACGCTGGTGAGCTCTTACCTCGCCTTTCCACCCTTACCGGCAAAGCCGGCGGTATATCTCTGTTGCACTTTCCCTGAGGTCACCCTCGGCGGCCGTTAGCCGTTATCCTGCTCTATGGGGCCCGGACTTTCCTCACGCATAAGGCGCGCGGCTGCCCAGTCTGCTCGCACTGTATATTGTAGAGGAAAAAAAAGAATTTGTCAATCACCATTGGAGAAGATAGCAAAAATTTGACCGTTATTTTACTACTGTTTCGTAACAATACCCAAATAAAAGCGGCAGGCCACATTTGCAGCCTGCCGCTTCCTAGAGAATCCCTATGCAAAATTTCCCGGATGGCATCCACCGTCATATCGGCATCCGCCTTCACAACCAGCAGGGAAATATCAACTTCAGATGTCGTAATCATGCGGATATCGGCCTTCACCTTGGACACCGCTGAAAAAACCTTTGCGGCAACGCCTGGTGTTCCGCGCATCTCCTCGCCAAAAATGGAAATTTTACAATTGCCCGAGCTCACGTTAAGTTTGAGTTCCGGGTTCAGTTCCCGAGCTTTGCTGAGATCCCGAGCACTTTTCCAAAATCATCCCCGTTGACCGTAAAGGAAAGGGAAGGGTCAGAGCCGTGCGGCGGAGTCTGAGAGATCATATCAACATCAATCCCTGCATCGGAAATCATTTGGAAAATCCGCGATACCAGAGCGATGTCGGCGGGGGAGTCCTGGAGAGAGATCAGCGTAACGTCATCCTTTAGGGTAATACTTTGAATTCCGTTCATATCATTTGCCCCCTTTTTATTTGGCGTTGACAAAATCCTTCATTGCGTAGAGCCCGGCTGGCTGCCCACACAGAAATACTGCCGCATTGACGGAACCGACCGCGAATATTTCCTTGGAGCGGGCGCTATGGCTGATGGAAATCAGCTCATCTCTCCCGGCAAAAAGAACTTCGTGTTCGCCGACAATCGTACCGCCGCGGACGGCATGAATGCCAATTTCGTTTTTATCGCGTTTGGCGCGTTTTTGAATGACGGTCGTATTCATAGTGTGGTTTCTGCTCCAGCTCTTCCGAAATCGCATCCGCCAGCATGAGAGCGGTGCCGCTCGGCGCGTCAATTTTTTGATTATGGTGCTTTTCAATGATCTCAATATCAAATGAACCGCCCAGCACCCGCGCCGCCTTTTGGGCAAGCTCGGTGATCAAACTGATACCGATTGACATATTGGCGGAAAAAAAGATCGGCACCTGTTTCGACGATCTGATGAGACGACCT
>ENA-OQCX01001012-OQCX01001012.1-human-gut-metagenome-genome-assembly--contig:-NODE-1012-length-13715-cov-1.986900_pt1 | contig 13715 bp, 15 predicted proteins | sample MGYA00242762_ERZ504587 | MGnify/ENA primary metagenome ERZ504587 (study PRJEB26092, sample SAMD00036337) | human gut metagenome | host: Homo sapiens | study: EMG produced TPA metagenomics assembly of...
CACCGTTGATGATAAGCGCTGTTTTTGAGGGCCGCGGCGCGAATTCCTTCCGCATGCACACGCAGCTGTTCCGCATCCCAGTAATCACCGAGGTTTACAAGCTCCTCCACAGCGCCGGGGACCGCGGTTCAATCACATGAGGCGAAGTGCCGTCGGCAATACACGCGCGTATCTGCGGGAAAATAACGCCGTCTAAAGAATCCGGGTCGGAAGAGCACAACACACGTTGCGCCGTATAGCCCGCCTGCTCCAGCTCGTCTGCCACTCTGCGCATCAGCCTGGATTTTCCTGTGCCCGGGCCGCCCTTGATGATATAGCGCGCCAATCTTCTGCCGGGTCATACAATTCATCGAACAGAGAAATAAAACCTTCCGGCGTGTTGGCCCCGAGAAACCGTGCATTGTATTTTTGCTCCATCATTCAATCCCCCATCAAACCAGTTTACACTATTGTATGCAGGCGATTCAAAATGTGACACGAAGCGTTTTTCGACAAAATCAGATCATTTGTATTGTGAATTTGCTTGACAGTTTATTTTGGCTATTCTATACTAAAATCACTTCAATATATTCTATTTTATTATTTTAATTGTAATCCAAGAAAGGGGTCATTGTATGAAAAGGCTGTTCAAAAATGCAACGATCATCGACGGCAGCGGAGCCCCGGCTTTTCAAGGCTATGTCATAACCGAAAAGGATAAAATTGAAGCGGTCTCCTGTGGCAAAGCGCCGGAGGGATTTGATGGAGAAGCATACGATTGTATGGGGCTCACGGTAGCGCCGGGATTTATCGATGCCCACTCCCACAACGATTGGTTCGCCGCGCGGCAGAATCCACTGCCATTTTTCATCCCCTTTGCAGAGCAAGGCATCACCACACAGGTTGTTGGCAACTGCGGATTCGCCCCGTTTGGCTATGATCCTGGCACCCCTTACAAGAACCTGCTTGGAAGCGGCCTATTTCAGGTAGGGGATGCTCAGGGTGATTTTTCTACCTTCGCCGGCTGGTGTGATTCCGCCGCCAAACTGACGCCTTTGAATATGGTGCCTCTTCAGGGCCACGGCCCCATTCGGATCGGTATCTGCGGATATGAAAACCGGCCGCTTACAGGGCAGGAAATGAAAAAGCGCGATGAAATTCTGGAGCGTTCTCTTTCCGATGGGGCTTTTGGCGCTTCTTTTGGATTGATGTACGAGCCGGATAGATATGCCACAGCCGACGAGCTGGAGGGTGCTGCACGTATTGTGGCGAAACACGGCGGTGTGCTCACCGTCCATGAGAGGGCTTGTTCCGCCGCTTCCACCTCCTACAATCCGCCCTTTGGAGGCAGGCCGCACAATCTGCGGGCACTGGATGAAATGATTGAGCTGACCAAACGAACGGGTGTCAAAATGCAGTATTCCCATCTCATCTACGTGGGCGAATCCTCTTGGAAAACAGTGGAGGAGAGCCTTGCACAAATCGACCAAGTCCGTTCAGAAGGCTATGATTTCTGCTATGACCTGTATTCCATGACCTTTGGCGTTTCGGTTATCACAGTCGTCCTGCCGAATTGGTATCTCTCCCTGCCTTCGGATCAGCGCCACACGCGCTGGACCCATCTGAAGCTGCGCGCTATGATCGGTGCAACCGTTAAAATGCTCGGATTCGGCTTTGATGATATGCAGGTTGCCTGGATTGGGGACGGCTATGAAACCCTCTGTGGGAAGCGCGTGACGGAAATCGCCCGCGAATGGGGCATATCTGATCTGGATGCATATATCAGGCTTGTCGATCTGAGCGAAGGCAAGGGCAGGCTCAATATGTACCGTTATTATAACGATGAAATTATTACCCGCTTGATTCGCCACGAGCCGTCCATTTTCATGACGGATGCATGGATTGAAGAAAAAGGCGTACAAAATGCGGCCGCTTACTCCTGTTTTCCAAAATTCCTAGCCTGGTCGCGCGAGGGCAAAGGTATTCCACTGGAAGCAACGGTTCGCAAGATGACCGGCGCTGTGGCAGATCGCTTCTCCATTGCCGGCCGCGGCTATTTAAAGCCCGGCTATGCGGCCGATCTCACGCTTTTCGACGCCGCGGCGTCTCCAATATTGGAGACGAGCCAACGCGCCCAATCGGCATTGATTCCGTCTATATTAACGGAAAGTGCGTCGTAAAAGACGGAAAAGCAGATGAACGAGCGCTGTTGGGCGCAGGCATGGTAATCCGAAGATAGGCAGGGCTGTTTCGTCCTCGGCTATTGCTGTATTGATCTGAAATCGATTGCTTTTAAAAAATGTCAATCATTTCTTAATAGCACTGGCGCATATCTCTGATAGAACGGCAGGCGGAGAGCTCTGATTGCCCCGCTGTGCAACGAAAACCTCCCGGGCTCCGGCGGCATTTTGCCCTGCCAAAGCCTGGGAGGTTCGTTTTGAAAAAGCAGAAGGTCACTTGAACTGATCCGGTTTATAAACGGCCGGTCCATAAAAGCCTAGATTTTTGAGCCAAAGAATAACAGTCCAGCCAATACGCCTGGAAACCCCGAAGCTGCGCGCCTGGCGGCCGTCTGTCACACGGAGCCGAACCCCATCCGCATAGGCAGCTCGAAATCGTGCGATGCGTTTATGCCCAATTGTTTCCGCCGCAAAACCTGCTTCCAGCCCTTTTTCGTATGCGCTTCCACGGCAAACCCAAAAATGGAGTGTCCATTTGCCAATTCTTCCTCCAATACCACTGTATCAACCTTTTGGTAGGCTGGAAAAGTAAGCGTTAGGCCGTCGGCCTCCCCCTGTGCCGACGCTATGGGGATGGAAAACGGTCGTCTATTTTTTGCCCTAGCTGTGCCAAGACCTTGGCGTCCGCTTCCGGCACACGGCCGTGCCGGTCGATTACAACCCCCAATAGCAGGTTGCAGTTTCTTCCGACTGTTTTGGTATATGTATCAAACAGCTGATCTGCGCTCATCACCTTTTTATCATGGCCATCAATATAGAACCATTCGTTATCTTTGCGGATTGGCATATCGCACTCCGCCGGTTTCCACTCGGTGCCGTTGCGGTTACCCCTGCCAAGCGCAGCGTCCTGAACCGTTCCTTCCGATTGGCTCTGATCGTTCGTGGTGGAATAGCAGTTAAAAGGAGCCTCCCCCTTCTCATTGCCTACCCAACGCAAATTATTTTTCTTCTTTAGCTTATCGCCCTGGAAGGTAATAGCGTTCGGCTGATAACGCAGGAGCAACGGGGCAATAGGAAGCCCACCTTTCTCCACAGAAAGCGTACCGCCATCAAACCAGATTTCAAACCATTCCCCATAGCGAGACCATAACTCTGTCAGTTGGGTTTCCACAACTTTATTGTAATGTTTTTGATCGCCTGCATCCTTGGTACGCACCAGCCCCGGATTATCCACATTTTCATAGGCATTGCACACGGTGGAATAGTACACGCCCGGCTTGATCCCATATTTTTTACAGGATTCTACAAAGCTTTTCACAATATCCTCCCCATAAGGCGAATTGCCCACATGGTATGGATTCGCGCTGCTTGGAAATAGGGCGAAACCAGTGCAATGCTTTGCCACCAAAACGGCATATCGAACGCCTGCCTTTGCCACGGCTCTGATCACTGATCTGTATCAAGCGCATCGGGCGCAAAGATTTGCGGGGAGGGCTGATAACCCCAGCTTCTTCGAAACCGATAATCCTGCTCAAATACTGTAATATCGTAATGAAAAATTGCACCAAGTTCACAATCTGCCCACTCTAACTGCTCTCTCGTTGGTACCGCACGTGACATCGACTGCCCATCCTCTCCTGCCTATTCTGATTCGATCCACAAATTCCGCTGTGTATGGCCACTTAGATAAAAACGGCTGCATAGGCGCACTGTGTGCATCTATATGAGGCCCTAAAGGCTGCTTCCAAGCCGCCTGCTCCCGTGAACAGCTGATATCTCTTAGCCCCGTGGGGTCGTAACTGGCTTTGCTTTGTTACTCGCTTCGTAATAAAAAATCACGCGGCTTCCATCTTAAAACCGCGTGATTCCCCTACGTCATGTTGTGGCCGGCATCCGCTTAAGCACCAGCTGCAACCTGCTCTTTTTCCAACGCCTGCTGCGCCGCCTCTGCATCCCGTTCCGACTTCGTCGGCAGCATTGGGATTCCTCCGCGCGAGAGGATCGCCACTTGCAGTGCAAATACTATCAGAAACAGCGCTAACGCTATATAGATGCCAAAAGACAGCTGACCGCTCAAAATCCCGGCGAGGCCCTCCGGTTTCATTGCCATTTGAAACAGTACCGTTCCCGCTACCATTGCCCCTAGGCCAATTCCCCAACGCACTGCCAGCAGAATTCCACCGCTCTTTGTATACGCCCGCAGGATCAAAATGAGGTTCAGCACCGCCATCAGCGCGCCCACCGCCAGGCATACCACGGCTGCGCACAGTCTGATCAGCGTATCTCCCACTACTGGAGAGCTAAACGCCGCAATCACGCCGCCAAAATCCATATCCTTTACAAACATCACTGTTTGCAAGATACCGTAGGACGCTCCCTCCACCATGTGGTATGGCAGTGTCACATTGATTTTTACCAACGGCAAAAACAACGCGCCAATACACAGCAGCGTTAAAATCCATCGTGCATACGCGAGTTTCGACCCGATGAACGACGTTTTAATCCCCGCCGTCATGTGATAGAGTTTCCCAAATTCTTTTTCCGCTCGTTCTGCATCCTCATCCAGGCGCGCTTCCATTCCATAGTACATAATGTTCACGCCGCAATTCCAGCAGTTCGGCCGCCAATCTGTTTTCTTCAATTTTGCTCCGCATTTCGGGCAGGTTCCCATCACTCGTTCCTCCCATATCTCTAACGGCAATTTAACAAAACCGCCATAAACGAAGAGTTATCCCCCTCATTTTTTATCTGAGTTTATCATATTTCACACTTTTATGCAAGAGGCCACAGCAAAACAGTTTTTATCGCAAACTATTTTTATCACGAAGCGTAGCGAGTAACAAAGCAAGGCCTACCATAACCCTATGGAACAAAGAGATACGCACTGCTTACGGGAACAGTTTGTTACCGGCTATTTTTTTATATACGTACGGGCGCACTGTGTTCGCCCGCAGGCCGGGATAACAGCATGGTGAATCCACATGTGTTTATACAAGGATTAAAAGCGGGCGAACGCAGTTCGCCTCTACAGTGGTTCCCGCATCAACCGCAGGCCCGTTTTAGATGCAAAGCCTGCCCAAATAACACGGGGGCTAAGAGATATCAGCTGTTCACGCAAACAGAAGGCTACCGGCTATTTTTATCTGGCCGTTTTTATCGTTTTCTTTTTTCCTTTTTTAGGTAAATATTTCCTGTTGCAAATGCAAAGGAAAGGAGGAATTTTGCTGTCAATCCACTGCAAATGTGGTATAATATCAGATATTATACAAGATAAGCGGGGGGAATCGCCATATGGTGCAGCCAAAAACCGGAGCGCAAACAGACCTGATAATCGGACGCAATTCCGTTATGGAGGCGCTGCGGGCCGGCCGCGCCATCGATAGCCTTTTGGTTGCGCGTGGAGACCGCAGCGGCTCGATCAGCCGAATTCTTGCCGAATGCCGGGAAAAGGGAATCGTCATCAAAGAGGTCGATGCCAAAAAGCTGGATTTTCTCTGCGGGCAAGGCAATCATCAAGGTGTTGCCGCCTATGCTGCCGCTCATGCCTATGCTTGCGTGGCGGAGCTCTTAGCCCTCGCCAAGGAGCGCGGTGAGCCCCCGTTTTTCATTGTATGCGACGAATTGGAGGATCCGCACAATCTCGGCGCAATCATCCGTACGGCGGAGGCCGCAGGCGCGCATGGCGTTATCATCCCCAAGCGGCGCGCTGCATCCCTAAGTTTCTCCGTTTCCAAGGCTGCCGCGGGTGCACTGGAATATCTGCCTGTCGCCCGGTTGGCAACCTTGCTACCACTCTTGACGAACTCAAAAAAGAGGGCCTTTGGATCTATGGTGCCGACATGGACGCGCGCCCTACTGTGAAACCGATTATTCCGGCCCAACCGCGCTCGTGATTGGCTCCGAGGGGCACGGGTTGGGCCGCTTGGTAAAAGAAAAATGTGATTTTATCGTTTCCCTGCCAATGAAGGGGCAAATCAATTCTCTCAATGCTTCTGTCGCCGCCGGAATCTTGATGTATGAAGTGGCGCGGCAGAGAGCCGGCCTTTCCTCCGTCCGGCCTAAAAAATGAGCCGGTTTGATTCGTTTTTCCGCCAAAAAAACGTTATGTTGTTTATTTGGGGTGACAAAAATTGAACGATCGCTATGATTTAGAGCAGTCCTCTCCTTTTTCGCTGGATGATATTTTAATGGAGGCTGAATCCATGCCGGATACGGGCGCACAGCAGCCTTCCCATTTGTGGTCTCTGGAAGAAATCGAAGCCCTCCTTTCTGAACATAAAACGCAGCCGTCTGCCCAGCCAGAGCCGGAGAGATCCCCTCTCCCCGGCATAGAAGGCGACGGCCCTTCCATCGCGCTGGACAAGGCAAAAGATGCAGTGGAAGAGGAGACCTTTGAGCCGCTTCTTCCCCTGTTTGAGGAAACGGGCGATATTTTCGATCCGCTCTCCCCGCCGCCTACCGCGCAGGAGGCGCCTCTCCAGGAGGATGCTCCGCCACCCATAACCGCGCAACCGGAACCTCCGCCCGCAAAAGAACCTCCGATGCTGTCTCCCGCGGAACGCCTTGTTCAGATGGAAGAGGTTTTGAAGCCGATCACCGGCATGCAGGAGCCATTTGACCCTACAGCGGAACGCGGCGGTCTGATTGGCGGTGCGCGTGAAAATTGGGAGATGCCAAAAGTAGGGCAGCCCTTGCTGGGCGCAGATAAATATCGGGAGCGTTTTTCCGTGAGCCCACAATAAAAATTCCAATTGAACCGCAGCCGGGGCAGGAAAGAGCGCCTCTCATCGATCGGCCCGGGCTTATTCGCAAAAAAGCGCGCTGAGCGCTACCGCCGATTTGGAACCTCTGCCCACGCTAATTGCCGCCGAAGAGGAAATCGGTGCGGTGCTTGATCAGGGAAAAAACGCGGGAGGTAGGCTCGCTGGACATCCTTCCCCCGCAAGCGAGCGCTCCTGAAAAGCAGTTCCCCAAGGATATGGTGGATGGCCAGTTGCTTCTGGAAGGCTTTCAGGAGGAGCGTCCCGCTTCCACACTCGATGAAGAGGAAGCGGAGATGCGCCTGCATGCCATCCGAAAAGAAAAGATCAAGAAATTTAAGCTTGCCGCTGTGGAGGAGCCCGCTTTCCCCGCAGAAAGCCCCGTCGAACCGTCCCCCGCTCCGGACGCCGCAAAAGAGCGGCCGGCAGATGCGCAAAACGGGCCGATTGGAGAATATACCACTCCCTCACAAAAGGCCCCGCTGCGCAGCCTGCTCCGCCGCAGAGCCGCAATAGAAAAACGATGTGCGGCTGGCGCCTGGCTAACTGAGCTATCGCTGATCATATGCGGAATCTTGCCTCAAGCATTCGCCTTCTTCCAGGGAGAAGGGGCCTCTCTCACTTTGTTCAGCGCGGATCAAAAGCTTTATCTAGTGATCCACCTGTGCCTGCTGGCAGGCGTTTGCCTGATGACTCTCCCCGTCATCCGAAGCGGTCTGCGGGCACTATGCCGCCTGAAATGCACTGCGGATTCAGGCGCGGCAATTGCCGCCGTATTCGCTCTGATCCAAAATATTCTTTTCCTCTTCTTTTCTCCAGGTGCCAATGTTGTGGCGCATTTGTTCGGCGCTGCGGCCGGCCTATTATTGGCTGCCTGTATGACAGGCAAAGCGATGTTGGCAAGCAGCATTGCGCGCAATTTTCAATTCTGCACGCAGGAATCTCCACTATATACCGTGCAAAAGGTTCCAAATGAGGAGGATGCTTATGAGATCGGCCGCGGCCTTCTGCTTGGCGATCCGGACGTTCGCTTCTCCTCCCGCACGGCTTTCCCGGCGCGCTTCCGCGCGCTATCCGAGCATCTGGAGCCGGCCGACAGGCTATGTGTGAAACTCGTCCCTGCCGTACTAGCGCTTTCGGTTGCTGTGGGAATTGCCGTTTCCATCCTTCAGAAAAATGTTGTATATGGCTTTTCTGCTATGACCGCGCTATTCTGCATTTCGATGCCCGCAGCCCTCTCATTGGGCGCGGCCCTGCCGCTTTCCCGCGCGAACCGCTCCCTCAATGCCGGCGGTGCCATGGTTTCCGGCTACGCCGCCGCAGAGGATTGCGGCGAGACAAACGCCGTTGTGTTCGACTCGTCGGATATTTTTCAACATGGCGGCTGCAATATCCACGGGTTTAAATCCTTCATGGCATGCGCATGGACGAAGCGATTTTGGACGCTGCCGCGCTGGTCATTTCAGCGGGTGGTCCACTTGGAGAAGTCTTTGACAGTGTGATCCTCGGCAATCGGAAGATTCTTCCGCCTGTAGAGGATTTATCCTATGAAGATCGCATGGGCCTCTCCGGCTGGATTCATGGCAGGCGTATTCTTGTTGGCAACCGGGAGCTTTTGCAGCATCACAATGTGGAGCTCCCTGCGCGTCAGAGCGAAGCGCGTTATCGGCATGACGGCCGCCAGGTGATGTATCTCGCCGTGGACGGGTTGGTCAGCGCGCTTTTCGTTGTTAGCTATCAGGCAGACCCTAATGTTGCGGAGCATTTGAAAAATTTGGAGCATAAGGGCATTACCATACTCGTGCGCACCTCCGACCCCAATATTACTGATTCTTTTGTGGAGGAAACCTTCGGTCTGCCGCAAAACTGCGTGAAGGTAATCAGTGCGCAAGCGGGCGCTCTCTACCGCAAATACCGCACCACCGTTCTTCAGCGGGCAAATGCGGGTATCGTCCATGATGGGCGCATTCAAAACTTTCTGCGTAGTGTGGCGGCCTGCGCCACGCTGCAAAACGGCGCCAAGCTGCTCACCGTGCTCCATATAGCAGCGGCAGCGCTCGGCGCGGCGCTGGTAGGCGTGCTGTGCTTCACTTCGGATGTCACGATGCTCGGCGTGGTACAGCTGCTTTTGTATCAGCTCTTTTGGGCAATTATCGTGTTGGCTATCGGGGGCAAGTGAAAAAATTTTAGGATTCCCCCAAAAAAATAACCACAATTGATTTTATAAAATTTAAAACGGGTTCTGTAACATGCAAAACATGTTGCAGAACCCCTTCTTAAATTAACAATTGCTTTTTGTGGCCTAGCTGTTTTTGCACCTGAGACCACACATTTCAGCCTCCGCCCCAAGGGAGACACTTCGTAAAGAAGTTGTTTCCCTTCGATTTTGTAAACAATCTAATAAATACGTTTTTCAATATTGCTTTTTCATCAAATTTGTAGTATACTAAATATAATAGCAATGACGAGAAAGAGTAAGCAACGAAAACTTTTCAGAGAATCCCATCATCTTCGGATGTGCTGTGAATGGGTGAAGTGGATTTTGCTGAACATGGTCTCCGAGCTGCGTACCGAGCCCTTGGGTTAGGCTACGCCGGGATCGCCCGTAATAGCGATAAAGTTTCGATAGATCATTTCCTATCCGAACTTGATAAGGCTTGTTATCGTGAGAAACAAGTGAATTAGGGTGGTAACACGTGAGTTTTTCGCTCTCGTCCTTGTACTATGTATGGGGGTGAGAGCGTTTTTTATTTGCAGATTTATCTGCATAACAACTAAGTGTTACAACTATAAGAAATGAGGTACGAACTATGGAAAACATCATTGTAGGAGGAGCATGGCCATATGCAAATGGTTCGCTCCACATAGGGCACATAGCAGCTCTTCTTCCGGGAGATGTTCTAGCCCGTTATTTCAGGGCCAAGGCAACTGCGTGTTTTATGTATCCGGTAGCGATTGCATGGTACACCGATTACCATCAGAGCAAAGCAAGAAAATTCAACGCCGGAAGTAATTAGCGAGCATTATCACAAGGAATTCTGCGACGTATTCAAGAAACTCGGTTTTTCGTATGATCTATATACCAAGACGTCAGATCCGAGACATAAAGAATTTGTTTCAAAATTTCACAAGAGGCTATATAACAGTGATATATAGAAGAACGAACAGTCAAACAGGCTTTCTGTCCTGCATGTAAAAAGGTACTCACAGATAGACTGATTGTCGGGATTTGTCCTGCGTGCGGTTCTGCTACTCGCGGGGACCAGTGTGATACCTGCGGAGAAGTTCTAGACGCGGATACTGTTATTAATGCAAAATGTGCGGATTGTGGTGCGCCACTATCTTTCGGAGAAACAACACAATTATTTTTACAAATATCAAAACTAAAAAATGAGCTCTGTGAGTTTCTCGATGCCCATCCGTATTGGCGCAAAAACGCTATTGCATTTACAAAAAGATATATTGCTGAAGGACTCCGAGATCGTGCGATAACACGTGATCTTGATTGGGGTATTGATGTTCCCAAGCGCGGATACGAGGATAAGAAAATCTATATATGGGCAGAGAATGTTCTAGGTTATTTGTCAGCCACATTTGTTCTTTGTGAAGAAAGAGGAATTGATTTCAAAGCAGCGTATGGAACAGAAAGCCGTCACTACTATGTACACGGCAAAGACAATATACCTTTTCATACGATCATTTTGCCTTCACTTTTGTTAGCTCACGGAGACGGACTGCATTTGCCGGATAACATTATCTCAAGCGAATATATGACACTTGAGGGAAGAAAAATCTCCACCAGTCAAAACTGGGCTGTCTGGGCTAAGGATCTTGCAGAGGAATACAATCCGGATGCAATAAGGTATTTCTTTATTGCCAATGGACCTGAAAAACGAGACACTGATTTCTCTTGGAGAGAATTCAAAAAGCAAAACAACTCAGAGCTGGTTGGCGCTTGGGGAAACTTGGTCAACCGTACACTTGCCTTTGCTGTTAAGTTTCTTGATTGTCAAGTTACGCCTGCAATTATTGATGCTAATATTAAAAAAGCGAATACGGCTGTTGTACAAATCCGTTGGAACAAAAATAGAAAAAGGTACCTTTCGTGAGGCTCTTGAAGAAATATTTGAAGTTGTTCGATTTGGTAACGCTATTATGATGCCAAACAGCCGTGGAAAACAAGGGCCAACAATCTCAAAGAATGCAGAAACACGATCAGTCATTGTGCGTATTTAATTGCCAATATCGCCATTCTGCTGCATCCCTTTTTACCTTTCTCTTCATCAAAGGTATCGGAATGGCTCGGCGTCGAACTTAAATGGGAAGAACAAGATATCGGTGTAAAAATTATCCCTAGGGACATCTCTATACTTTTTTCTAAAATAGATTGATATCCACAAGTATAACGAGCATCAGATTATGATCACACAAACCGAAAAAAGAATCTGATAAAAAGCCGTTGGGGCGCCTTCCTTACAGATGGCGCCCCAACGGCTTTTTTTCGTTAAGTAACACGCTTATAAAATAGCCACAGATCCTGAAAGCTCCCATCCTTCATCCGGTACCCTTCCGGCGTAACGCCGAGCCTGGTAAAGCCAAGCTTTTCATAAAGATGAATCGCCGCTCTGTTCGTGCAGACTACGGCGTTAAACTGTAGCCCGCGAAAACCAAACCGGGCGCACATCTTCAGCGAATGCCTCACCAGCCTTTCCCCTACACCGTAGCCCCGGCAGCCAGGGCGCACACCGTAGGAGGCGTTCGCTATGTGGGCACATCGGCCCACGTTGTTGGGGTGCAGAATATAAAGCCTTGCAGCGCCCCGGTTTCATCCACAGCCACGCCTGAAAACGTCTGCTGCTGAAAAAAAGGCGCGCGCCCGGTTAAGCGCCATCCGCTCCTCCTGTGGGAAGCTGTCGCCTTGCTCCACAATCGCATTCCAAATCTCGGCCATCCCAGGTAGATCCGCCTCACAATATTCTCTGATTTCAAGTTCCATTTATCATCGCTTCCCGTTCTTAAATCGTTTTTCCGGAGCCGACATGACCTTTTTCTACAAACCGCTCCTCATATTTTTGCAGCGCCAGTTCCAACGCATCCTGTGCATCCAGCCCCAGGCAGCTGCACAGACACAGGATAGAAAACAGGCAGTCGCCCATCTCCTGCGTAATCTCCTTATGGTTGGTAAATGGCTCCGTCTCATAGCCGGTTGCTTCAGTATTTCCTTTCCCAATTCACCAATTTCCGAAACGAGATCGATAAACCTCCCCTGCGCGGAAAGCGAAAGGCCATGTTCCCGCGCAAAATCTGCTGCCTGCTGCTGCGCATCCCTCATCTGATCTCTCCCCTTTATATTATTGTTGATTGAATATTCAACAAATCGCTTGAAAAGTTTTCCTTTTATGCTATACTTTTATATCATATCAGAATTCCGATATGATTCAAAACAAGAATTTACGAAGAAAGGGGAGGGATTTGCATGTTACAGCAAATTTCAGCGGCACTGCTCACCATCATACAACTGCTTCTGGCACTGTTCGGGTTTCCCGCAAAGGGAACTCCACAGCCGCAGACAGACACGCCCTGTGTATTCGTCCACGGTCTGGGCGGCTGGGGTAATTACGACACGGTCAATGAGGTTGCCCCATACTGGGGCATGACGACCGGCAGCTTACTAGCCTACCTGGAATCGGAAGGCTATGACTGCTATGCGGCTTCCGTTGGGCCGATTTCCAGCGCATGGGACCGTGCCTGTGAGCTTTATGCACAGCTGACGGGAACAACGGTGGATTACGGCGCAGCGCACTCTGCTGCTCATAATCACGACCGCTATGGCAAAACATATGCACAGCCTCTTTTCTCCGGCTGGGGGCCGGAGAAAAGAATTCACCTCTTTGGCCACAGCTTTGGCGGAGCTACGGTGCGGCTTTTCACACAGATCGCATGTGAAGGCATTCAGGAGGAAATCGATGCCTCCCCAACGGATGTTTCTCCCTTCTTCCGTGGAGGAATGGACAGCTGGATTTACAGCGTGACCACGCTGGCCGCGCCTCATAACGGCACCACCATGGATGGCGCCATGCGGAGGATGACGCGACCGGCGCCATCTACCTGCCGCTTACAACGCTGGCGGGAGCAATCGGCAACCTGCCCGTTGTCAACGGGATGTATGACTTTCAGCTGAGCCAGTTTGGGCTCACCACCTTGCCCGGCTCCTATGCCTTCAACGTCGCCCGGCTGTCCGAAATGCTGAATTTCACCTCCAGCCGCGATCATGCCGGCTACGACCTCTCGCTGCGCGGCGCATATGACCTCAATTGCCAGATCAAAGCGCAGCCAGGCATCTATTATTTCTCCTATGCCGCCTGCGCAACGCAAGCGGACGGCAAAGGCAACTGGTGCCCATTTCCTCGATGGAGACGATATTCAAGGCCCCATCTTTCCTGATCGGCCGGAAGGCGGAGCCCTATACCACCTCATTCGGCTTGGAGATCAACGCCGAATGGCGGCAAAACGACGGGCTTGTCAACACCATCTCCGCTCTGCGCCCACTTTCGGAGCCCGGCATGAATTACGATAGCGGCAGTATCCAGCCCGGCATATGGAACGTGATGCCCGTTGTGGAAGGCCGCGACCACATGGCCTTTATGGGCGGCCTGCTCAGCGGGGACGCCGACTGGCTGCGTAATTTCTATCTTGACCATATGAAAATTCTGGATTTCATTGCGGCATAAAGCCCGCCGCATGGAGAAAGAAACGCCTCCTGCCCGCAGATTGGTGCACCGCTCCAGATTGTGCG
>ENA-OQCX01001013-OQCX01001013.1-human-gut-metagenome-genome-assembly--contig:-NODE-1013-length-13689-cov-3.096741_pt1 | contig 13689 bp, 19 predicted proteins | sample MGYA00242762_ERZ504587 | MGnify/ENA primary metagenome ERZ504587 (study PRJEB26092, sample SAMD00036337) | human gut metagenome | host: Homo sapiens | study: EMG produced TPA metagenomics assembly of...
GGATGTGGTCGGCATTCAGCTTTTTCAGCCGACTGCGTACCACTTCGGCAGGCTTGTCATCTCCGGCGATACGCAACATCTTGCGTTTGGTAGAACAGGTATCCACAAGCAGGTCCACGATCTGGTAGATGGTGTCCTCATCGTCCGGGCAGAGCCGGAGCAGAAGGTCTACCTCCAATGCCTGATAAAAATAATCCTCAAGCTGCTCCCGGATGCCCCCGGAATAGATAAGGTCGGGATCGTTCCGCTCTGTTTTATTCTTATCAGTCTTATTTGCTTGCGGTTTTGGCTGCACCAGAATTGCGCTTTCGGCAGCACCAGAATTGCTGTTTGGGCAATTCTGTACTTGCGCTTTTGGCAAGCCGGAGGAAAAGTCCTTGACGTAGATCAGGCTGGGTCTGCCCAGACCACGGCGTTTACGCTCGATGAGGTCGGTGTCCTCCAGTTCCCGGAACAGCTTGACCGCCTTGTGCTCGGCGCAGCAGAGGGATTCCTGCACTTCCCGGACGGTGTAGATGATATACACGCGCCCCTGCTCGTCCAGCCAGCCGTTCTTTGCAGATAGGCTCATGCGGTCCAGCAGAATGCCGTATAGCGTCCGGGCATCGGAGGAGAGTTGCCGGAAACGGTGGTCTTGGAACAGTGCTTTTGGGATGCGGAAGTAGGAGAACAGTTCGCCCGACTGACCATAAAAGTAGTCCAGCGTCATTTGGTGTGGCCTCGGATTTTCAACTGCATGGGTGTATTCATGTGGAAAAACACCTCCTTTTTTGTGATATGGAAAATTTTTTGAAGTTCAATTTTTGAGAAAAAATGGATATGAAAATTGATGAAAAAATGCGTTGTAGTTTGTTCCAAAAACTTCAAAGCCAAAAATGTGTTATTTCCTGAAAATATTACAATGTGGACGAAAAATCGAATGTCTGAAAAAATAAATATCGTAAATGTGTGCTTTCTTGTGCTCTCTGTTTATAAAGTGCAGAACAGGCTGCTATCAAAAATCCCAGAAAGTAAGATTGTTGCATGAAGATGCACTAATCGTGCAAAACATGGAAGATAAACGTATGATAAACCCTCCCCGGTGAAACTGAATGGTTTTGCCGGGGAGGGTTTTAGTTTTAAGAGGAGAAAAAGTATGAAGAAAAGAAAAATTGATCCACTTGAAGAAATTATGAGTAATCCGTATTATCAACTACGTGATGATTATAACTATGCAGAAAAGGTGAAGGGGACTATTAGTTTTGGGCAATATAGCATGAAATATTGGGCATTAGAACGGGATATAGTCCTTGATGAAACAAAAAGTGAAGTTACAGAAGAGATGTTCGTAAAGGCTATAATGGATGCACGAAAAGAAGGGGAAATCTTAAATGATGAAGATGAGGTAAATGGAGCAAGAAAAATAAGAAGAAAGGTAATAAGTCATCTAAATATAATTTTTTGTGGAAAAGCAAAAATGCAAGAGCCAAATTAAAATTGGAATAAATACGCAACTTACATTAAAAAATATAGTTTTCTTTAATTGGATTTTGAAGACAAACGCCAAAACGCTTGCAAAAGCTATTGAAAGGATAGAAGGCAAAAAGAATGATTGGGTAACAAAAATTAGTGAATCCAGAGATAAAACAAAGACAGCGGAAGATTATTATAAGGAACTTCTAGTTCGTGGATTAAACTCGTTAAAGGAAAATGAAATTAGTCCAGAACTTGTAGAAAAGAGAATAAGGGAACTTTATCCAGACATAAAGGAAGAACCTAAAAGCGAGATAGAAGATAGTCGAGAATTTGAGGGCTGGCCGATAATTTGGTGGCTCAGAGATGAACTTTATTACTTTGAGGAAAATTATCCGCATTCGGAATGGGTGTATCAAACGCTTTATCAGGACGTACTGGAAAGTTTATCAAAGTGCCATGAAGAGCTTGAAAATTGTGCTAATAAATTTTATGAGGCAAAGTGCAGAAAAGAAGGAAAGAAGTAGAAGACTAAAGATACTCTAAATACGTTGAGGCCGAGAAAGATGGAAACTCCTGACTTTCTCGGCCTCAACGTATTTTTATATAATTTGACTCTTGAAATATGAATAAACTGTGAATGAAATGCGCCCGAAATTTACGAAAAAGAGCTTTGAACGGCCTGGGAGACAGAATAGGGTCATGATAAACTACTATTGCGAACGAAGTGGCCACTTCGAAACACAAAATAATTGATTCAAAGCAGTTAATCAAGTTGTATCGTCAGAATGTGGACTATGAACTCAATAATGAATCTAGCCTACGTGGGTATAAGGATCTCTACGATTGCCTCGTAACAGATCCCCAAATTGAGTGCAGCGAACCGGAAGATGAACCGATTTATGCACCTTTGGAAAATGGAATCCTTGACCTTATGGAGTGGAAACTTTATCCACACAGCCCGGATCAAATAACCTTTACCTGTATTAAGGCAAAATATGATTCGCAGGCAAAGTGCCAGATATTTGAGGAATACTTGCAGCGAGTCACAGGTGGGGATTCCCTGCTGTCGGAGAGAGTTTGGATGGCAATCGGGTATTTGCTTATCTACCCTGCACGGGGAAAGTTCTTTATTTTCATGAAGGGTATCGGAAATAGCGGCAAGAGCGTTTTGGGAAGCTTTATCCGACGCCTGTACCCCAAAGAATCCATCAGCAGTATTAGACTTAAGCAAATGAAGAATGAATTTGGAATGTCTTCGTTGGCCAACGCTGTAATCAATTTTGACATGGATATGCCAAGTTCAAAAATTGATGAGGAGGCAGCTTCTCGATTGAAGCAGATTACAGGAGGCGATTCAATCAATGTTCCACGCAAATTTCGTGATGATGCGTTGCTGGAAAGGCGCATTAAGTTTGTCTTTTCTAGTAATCATCCGATTATCATCGACGGAGAAGATGATGCACTCCTAAAACGTATCATATATCTGCCTTTTAATTATGCAATCCCGGATGACCAGCAAGACCCGGATTTGGGAGACAAAATTTGGAAAGAGCGAGATGCGATTGCTACAAAAGCCCTGCGCTATGCGCGGAAACTTGTGAAACTCAACTACATCTTCCCAGAAATTCCCCAGATGGACAACGCAAAGTGCATTGTGAGAGACTCTATTGCGAAAACCGTAGGAAAATTTGTACAGGAAAGCTGCGATAAGAGCGAGTCGAAAGCAGTGACTGCTACAGAAGACCTGTATAATGCTTACTCAGACTATTGCAAGGAGAAGAATATGTGGGCGTGTAGCAAAAGGCATTCACGAAAGAACTCACCCAAATGAAGATAGAGCATACTCGTTTCCGGTGTACAGGAGAGGATATGATTGCCCGAAAGAATCCGGTATCTGCTTTCAAAGGAATCAAGCTCCGTCCGTAACTTCTGATTCTTCGATGATACGTTATACCTCTGACTCTAAGCACCATAAGCGATAACCAAGGGAGGTATCACAATGCTGGAAATTGACGAAAAGGCGATGGCCTATTGTCTGGTGGAAGCTCTCTTTGCAGCAGGAGTAATCAACCTGCCCACTTATCAGAACTTCCTTCGGATGAAGCGTGAGCAGGAGGAAGAACCGCCTGCAAAGGCTTCGTAAACAACAGAGAAAGGCTCTGGCGGAGGGAATTCGGCCAGAGCCTTTCTTTTTGCCGCAGAAAAGAGTCAGAGACAGTGGAGGTTAAATTTTATGAGGATAGCCGTGTACGCGCGTGTCTCAACAGAGCATGAGGCACAAATCAACGCACTGGAAAATCAGTTGGAGTGGTATAAAATTGAAGGGTCTCGCCACCCGGATTGGGAAATCGTGGAGGTTTACGTAGATCAAGGCATTACTGGAACGCAAGCACAGAAACGGCCAGAGTTTTTGCGCATGATGGAGGATGCCCAGAAGGGCAAATTTGACCTAATCATTACTCGCGAAGTGAGTCGCTTTGCACGAAATACAGTTGATACGCTGTCCTACACACGCGAGTTGAAAGCGCGTGGGGTGGACGTGTTTTTCATCAACGATGGTATCAACACCGCGACCAATGATGGTGAACTTCGGTTGACGATCATGTCTTCTATGGCACAAGATGAGAGCCGCAAAATTTCAGAGCGCGTAAAGGCTGGGCAGAAAGTCAGCAGAGAAAAGCACGTTCTGTATGGCAGCGGAAATATCTTAGGATACCGCAGGGAGAACGGAACCTATGTTCCTGACCCTGACCAAGCTGAAACAGTAAGGCTGATTTTCCAAATGTATTCTACCGGAGAAAATGGGCTGGTTAAAATCGTAAACGAATTATACCGCCTTGGCCGATTAGATGCAGGCGGCCATGTTTCGTGGGACGCTTCCAAGGTGAGCAGAGTCCTACATAATGCAACCTATAAGGGGTGTATTTGCTACAATAAATCCCACAGCGACGGATATTTGACACAGAAACGTGTTAAAAATCTGGACGAGAGCAGCTACATCTATGTGAAAGGTGACTTTGAGCCTTTGGTATCAGAAGAAATGTGGGATAGATGCCAGCAGATTTTGGCATCGAAATCAGCACGGGTAATAGATGAAAATGGGAAAAAGCACAAGTACATGAGAAATACGCCAAAGTCAGTCTGGACGGCAAAACTGCGGTGCAGCTGTGGCGCAGGATTTATCCAGTTCAAGTGGCGTGTGAACCGGGATGGTGCAGTGGTTCATGGATTTCAGTGTTACCGCCGTACCGTAGGCCAAGCATCAGCTACTTGCAGGAACATGGCTTGGACTTGGGAATTAGTTGCCAAATCAGGGCGATCTGTGAGTGGAAGTTGGACTTGATGGCAGCAAAGGTGTTTGAACATCTCACCTTTGACAAAGGCAAAACGGTCAAAGAGGTCTATAAAATTTTGAACCGCTGCATGGCAGAAGAAAAGACTGTTCGCATTTCCAGAAAGGCGATGCTGGAAAACAGCATCGCCAGACAGAGGGAGCGTCTGGATAAGTACATAGACCTGTGTGCAGACGGAATCATCACAAAACAGGAATTGGCAGAACGGCGAAAGGGGCTGGATGCGCAGATTGCAGAATTGCAGTCTCAATATGAGAATGTGGAACAGGAGGATGGGCGAAGTGGAACTCTTGACATGAGTTTGATTGCGCAGAAGTTGGATGAGTGGCAGAAAGCATCGAGGAATGATGTTGACCGGGAGCTTGTCAATAGCTGTGTGGCGCAGATCACGCCGCTGACGAATGAGGAATACCGCTGGGTGCTTGATTTCCAACTGACAGAAGTGCAGAGTGGAAATAGTGCCACTTGTACGTTGGATGGCTTTATGGAGATGGCTCGTTTTACGATTTCATTTGAAGAAGCCAAGCGTTTAAGGCTTCCCGGAATCAGGGAATTCGTAAAAATGAGTGGCATGACCTCACAGTGGCCGTGGGTATCCGCACAAGGACTTGAACGTAAAACACTGTGTCAGCTGTGCCGGATGTGTCAGGATTTTCGAGAAACCTTTATTATATATTATCTATTATCCTATCGCTTTATCTAAGAGAGGAAATAGAGTAGAAGGGGTAAAATAAAGAATATATAAAGAGTTTCATAAAAACCTGACACATTTGACACACCTGACACAAGACAAAGCGTATCTGAAAAAATTACAGTTATATATTATCTTTGTAGAAAGACCTGTGAGCAGTTTGATTCTGTCCACAGGTCTTTACTTTTTACTTGAAAAATGGAGGAAAAACAATGGCTGATATTATGGTAAAGATTCTGATGAAGGGTGCAAAAGCAATCGGGAAAACTGCCGTAATACTCATTATCTGGACCGCCCATAAACTTGAAAACAAGTAATCACATTAAAATTTCAGGAGGTAGTAGTTATGTCTGCAAATGTTGAAATCATGTTCTCTGTCCGTGAAACCCCTTGGCACGGTCTTGGCCGTATCGTAATTGATGCCCCTGCAAGTCGGGAAGCTCTGGAATTGGCTGGTCTGGACTGGCAGGTGGAAAGCCGCAATATCTATTCCGGCACAGGTGCTATGATTCCCGGCTATCGTGCCAATGTCCGCAGCACGGATGAAGCTGTTCTAGGCGTGGTGTCTGACCGTTACCGCATCGTGCAGAACGAAGAAGCGTTCCAGTTCACCGATGACCTGCTTGGTGAGGGTGTCACCTATGAAACCGCAGGCTCTTTGCAGGGCGGTAAGAAGGTGTGGATGCTGGCAAAGCTGCCGGAGAAGTACATTATCGCCGGGGATGAAGTGACCCCATATCTGGTGTTCTTCAACAGTCACGATGCAGCTCTGGTGTCAAAGTCGCTATGACCCGGTTCGTGTGGTCTGCCAGAACACCTTGAATTTGGCTCTGGGGACTGCAAAGCGCATCTGGACTGCTCGCCACACTGAAAATGTTCTGCTCCGTGTGCAGGACGCTCGTGAAACCTTACAGCTTGCCAACAGCTACATGGGGGAACTGGGCAAGGGCATCCATGAGCTGACCACCATTAAGCTGTCTGACCGCAAGGTACAGGAGTTCATCAATGAGTTCTTCCCCATCACGGAAGACTTAACCGATGGCCAGCGGAAGAACAACCTGCGCTTGCAGGAAGATTTGAAGGCTCGCTATTATAATGCACCCGATCTGGAGTGGGTCGGAAAGAACGGCTGGCGGTTCGTGAACGCTGTTTCCGACTTTGCCACCCATGCAGATCCCATCCGCAAGACCCGGAACTACAACGAAAATCTGTTTCTGCGCACCGCAGAGGGCAATCCCATGATCGACAAAGCCTACAAGATGGTGCTGGCAGCAGCATAAAGGAGGACGTATGAACGTTGTGAGCAACCGGGCTGTCCGGGAATTTTCTGAGTTCCTTAACCGCGTTGAAGTCAATTTTCCAAAGCCAACTTGTACCACGGCATACGAGATCACGATGAAAAGCACCATCGTCAGTGCCTTGATTACGCTGGACACCGAAAAGCAGATGGACGAGCGTTTCTGGAACCATCTCCGGGTGCAGCGGAACATTCTGGATTTCCTGTATCCCCTGTGGCTGGATGATGACCGCACCTTGGTGGATGAGTTTTCCACCATTATCAAAGACTTGGTGGAATATGATTTTTCTATCGCAGAAGAACAGATGAAAGAAAGGCTGAACATTGCATGAAACGACTTGTATCTACATTGAATTTGTCCAAAGAAGATTGGCTCCGTTACCGCAAATGCGGCATTACCGGCACGGATGCCGGGGCTATCCTTGGACTGAATCCTTATCGCTCCGCATTTCAGGTTTACCATGATAAAATCAGCGATACCATTGAAAATATCGACAACGAACCATGCGGCAGGGTCGTGACTTGGAGGATTATGTGGCGCAGCGGTTCTCCGAAGCAACCGGCCTGAAGGTACGCCGTGCAAATGCTATCTACCAGAGCGAGGCACATCCGCTGCTTCTGGCAGACTTCGACCGTCTGATCGTTGGGCAGAAAGCCGGGCTGGAATGCAAAACGGTCTCACCCTTCTCCGCAGATAAGTGGGCAGACGGCAAAATCCCGGCTCACTATTTGGCGCAGGTTGACCATTACTTAGCCGTCAGCGGTTTCGACTGCTGGTATGTAGCGGCTTTGATTTTCGGCAGAGAGTTGGTGATCCACAAGATCGTGACAGATAAGCAGGTGCTTTTTGACCTTATTGATAAGGAAGAGCGTTTCTGGACGAACCATGTTGTGCCCCAGATTCCCCCTGCACCCAACGGTTGCGATTGTGACACCCAGCAGATCAACCAGCTTTATGAGGTAGACGACCGCGACAAGACCGCTGATCTGAGTGCCTTGCATGGACTTCTGGATAAGCGGCAGGAACTTTCCACCCGGATCGAGCAGATGGAACAGGAGAAAACGGCCATCGAACAGCAGGTCAAGCTGAAAATGCAGGATGCTGCCTATGGCACAGCACCGGGCTACAAGGTGTCCTGGGTATCCTCCGAAAGCAAGCGTGTGGATTCTCAGCGACTGCGGAAAGAGCAGCCGGACATTTTCAACCAATACAGCAAAAATGTAAGCAGCCGCAGGTTCACCATTGTTCATGCGGCATGATGTTTGTAATTGGCGGCAGGGAGCGATTTCTCTGCCGCCTTTTTTCTCGGAGGTTTATTATGGCTACAGAAAATCCGTTCGTAAAATTATTTGCTATTGACTTCAAAGATCATCTGGAAGTCAAAAAGTCCGGCAACACGGAACTGAAATATGTAAGCTGGGCGTATGCTGGGCAGAGGTGAAAAAGCTGTATCCCACTGCCAACTATGAGGTCAAGAAATTCAACGGCCTGCCCTATGTTTATGACCCCATAACCGGCTTCATGGTGTATACCTCGGTCACGATAGAGGGCGTTTCGCACGAAATGTGGCTGCCTGTACTGGATGGCGCAAACAAGGCCATGAAAGCTGTGCCTTATACCTACACCACCCCGAAATGGGACTACAACCCGCAGACCCGCCGCCGTGAAAAGGTCGGCATGGAAGAACGTACCGTAGAAGCAGCCTCCATGTTCGATGTGAATAAAGCTATCATGCGGTGCTTGGTGAAGAACCTTGCTATGTTTGGTCTGGGCCTGTACGTTTATGCCGGAGAGGATTTGCCGGAAGATGCTGCACCGCAGCCGGAATCAGAGCCGCAAAAGCAGCCGAAATCGAGATCCACCAGCCAAAAGCAGGAACAGCCGCCTGTCCCCTGCATCTGCGCTCGCTGCAACCAGCCCATCAAGAGGGTCAAGTTGAAGGATGGTTCATCATGCAGGCGGCAGAGTTTGCAGCCACCCATGAGGGAATGTGCGCTGACTGCTATAAAGCTACCCGACTTAATGTGGCATAAAGGAGAAATTTATATGTCTTGCAATGCGATGACCGAACACTATGAAGAAATCACTGTCTGCGGAAAGCCTGCATTATTCACTAACTTCCGCATAAAAAGAGATACCGTCCCGGATGGTCTATATGCCTACGATGTGCGGCATGATGATGACTGCCGGGGGATTCCCTGTGAGATTGCGCCGTTTATCATGATCAATCACTGGGGTACGATTATTCTTGCAGAGCCGTTGGAGCTGCCCAATGACGGACGGCGGTACATTGATGAAGAGACGGACTGGAACTATGATCCGTTTGGAGGAGCAGAGAAAAATCAAAAGCCCTGCGTGACGGTGGAAGAGTTTATGAATCAGTATCTGAACCGTTGATAAGAGCGAGCCGTGTCGTTCCTTATAAAGTTCAAAAGTCATCGCAGGGGACGGACGGTGCGAACCGTTCGTCAACGGAGATAATCTTTTGAAGTTTATGAGGGATGACCAAGGCTCGCAGGAAAAAGTATTAAAATTGCCGTGGGTACAGAAAAGTATCAATCACAGCGTGATGAAGCCGATTTGTCTTAGCAAATCGGTGACGCTAAAATGACGTTCGGCATTTTTGATACGGAAAGAAAAGGCTATGAGCACTTATGGTTATTGCAGGATTTCCACTGCAAAGCAGAGCATTGACCGTCAGGTTCGCAATATCAGAGCTGAATACCCGACAGCTCACATTGTGCAGGAAGCCTATACGGGAACTTCCATCCTTCGGCCAGAATGGAGCAAGTTGTATCGAATCCTGAAAAAGGGAGATACAGTGGTGTTCGATTCCGTCTCCCGAATGTCCAGAAATGCAGAAGAGGGATTTTCACTGTATGAAGATCTCTATCATAAAGGTATCCGGCTGGTATTCTTGAAAGAGCATCACATTGATACCGAAACTTACCAAAAGGCCCTGTCCGGCAGCATTGCCATGACAGGAACCAATGTGGATTTTATTTTGAAGGGTATCAACGAATATCTGATGGCATTGGCAAAAGAGCAAATCAAGTTGGCTTTTGAGCAGTCTGAAAAAGAAGTGGCCGATTTGCACCAGCGTACTCGTGAGGGTCTTGTAACAGCAAAGCTGAATGGAAAACAGGTTGGCCGCAAGAAAGGCACTGGATTTGAAACCAAGAAGTCCAAAGCGGCCAAAGAGAAAATCCGCATCCATTGTAAGGCTTTTGGCGGTACATTGGACGATGTGGAGTGTATGAAACTGACAGGACTTGCCCGGAATACCTATTATAAATACAAGCGGCAGATTCGGGCCGAGTTGGCTGACGAGGAAAAAACTTAAAAAGGAAAAGCTGTTATGAAAAATGAAAAATGTGCAAAAGAAGAACCCCATAGCGAATTTACAAAAGAGGAACAAGAGGAATTTTTGAATTTGCTGGGTCGCATAACCCCGGAACAGCGTGAAGCACTGAAAAAAGTTCTGAAGTCCTTTACTTAATGAAGAAGGATGTCGAGTGACGCAGTGGTTGCTCGACATCCTTCTTTTTTGTAAATGTGTGTATTATTCAGGTAAAAATGCTTGAATCAAATCCAAGATAGCAGTTCTTTGTGATGGAGAAAGTCTATCCCAAGTGGTTAAGAGGGATTTCTGCTCCTCTGTTAGATGATGAATGGCAGCGTCCTCTTCAAAAAACTGTGAGAGGGTGATGCCAAGGCCGTGACAAATTTTTTCAATCGAGGTCACGTTGGCTGAAGATTTCTTCTGCGCCATGTTGATAAGGTTGATTGCGTCAGGCCAGAGTTCTCGGCAAGGGTGTATTCAGACCATCCACGAGCTAACCGCTCCCGGTCAATTCTTCCCAGAATGTCAAAGTTCGGCTTCTCGCGTTCCATGTCATTGCCCTCCTTGGATAAATCGTAGTGCTACTTACGATTTTAAGTGTGGATGCCTTGACAGGTAATTCTATAAATCGTATAATTTTAACAAGATAAATCGTAATAATGAGCAGCGATTTTGTCTTTTTTGATATGAAATGCTCACAAACTGCAAAGGAGATCATGTAGCTATGGCAGATTTTTGCTATTTTTGCAAGAAGAAAATTGGCTTTTTTGATACATCATCAAGGACGGCTTTTGCCCAGACCGTATGCGGAAATTGTGTAAACAAAGTTAATCGCGTTGCAATCCTATACAATAGGGAATTTTCGGAATACACGCTATATTCACTGGAAGATGCCGGAAAGATCCTAGAGAAAGCACCGTCTTTTGAAATGTATATAAGTAGGTATTTGAAAATTCGTGCTGAATATGAGCCACAAATTCAACATTACCAAGAATTGGCTGAAAAAGAGAAAAAGACACTAAAAGAAATCGAAAAAGGCATGGATGATGACAGAAGAGAATACGAAGCTGAACTGAAAGAATGTGAAAAGGAATGGAAAGCAGAGCGTGCATCGTCTGACTATAAAAATGAACTTAAGGAGTATGAAAAAGCAAGACGAAGAGGCGATGAAGTAGCAGCACGCACCTTGAAGAGACTTATGGATGCTGTTGATGACAACTATCGAGCGGAGGTTGAAGAAAAGCAGAATTCATATAATAGGTTTCAAAGAGAACCACTTGAGTTATGTGAAGAGTGGAAAAGCATTGTTAAATGCTACGAAGCGATAGTTAATCGATTGAGAAATTATCAGGCGGTTAAAGAGTATGTTTTTCGTGTGACGGAGGTTCCATCGGAAAAGCTAGTCCTGGGACATGAGATAGAAAGACGGTCAGAAGAAAAAGTGAAGGCAGAGAATATATTCTGTTGTATTTGAAGAAAATCCTTAAGTTGATGAGTCGCGATTGCAAGAGGCAGCGAATAATGATGTGATTCTCGCAGAATTTGGAAAAAGCTGGATAAATAGCGGAGTTGAAAAACTACTTATTAAGGAGCGACTAAATGAAGGAAGCATAGAAAGACTTCAGCATGCAATTAAATCACATAAAATTCTGCTAAGTACTGTAAGCGATCCGGATATTCTTAGACGAGCGGAAGATGCGATGGATGAATCTGAAAAAACTTTAGATGAGTGTATGAAAACGAGGTGTGATTTAGATAAAGAATTTAACCGTAAAGATTTAGAATTAAAAGCGACATTTAATCGATTGACGGAACCAGATACTCGGAAGCTGGCTTCAGAAAACAATACCAATAGTGCAAACATAGTAAAAGCTACAACTACAAAGCAATCGAATAACAGTCAAACGGTAACAATAGCACAGCCTGCCGCAGTAAAACCGAGTGAAAAACAGGAAAAAGGTGTTGCTTGCGGTAACTGTGGGAAGGAAAACAAAGATGGAGCTAAATTCTGTCGGTATTGCGGAACACCGCTTGTTGCCAAATCCATCCGGTTTTGCACGGAATGTGGACATAAAATAAGACCGGGGGGAAAATTTTGTCCTGCGTGCGGTACGAAAGTTGAAGATTAAAAGAAATGGGTGATGTAAAATGAGCAAAAAATGTATTTACTGTGGTGCCGAGTTAGAAGACGATGACCTTTTTTGTGATGTATGTGGTCGGAAGCAAGAAGAGAACACTTCACACAAGGCAGTACAGACGTCATCACAAGAAGAAATTTCAGCTGTAGAAGAAAAGACTAAGGAAGAGGTCGTTTTAGATGTTTCCCAAGCTACGGAGCCAGAGCCTCAGCAAGCATCCGAGGCAAAAGATATAGTAGAAGTGAAGATGTCAGAACCTGAAAAGGCAGAAGAAAAGCCTGAACAGAAAAGTGAAAAAGTATTAAGAAATGATACTGCTAAAGCTGTGACAACGCAACCTAAAAGTGGCATACGAAAAGTCAGGGATATTGTGCTTTGGATTTTGACCGTTGTTATGGTTCTTTCGGTGGTTGTAGCCGTAATATCCGGGATGGGTGTAATGTCAGTGGCGTATATTATCGCAGCTGTTGTTCTTTGTCCAAAGTTTAAACCGGAAATGGGTTTCTGGAAACGCATCTTGATTATGTTTGGAGCATGGATTGCGGTCTCGGTAGTGCTTACTATACTTTGATTAACGTAAAAAGAGCATTGCGGAGGAACAGATGAAAGATTACTATAAAATCTTACAAGTAGCATCTGATGCGTCACCAGAAGTAATTCAGATGGCATACAAGGCTCTTGCAAAAAAATATCACCCGGACTTAAATCCGGGACAGGAAGAAGCAATGCAAGAGAAAATGAAAGATCTGAATGAAGCTTATGAAATTTTGTCGGATAAAGATAAAAGATGGCAATATAATCAGAGCTTTTATCAAAATGAAGAATCGTCACATTACTCGGAATCGGAACCGCCAAGAAACTCTTGGACAGAATCATCGTATAGAGCACAAGCGGAAACAGCATCACAAGGCAGTAAAACTACTTCAGGAAAAGGCTGCGCAAGGACTGGCTGCGGATGTTTGACTGTGCTTATTGTGATTTTTATGTTGATGTGTGTTGTAGGAAGTTTTTCGTTAACGAAAGAGAATAAATCAGCTTCTGCGTCAGAAGTAAGCACAGCGGCATCAATGAACGATCAGCCAGAGAGTAGGACGGAAGAAACCATGCCCATTAGTAATGAGACAAAGGCTTCCTCTGAAATTCAGAATGGTCCAACCTATAACTCAGTCGATCCACCTGATTCTACTGATTCTAGGCAAGAAATTCTGGTGGAGGCAACCGGGAGTAATGCAATGCTGACGCTCTGGACATATCGGGATGGTCAATGGGTCGAGGACATGAGCACTACAGCAGCGATTGGCTCAAATGGGCTTACAACGAATAAGACGGAAGGCGACCACATGACACCAGAGGGAACGTTTCCAATCTATTTTGCTTTCTCTAACAAAAGTAAAAAATACAAAATCGCTTT
>ENA-OQCX01001014-OQCX01001014.1-human-gut-metagenome-genome-assembly--contig:-NODE-1014-length-13660-cov-2.514963_pt1 | contig 13660 bp, 17 predicted proteins | sample MGYA00242762_ERZ504587 | MGnify/ENA primary metagenome ERZ504587 (study PRJEB26092, sample SAMD00036337) | human gut metagenome | host: Homo sapiens | study: EMG produced TPA metagenomics assembly of...
TTTTTCCTATTTTTCTTCCTTCCCCCTTTTTTCCAATTTTACCTACATTGCTTGTTAATGTATCGTAACATATTTTTTCATTTATTTACAACATCTATCATCTTCATTTTGGTATGCTCTCTGAAAGGCATAATCTCCCATACCCCAACTCCCCATTCGGCCACCTCTCATACCCCGGAATCTGTCTCGCCCCTCTCCGCAAATATGCTTTCACTTTCTCTCCATACAGATACGGATCATTCCCTTTCACAATCCCCCACTCCATCAAAAGTGCCGCGCTTCCTGTAGCAAAGGGCGTTGCAAATGAAGTTCCGGTGAACTCTGCATATCCTCCGCCTGCTGCAGGAGCCATTACCCTCACACCCGGAGCAGCCAGATCAGGTTTGATTGCACTTTCCCCCTCGTATATCTGTGTCGGTCCTCGTCCGGAGAAGTCTGCATAGGAAAAGGTCAATGCATTATACGCTGCCACAGTAATAACAAGCGATGCAGTAGAAGGTATCGTGAGTGTTGTGGAACTGTCCGGTTTTAGAAATGTCGTACCGATATTAAGTGCATTCTGTACCGGAAGCCACATTTGCCACAACTTATCCACAACACGGTCTGGCATCATCTTTATTTTCCACACTCCGGCTGTGACAAATTCATTTCGTGGTAGAAAACTAATATAAATTTCCTGGCGAACACTATATGGTTTTGGCTCTCCATAGTAAACCAGGAGTTCTGTTTCACCAATCTGTAGTCTTTGTGTTCCTTCTTTTTCTTCCAGTCTGCCGGAATGATTTCCGGATGGATCGACAATTGTAATTGCGACTTCATCGACATAGGATTTCCAAATTTGCAGACTGAATGACTTCTCCCTCTGCTGTACTGCAAGTTGAACTTCTGTCATCATTCCTTTTCTATATTCACCTGCCGCATGTCCTGCTGTCGTTCCTTCATTTCCGCTTCCTACACAAATCACATTCTTCCAACGTTCAGATACTGTATTCAAATATCTTTCCAAAAGACTTGTTCCATCATGGGAACCATATGTATTCCCAAAACTGATATTGATCGCCACCGGCTTTTTTAACTCTTCCGCTTTTCTTACGATATAATCCACACCTCGCATCAGCTGGGTAGTTCTTGGGAATCCTGTTTCCCCTGCTCCCCCCATCTTTACAATCAGCAGCCCTGCTTCGGGTGCAGCTCCTCGATATTTTCCATTCTTGCTACCTCTTCCATTTCCAGCCGCAATCCCGGCGACTGCTGTTCCATGTCCACTGGTATCACGGCTTGGTACTATGCGATACCTTTCTTCCCTGACTTCCATGCGTAGTGCTTCATTTATCTGTTCTGAAGTGAACTCTGTTCCGATATGATATCCTTCCGGCGGTTTACCGTTTTGTATCGTCTGATCCCATAAAGCAAGAATTCTTGTCGTTCCATCTGCATTTCTAAAATCAGGATTTTCATAATCAATCCCACTGTCTACAATTCCGATCAATACGCCCTTTCCCAGCAGTGGAAATGACTGTTTTTTCTGCTGATTGTCCTCTCCCCCCTCTTGCCTAATCGAAGAAAAAGAAGACGCAGCCTGTACTTCATCAATACAGGACACACGCCTTCCATTCTCTACTTGAAAATATAAACTTTTTGGTTTTTCTATAAATTCTACTTCAGGAAATGCTGCCAGTTCTTTTATCTGACTTTCTTTTATTTGGATAATGGCATATCCACCTGTCAGTTCCGTCACATAAACAGCTCGTGTTCTTACTCGCTCTAACGTCTCGGAATACTTCACGATCAATTCCCATTCTTTTTCTTCCGGATCATACCCGATATCCAGACTCTCGCTTTTCTGCCGTTCTTCTTCTGTGATATCTAATGCAAGATTCAATTGATTTTCTATTTTCTGGCTCATGAAGGCTGCAACCTTACCTCATCTCTTATTTCTATGTTTTATGAAGTAATTTAGCAGATTATTCCATTTCCATCTCTAAGACAACCACCTCACAACTTTTCAGATTCAGCCTGTTCTTTGTACAATCTACTGTCTCGTCCTTCTGGTTCGACAACAATACCTTTTTCACATCACCTTTTAACTCAATGCTTGCAACATCCGTTCCAAAATTAGCTGCAACAAGAATACATTTTGCTGCATCTTTTCGATAAAATGCCTGGATGTGATCCATTTCTTCATATTCCGGAATGAATTCTCCATAAGTAAATACATTTTTAAATTCATCTGATTTACGCAATGCAATTAACTTCCGATAGTAATTCAGAACAGAATCCGGATTGTTTTGCTGATCTTCGACATTGATCTCTTTGTAATCAGGATTTATCTTTAACCATGCCGTTCCTTTTGTAAACCCGGCATTCTCCCCACTTGTCCATTGCATTGGTGTTCTCGCATTGTCACGGCTCATCCGATTACAAACTTCCATTGCTTCACGGTCAGATAATCCGGCTTCACGGGCAATCTGATACTGGTCTTTTGTACTGATGTCATCGAATTCGTCAATGCTGTTCCACTTCGCATTTTTCATGCCTATTTCCTGTCCCTGATAAATGAAAGGAATTCCTCTGAGAAGAAGATTGACCGTACCAAGCATCTTCGTTCCCTCCGGTGTCTGGGCATAAGCCGGAAGAAATCTTGACACACCTCTCGGTTCGTCATGATTCTCTATAATATTTGCTTTAATCCATACTTCTGTGTTTCCATCTGAGACTGGAAGATTGCTTTTCTCCATTTAGAAAATTCCATCTTCGGAGCATCATACCATCCATGTTTTCCATCACTAAGACAATGTGCACTAAAGTCAAATATTGTTGAGAAATGTCCGTTTTCTCCAATAAATTCCGGTAATTCATCCGCTTTCATATTGAAGACCTCTCCCACTGTAAATGCATCGTATTTTTGGAATGTATTTTTCTTTAAGTCTTCCAGAAGTTCTCCCACACCATCTACACTTTCAACCATTTTCCAGCAGCCAGCCATGCCATCTGCCCATCCGGTTCAAAATCAGGAAATTTCAGATCTTTCTTGATATTAATGATCGCATCGATTCGAAAACCGGAAAGTCCCTTTTCCAGCCACCAGTTGATCATATCATAGAGTTTCTGTCTTAATTTCGGATTCTCCCAGTTCAGATCCGGCTGTTCCTTTGCGAACATATGAAAATAATATTTATCAGTTCCCGGCACCGGTTCCCAGCAGCTTCCACCAAAATAAGAACGATAATTACTCGGTGGATTTCCATTCTTTCCTTCTCGGAAATAGAAGTAATCCGCATATTCTCCTTCCGGATCCGCTAATGCTTTCTGAAACCATTCATGTTTGTCAGAACAATGATTGATTACCAGATCCATGATAATATGCATGTCTCGCTTTTCGCTTCCGCCAGCAATTCATCAAATTCTTCCATCGTTCCAAATTCTTCTGCGATTGCATAATAATCTGCAATGTCATAGCCCTGATCTACAAATGGTGATTTATAGATTGGTGATAACCATATAATATCAATTCCAAGCTTTTTTAAATAATCCAGTTTCGATATGATACCTCTCAAATCTCCGATTCCATCTCCATTTGTATCAAGAAAACTCTTCGGATATATCTGATATGCTACCTTGTCATGCCACCACTTTTTTTCCATATTATCAACCTCTTTCACATCATTTTATCTTCCACATAATATGGCGTCACGATCCCATAAGCTTTCGTATTGCCAGATCCCATCGCCTGTATTATACTGCTATTATATGATTGTATTCGTATGAATTCTTGCATTATTTTTTCATTATATAACACAATACTGCTATTTTAGGAGGAGATCCGAATGAACGTTCCACATTCACTCATATTAGAGCAAAAAGAAAATACAAAACATGGAGAAGTATTCTTTCCGATCCAAAAATATATTACAAAAACTTAACTTAAATTCCCCGGTCATTATGACTCACTGGCACGAAGAAGCAGAACTCACTTTGATAACAAAAGGTTCCTGTATTTATCAAATTGATTTAGTCGAGTATGAAGTAAATGAAGGTGATCTGTTATTCATTCCACCACTGCTTTTACATTCGATCCGCCTGAATGGAACTGATAATTTCTGCTCAGAAACCTATGTGTTTCATGTTAACTTTTTAGGGGGAAATGCAACAGATATATGCTCCACCCGTTATCTTACACCTATGATAAATCATGAATTGACCTTGCCTTATCATATTTCATCCACACACCCTGCACATCATTCTCTTCATGAATGCTTTATAAAAATGGCTTCACTCTATACGGAACAAACATTTGGATATGAAATTGCCCTGAAATCAGTCCTATTGCAGGCACTGTTTCTCCTACTTCAATATAGCACCACGGAGTCTGCAACTATTTCTGCTTCTTCAGATAAGCTGAAAAATGTACTCGATTATATCGATCTCCACTATGCCGAGCCTCTCACAATTTCCGAACTCGCAGAGCTTTGCTATTTCAGTGAATATCATTTTATGCGTTTTTTCAAAAAGCATATGAACATGACCTGCATCCAATATATTAATAATGTCCGGCTCGAAAAAGCAGTAGAATTATTTGAACATGGAGAAACTTCCATCCTGGAAGTCTCACTCTCCGTTGGCTTTCATAATCTTTCTTATTTTCACAGAGCCTTTAAATCCAAATATCACATGACACCATTATCTTTTATCAAAAGACTGAATTAATGTTTTGCTTTAAGAAAAGCAGCGGCCGAAACTTCCATTTTCAGCCGCTGCTCCTATAAATTCAATCTTCTATTTTTCTTTCTTCGTCTCTTCTTGATTAACTTTCGAATCAATACTACCAACAGAATAATGATCAGAATAAGAACCAGAACGATACCAACGATCATCACTGAAAACTTATTCGGATTCTTCACGAGATCGATCACATTTCTGCTTTCATCTACAACTTTACGCCCATGTGTCGTCTCATAATACTCCGGCACATTTGAAATGCCGTTGCCATCTGTATCATCAAAAGACTTCATATATCTTGCAATCGCATCCCATGCTTTCAGCTCCTTATCGCCTTCCATGATTGCCTGATCTTCCAGATTCTCGATCGGATTACCATCTTATCCTTCGGCTCGATCTTCAACAGACCATAAGACATTTCCATTACAGAGCCAAGCATCTGTCCGGTATAAAGATCTGTCACAACTCGGTATAACTGGTCATCCTGGATCTCGATTCGTTCTCCATCTTCTCTTGTCAGATAACAGTCTGTTACTTTATTCAAGATCATTCGATGCGGATTGAATGTGAAATTCAGTCCGCTGCAATACAATCTTGCAGTTGTCATAAAATCGGAAACCGAAGCGTCTACTTCTGCTGCCAGTTTCAATTCTTTACCAGTCAGATAAACATCAATCAACGGATATCCTGCCAGTCCGTCTTTTCCTATTCCAAGTGAAAATGAATTATATACATCTTCTACAGTGATATTTCCTTTTGTATATGTATCGCGCACACAGCCACTTGGAACGACAGCTACATCCACCGGCGTTCATTATAGTCTTCTGAATGCTCTACAGAATAGATATACGAATCAGACATAATATCTCCAAGATTCAGTTCTTCATGCTTCGTCTCCATTTCTCCGAGACTGTTGAATTCGACATCATTCTCGGCAAGAACTTCATCTCTTGTATATCCGAAATTCGTCAGATAATTAGTATCTACTGTATCCATCAGCGCATCGATCCGCTCTTGTGTCGCCTGATCCGGCTCAATATCTTCAGATACCGGAATCAACTCATAGGAAGTCATCTCCCAACGACCATCCTGTTTCTGTGTCATGGAAAGTGATCCAAGATTTCTTGCGTATTCTCCACAGGATACAATGTAAGTATTTCCGTGCTGAATAGGCTCTTTTAACTCGGTATGTGTATGTCCGCTGATGATCAGATCAAGATCCGGTACTTCCTTTGCAAGGATCTCATCTTCTGATTTTTTCTCGTCCTCCCAGGTTCCGCTGTGAGACACACAGGCAATCATATCTACCTTTTCATTCTTCTTAATCTCTTCTACCGTTTTCTTAACTGACTCAACCGGATCTTTAAATAATAATTCACAGGTTGGTGCACATTTCAGGGCATCTACTCCAAACACGCCCACTACGGCGATTTTTACATCACCTTTCTGAACAACCACATAATCCTTTACGCCATAGTTTTCAAATGCTGACTGGAGCTGTTTCTGACCTTCACTCAATCCGTTCTTTTCCATGCTGTCCCAGTCTACATTGCACACAACAAGACTCGGTAGCGTCTCACCGGAATTCTTTGCCGCTGTCAGCATATCTACCAGACCCTTCGAGCGATAATCAATTCGTGATTTCCAAAGGTTGACACATCGCATCCCAGATATCCGAGCATCCTAAGTTCTGCTGCTTCGGTATCATAAACGGTCTGGATCAGCGTTCCCATTGAAAAATCACCGCCGTCCAGTATCAGTGTATCCGGATTCTCTTTCTTCCTCTCGTCAATCAGAGTCTTTAGCTTCGCAAATCCGCCGACTTCTTTCTGTTCTCCATCTACAATTGTTGAAAAGCTGTTTAAATGAGAGTGTGTGTCATGCGTAAACAATACATCTAACTGTTTGCTTTTTTCTGCCGCTTCTGCCGGAATATTCATTACAAATGGAAGGAGCATTGTAATGATCAGCAAGAATGCCAGAATCTTTTTTCCTCTTTTCATAAGTTCTTTTCTCCTCTCAAAACTCGTGGTCACTGGGCTGAAAGCCCCGAAACTACGGTATTTATTTCAGCGACTACATATAGTCGCTGTAGTTACTTATATTCTGTCAGTTCCTCATAATCAAGATCTTCAAAATTAATTGCAATAATCTGCTCTTCGTCCACGCCATGCTGTTTTAGATAATCCTGATAAATCTCCAATAGTATTGATTTTCTACATCGTCTCACCTATGATAATGTAAAAAGCAATAATATTCAATAGTTTTTGCATCGCAATGTAAAAACTATTGAATATTATTGTTTTTTGCATTCTATTAACTTTTATAGATTCTATTATTAGTTCTAAAATTTTATAATTTTATTACTAGACTAAGGCAAATCGATTTTATTTTCTCTTAATTGCATTCCTTTACATTCAGTGTTAGAATTTATATTATTGCTCTAAAATTTTTACTGCAAAAATAAACAGGGATAAAAGGATAAAGATACTATGTTTCAGATTTTTGTTGACTCGGCAGCCAATCTGCCGGCTGTAACTGCAAAACAATACGATATTCACGTGATTTCTTTCGTCAATCTTGTTGACGGCAAAGAGATTACCTGTTTTGACCCGGATCTTTCACCAGAGGAAGAACGTCAGAAAGGAACCGAATACTATCAGGCCATGAGCAGGGGCTGCGAAATCAAAACCGGACTGATCAGCACTGCTGCCTTTGAGGAAGCATTTCGAAGCGCACTCGAAGCAGACCAGGATGTATTATATTTCTCACTGAGTAAAAATATCAGTGGTACTTACAATTCCGCAAGATTAGCTTCGGAAGAGCTGTTAGATGAATTCGGAGAGAAACACAAGATTCGTCTGGTCGACTCTCTCAATGCCTCACTTGCCCAGGGAATCCTTGCCGTCTATGCAAGCGAGATGCGTACCAAAGGAATGTCTGTGGATGAGGTCGCTGATACTCTGGAATATTATGTTGAAAAAATGAACGGAGTCTTCACTGTCGGGGATTTAAAATATCTTTCTCGCACCGGAAGAATCAAAGGAAGCGTTGCCACCATCGGAAATGTTCTTAAGATCAAACCAATCTTACGTGGAAACAAAGATGGCTATATCGTTTTTTACAAGAACTGTCGCGGACGTAAATCCGCATTGAACGAACTGGTCAATCTGGTCTGTGACAACATTGTAGAGCCAGAAAAGCAGATTCTCGGGATCGCACATGCAGATGCATATGAAGATTCGCTTTACGTCATGGACAAGATCCAACAGAAAATCAAAGTGCGTGATTTTATAAATACTTCTTATGATTTCTGTACCGGAAGCCATGTCGGACCGGATACGATCGCACTTTTCTTTATTGGAAAGGACAGGGAACTTTCATAAAGTATGTAGATAATAAAAGAGGAACAAGCCCATTGGCAATACACATGCCACCTGCTGTTCCTCTTCGTTTATAAATCTGCCCGTTTTTTCAAAAACTTCTGAAATGCCTCATTGCCTAAAATCCAATGTGCAAATCAAGAAAACCAGGAAGAAAATATCCCTGTGGGTGCTTACATACCGGACATAATGCAGGTGCTTCTTTCCCTTCGTAGATGTGACCGCAATTTGTGCAGATCCATTTTTTAGTTCCATCCGCATTTTCACACATATAAAACGTATTATTCTCCAGGCTGTCTGCAATCTTACGGAATCTTTGGCTATGTGCTGCTTCTATCTCTGCAATCTGCTGAAATGTTGCTGCTGCCTCAAAGAATCCTTCCTGTTTCGCTACATCTGCAAATGCCGGATACACATCCTTCGCCTCTTCCTGCTCATTATGTTCTGCCGCACGCAACAGCTGAACCAGAGTCTTCGTCTCATCTACCGGATAACTTCCATCAATAAAGATATTCGTTCCTGATGCTTCTTTTAACAATTCATAGTATCTTCGCATGTGCCCGCTCCTGATCTGCTGTGTATAGAAAAATATCTGCAATTGCAGGTTTTCCTTCTTTCCGTGCCTGCTCCGCCGCAAATGTATAACGGTTTCGCGCCTGTCCCTCTCCTGCGAACGCACGCATCAGATTTTGTTTTGTCTTGCTTTCTGAAAATAAAACAGCCATGTCATATACTTCCTTTCTTCAAATCTTCTACTCTTTTCTAAAAGCTAAATTCATCCAAATCAGTATATGCCATGACTGGTTTATTAATTCACCTGTCCCAAATATTCATAGAATTTTTGTAACTGTTCTTATTTAGTTAAATCCGATCAGTCTTCTCGCAACCGTATACGCAAGTGAAGACACTCTTCTTCCTGATCTTCCCGGAAGGTTCATCGTCTGTCCAAGAATTCCATAACGGATCTTCATATAAGTCCTATAGTCTTTTTTCTTCAGATAAGCCCACAGTTCTTTCTTCTTCTCAAGATTCTCTTTCTTCTTAGAGCGATACATAGAATAGAAGAAACTGTCATCATGATTGCCAGATAATTCACCATATATTTTCTCAGCTTCTTGCTTCCGATCAGACGCAGCTCATACATGGAAATCATTTTCTTCGTTACGAAAAGCTGCTGGTCGATTCTGCTGATCATCACCTTCTCATTGACTGACTGATCCTCACGTCCGATGAAATATCTATAAAGATCCACATTCATATAATAAAGTGTACGGACATGCGGCAGCGGATAATACACATAAATGTTGTCCACATAGAAGGTATGCTTCGGCAATTCCAACTGACAAAGCTTAAGCATCTCTGTACGGTAAATGACAGAATGCATCAGGATATACTGATCCAGACGGAAACGTCCGATATCCTCCCATTTAAAAATCTGATTCTCCGGAAGAACATTGTCATAACGGATAACCTTCTTATGTGTCATGCCAACTTTCTCATAAACATAGTTCGCAATGACCATGTCTACTTCTGACTCATCTTTCACAAATCCTTTGATCGTATCAAGAATCTTCAACAATGCTTCCTCGTCTACCCAGTCATCACTGTCTACAACCTTAAAATACTTTCCTGTCGCATGAGCCAGTCCACAGTTCACTGCATCTCCGTGTCCACCGTTCGGCTTCGCAACTGCTTTTACGATCGTCGGATATTTTCCCTGATATCGTTCTGCGATCTCCTGAGTTCCGTCTTTTGAACCGTCATTCACTACAATGATCTCAACATCCTCGCCCCCAACAAGAATGGAATTGATTGCCTTTTCCATATATGCCTCTGAATTGTAACATGGAATTGCAAATGAAATATATTTCATGGTTTAACCTCCATTTTAAAATGCCGCCTTTGGCGTCGCTTCCTTTTCTTTTACGCTCATTATAGCATCTTTTCGACTTCTTGTTGTAAATTTTCTTTTTTTCAGCTATAGTAATAACGAATCGTCAATATATTATTGAGCTCTTATCATATATTGACAACAGAAATCGACTATCTCAACTTAAACCAAAGGAGAAACTTTATGAAGAAGAATGCAATCGTCGGACAGTCCGGCGGACCAACCGCAGTTATTAACGCCAGCCTGTATGGCGTTGTTTATGAAGCACTGAACCGTGAGGATGTCATCGGGACAATCTACGGAATGATCAACGGAATTGAAGGTTTCTTAAACGAGAACTTGATGGATATGAAACCGTTAGAGGTCAATGGCGAACTTGAACTGATCAAGACAACACCTGGTTCTTATCTTGGTTCCTGCCGTTACAAACTTCCGGAAGACCTGACAGACGCCGTCTATCCGCAGCTCTTTGAGAAATTTGAGAAGTATAATATCGGTTACTTCTTCTACATCGGTGGAAATGATTCCATGGATACAGTAAGCAAGCTTTCCCGCTATGCTGAGACTGTAAACAGCGAGATCCGTTTCATCGGAATCCCTAAGACGATCGACAATGACCTTGTCTGACAGACCATACACCGGGATTCGGAAGTGCTGCCAAATATGTAGCATCCACAGTCCGTGAGATTGCGATCGACGCTTCTGTTTATGATAATAAAAAATCCGTTACGATCGTTGAGATCATGGGACGTCATGCCGGATGGCTGGCCGCTGCCAGTGTCCTTGCCCGTAAATTTGAAGGCGACAATCCGGTTCTGATCTATCTTCCGGAAGTTGCATTTGATCAGGAACAGTTCCTTGCAGATGTTCAGAAAGCTTTCGAGCATACTTCCAATCTGGTTGTCTGCATTTCCGAAGGAATCAATGATGGAACGGTAAGTTTGTCTGCGAGCTTGCAAGTGATGTAGGCGTAGATACATTCGGACATAAAATGCTGACAGGTTCCGGAAAATATTTGGAAAACCTTGTAAAAGACCGCCTTGGCGTGAAAGTTCGTTCCATCGAGCTCAATGTCAACCAGCGTTGTTCTTCCGCTATGCTCTCTGCGACAGACGAGAAAGAAGCGATTGCTTCCGGTTCTTTCGGTGTACAGACTGCACTGAAGGGAACAACAGGAATGATGATCGCCTTCCACCGTACAGACGATGCGGATTACCACATTACTTACACTCCGGAAGATGTAAATCTCATCTGTAATCAGGAGAAAACAGTTCCTTTAGACTGGATCACAGGAAATGGTTCCGATATCGGACAGCAGTTCATTGACTATGCACTGCCTCTCATCCAGGGTTCTGTAAAAGTACCGGAAGAAGCGGACTGCCGAGATTTGCTTACAGAAAAAATTAATACAAGTACTTCATAGATTCTGATATAATAAACTTGTAACCTAAATTAAATAAAAATGAAGGGAGAGGGAAATGAAAAAGTATTTAAAAAATGGTCTCTCAGTCCTGACCTGTGTTGCGATGTGTGTCCAATCACCATTGGCAGTATTAGCAGAAGATGCGACAGAAGTACAGAACGAAATGCAAAGCGAAACTCCTGTAGTTCAACCCACAGATCTTCAAACATTGGATCAGCAGATTGCAACCTATGCAAATGAATCAAATCAGAGTGAAATATTCTGCACTGTAATGGGTGATCCGAATCTTAATAAGGAACATATTGAAAGCCATACGAAAACTTTTGTAAAAGTAAAAGGAGACGATAATAAGGATCATTATAAATTGAGCGAGGAATCGCAGCAATATGTCGATGGTATCTATGAAATTAGGTTTAATGATGGATGCATATGGAAGCTTCATTTTGATAAAAATGGATATCTAAATACTGGATGGCAAAATGATAATGGTTCATGGTACTATTTCGATCCAAATTATTTTTTGGCAATTCGAGATACACCTTATCAAATTACAGATGAAAGTAACAACACATGGGTTTACTACTTTGATCGGGATGGAATAATGCAAACCGAATATTGGTATCCTCGAGAAGTTGGAATATGGAGCTATTTTGATAAAGATGGTCATATGGTATATGGATGGAATCAGATAGCCTATGATCAGAAGGACTATCAAACACATTATTTTGATTCAGAAGGAATTGAATTAGTTGGTTGGCAGAAAATCGATGGAAAATGGTATTATTTTGATAAAAATGTAGAAACTTATGGCATCATGGAAACAGGTTGGCTCTTGTATGAAAACACCTGGTATTATCTGAAAGCAACCGGAGAGATGGCATCAGATGAATGGGTAGATGGTGGAAAATACTATGTAGATGCAAATGGTGTTTATATTCCTGGAAAAGTGAAAGTAACTGGAAGCTGGCTGAAAGATAATACGGGCTGGTGGTATCGGAATACAGACGGTACTTATCCAAGAAACCAGTGGCAGTACATTGATGGAAATTGGTACCATTTCGATCAGAACGGCTATATGCAGACCGGTTGGTTACAGCTTGGAAATACCTGGTACTATCTGAAACCAAGCGGTGCTATGGCAATCGGTTGGGAAAAGGTTGGTGGTGACTGGTATTACCTCAACTCCAGTGGTGCGATGCAGACGGGATGGTTGCAGCTTGGAAATACCTGGTACTATTTAAAATCCAGCGGTGCTATGGCATCAAATGAATGGGTTGACGGTGGCGTCTATTATGTGGATGCAAATGGAATCTACATTCCAGGGAAGACACAGACAACCGGAAGTTGGCAGAAAGACAACACTGGCTGGTGGTATCGAAATGCAGATGGTTCCTATCCAACAGACAAATGGGAAGAAATCAATTCCAAGTGGTATCACTTTAATACGAGCGGTTATATGGAAACAGGTTGGATCACAACAGGAGATCTGTGGTATCATCTTGCAGAATCTGGTGAACTGACTTGCGGATATCCAAATGGTGGAGAGACTGTAAAACTTACAAAGACAGTAAATGCAACCTGTACAACAGATGGATATCAAGAGTATACTTGTTCCAAATGTGGAGAAACGCATCAAGTAATGTTACCAAAGACAGGACATAACTATCAAGTATCCAAGAAAGTAGACGCGACCTGTACTGCTGATGGATATGACGTATATACTTGTTCAAACTGTAAGGACACTTATACTAAAACTACACAGCAAAAGCTCGGACACGACTTCAGTAAAAAAATTGATCACAAGGATTCTACCTGTACTGTAAAAGGTTTTGATCTCTACCAGTGCAGTAGATGCGACGAAACAAAAAAGACGGAATTAGCCTCGTTGACCATAACTATCAGCTAACCAAAACTGTAAAAGCTACTTGTACTGCTGATGGGTATAAAGAGTATACCTGTTCTATGTGTAATAAGTCCTATCAGGAGAAACTTCCAAAAACAGGGCATGATTATGATATGAATACAGAAGTAGAAAGAGTTGATTCAACATGTTCTACACATGGTCATGTAAATTATGCTTGTAAAGTTTGTGGAGATATTAAAACAGTTGATCTTGATTTAAATCCTGAAAATCATTCCTATAACAGCTATTGCAATACCGCTGATTGCAGTTACATAAACGAACAGTGAAAACAGCCGTTTGGCTTTATCACGGTTGCCTTCTCCCATAGTTTTGGAAATCAG
>ENA-OQCX01001015-OQCX01001015.1-human-gut-metagenome-genome-assembly--contig:-NODE-1015-length-13651-cov-5.263531_pt1 | contig 13651 bp, 18 predicted proteins | sample MGYA00242762_ERZ504587 | MGnify/ENA primary metagenome ERZ504587 (study PRJEB26092, sample SAMD00036337) | human gut metagenome | host: Homo sapiens | study: EMG produced TPA metagenomics assembly of...
GCCTTGCTCGAACTCTTGGCCGTCTCGACACCCCAGCTGGGTGAACACTTCATCGGCATCGTGATCGTGGGTGATGGTGGTGGTGATGGCGCAGGCAGCAGTGGCCGTCCTCATCGTGGTGATGATGCTCATGCTCATCATGGTCATCGTCATCCTCATGGTCGTGATCGTGATGGTGGTGGCAGCAGTGGTCCTCGTGGTCATCCTCTTCGTGGTCGTGGTGATGCTCGTGCTCGTCCTCATCATCGTCTCATCGTCATCATCGTCATCGTGATCATGGTGGTGATGGCCGCAGCTGCACACACCGTTCTCATCGTAATGATGGTGATGATGCTCGTGCTCTTCTTCCTCGTCCTCCTCGACGTGCTCCTCATTGGCCTTGGCAGCCATGGCGATCAGCTCTGCCTTGAAATCGTCCTTGGAGGACATGGCCTTCAGGATCTGCTCGCCGGTCAGGGAATCCCATGCGGTGGTCACGATGGTAGCGGTGGGGTTCTTCTCGCGCAACATGGCAACCGCAGCGGCGATCTTCTCCTCGCTGGCGGTCTGGGTGCGGCTCAGGATGATGCAGCTTGCGTGGCTGATCTGATCATCATAGAACTCACCGAAGTTCTTCATATACATCTTGACCTTGTTGACATCGGCCACGGTGACAAAGCTGTTCAGCTTCACATCCAGATGCTCAGCCACACCCTCCACAGCGCGGGTGACATCGCTCAGCTTGCCCACACCGGAGGCTCAATGACGATGCGGTCGGGGTGGTACTGCTCCACCACCTGCTGCAGAGCGGCACGGAAATCGCCCACCAGAGAGCAGCAGATGCAGCCTGCGTTCAGCTCGTTGATCTGGATACCGGACTCCTTCAGGAAGCCGCCGTCGATGCCGATCTCACCAAACTCGTTCTCGATCAGGACCACCTTCTGGCCCGCAAAGGATTCCTTGATGAGCTTCTTGATCAGGGTCGTCTTGCCGGCACCAAGGAAGCCGGAGAAAATATCGATATTCGTCATAATGCTGTATGCCTCTTTCTTTTTCCAAAAGCCCGCAAGGGCCGTTCAGCAATCAGAGCCGCAGAGTGCTGGCTCAAAAATCTTACACTCCTATTATAACAAGCTGTCAATGGGAAACCGCCTTTTTTGATGAGAAAATTGTAACTTTTTTTTGCAGTTTGGCTGCGTTTTCAGAAAACGCTGCCTCCCGGACACAAAAAAGCCCCCGGAACGGGGCAGAAAGCATAGAACCCATACCAAAACACAGCCCCGCTTTGGTGAAGAAGAAGCCAAAGCGGGGCTGTATTCAATGAAGGAGAAATGAAGGGAATATCAGGTTACAGATCCAGCTCAAACTGTTCTGCCGTAACAGTTGCTTTGCCATCGGCAGCAAAGGTGATGCCATCGGCAGACTGGGGGGTGTAGATCCATGCGGTCATGGTCTGCTCACCATCGTTGGCGAAAACTTCGATGCTGTTCTTATCCAGCAGGATGCGGAGCTTGAGCGCACCGTTCTGGCTGCGCACCTTGCAGCTGCGGCGGTGAACGATGTCGGCACGGGAACCGGCATAGCTGCGATCCAGCGTCAGCTGCGAGGTGTAGGGATCGTAGGTCAGGCTGGTGTGATGATCTGCATCGGCGGCCAGCTTCAGGGTGAAGGAGCGGTATTCGCCGGGCTGCACCGTGATGGTCAGGTCGGCCACACGACCCTTGATGCCTCCAGCGTTGTTTCGCTTTGCACCGTCACATTTTCGTGGAAGGTGCGCTTACCGTGGACGGCATCCAGCTCCCGCACGGGGGTCTGAATAATGCGCCCATCCTTGATATGCAGCTCCCGGGGCAGATGGTCTGTCCGAACCACTTGCAGCCCTGGGGCTTATCCTCGGTGTCCGACCAGGTCTGCAGCCATGCGGTCATGATCCGGCGGCCATCCGGGGCAAGGGTGGTCTGGGTGGCGTAGAAGTCGATGCCGCCGTCCATCAGCTGCACATTTTCCTTGGTGAAGGTGTGGGTGGCTTGGTCGTAGCTGCCGATGAAGGCAATCACGTTGTGACCGTTGTGGAACTCGCCCTTGGGCAGCATCTCCATGGGCCCCAGCATCAAGACCTGCTTGCCGTCCAGCGGGAAGAAGTCCGGGCACTCCCACATTTTGCCGTACTGATTGTTGCAGCGTTCCAGCACCGTGACAAAGTGCCAGTCGAAACCGTCCTTGCTCTGGAACAGTGCCGCTGCGCCGCTGCCGTCCTCGGCCAGGCAGACGGTGACGACAGAGTAGGTGCCATCGGCCTCACGCCAGATCTTGGGGTCCCGGAAATCAAACTTACTGAAGCCTTCCGGCAGGTCTTTCTGGGTCAGCACCGGGTTGCAGGCAGGCTTTTCGTAGTTGAGACCGTCACCGATGGCAATGCTCTGGGTCTGGATATCCCGCATCTCCCATTGGGCTGCTTTTCTGCAATCACGCTGGTGTACATCAGCAGCTGCTTGCCGTCATCCATCACGGTGGCAGAGCCGGAGAAGCAGCCGGGGCCGTTGTCCACCGGGGAATCCGGTGCCAGCGCACAGGGCAGATACTCCCAGTGCAGCAGGTCGGTGCTGACGGCGTGACCCCAGTGCATGGGCGCCCACCGCACATCGTAGGGGTTATACTGATAGAACTGGTGATACTTCCCTTTGTAATAAGAGAAACCGTTGGGGTCGTTCAGCCAGCCCACATAGGGGGTCATGTGGTAAGCAGGGCGTTCCGCCGGGGAAATGGCAGCACCGTGCTCGGCCTCGTAGGCACGGGCTTTTTGTAAAGTCAAATCGTTCATGGAATCCTCCAAAGGAAAGAATTCTTATGCGTAGTAAGCATCCAGATATTTCTGCATAATGCCCAGATAGTCGGACAGGCCGTAGTCTTCCAGCTTGCTCAGATATTCGTTCCACTCTGCATCCGTAGTGCCGTTCATGATCCAGTCGGCCTTCTGCGTATTCATGTAGGTCTGCAGATCTGCCTGCAGGTTAGAGACCTGCTCGGTGTCCTCGCTGCTCATAAAGACATTGGGATAGACATAATCGTTGTTCATATCCGGGGTGTAGATCTCCTTGATCCAGTCCAGACGGTACTGTGCATCGTCCGGGCAGGTAACGTATACACCATAGTAATCATCCAGAACCGCCAGAGGTCCGCTGACACACTGCGCTTCACGGACTTCCACGGGAGAAGCATCGCCCAGAGGAGCGTGCTTCAGCATGGGCTCGCCCTTATCGTTGGTGGACAGTTCAAAAATGTTAAAGCCTTCCGCATCGCCGTAGGTACCCCAGTTGTTCTGAGGAGACTGGAGGGGCGCGTACATCTGATCCAGCCATGCACAAACCAATGCGGGGTTATCCGCCTTTGCGGTGACAACGCATCTGCCGCGGGCAAAGCCGCTGGTGAAAGAGCCGTTCTGCGGAGTGATATTCCGGGTATCAGCGGTCAGGGCAGGCAGCGGCTCCCAGTCGGTCAGGTTGTCAATGTTGGCAACATCCCAGCTGAAGCAGACGCCATAGCGGCCAGCCTTGCCCTTGGAAACATAGGTGGACCACTCCTGCGTGAAGCACTCCGGGTCAATGAGCTTCTCGGCATACAGCTTGTGCAGCCAGTCCAGACCATCACGGTAGCCCTGCTGGGTGGCGGCACAGATGACTTTCCGTCGTTGGTAACGGCGATATGGCGGTCTTTGTCTGCATCGCCGTAGCCTTCGCCAAAACCATTGATGAGGATGCTGGGGTCCTGATCGCCGTTGTTGACGATGCAGGACATGGGGATGATGTCGCCGTCAATGCCATACTCTGCCTTGATAGAAGCAGCGTTATCACGGAATGCAATCAGCACCTGCTCAAACTCGTCCACCGTGGTGGGCATCGACAGACCGAGGAAGTTCAGCCACTTGGTATTGATGAAGCTCATGTTGCCAATGGTCTGGATGGCGGTCTTTTCTGAGCCGAGCTGCTCGATCCAGGGCAGTGCCAGATGTGGCCATCGCTGTCGGTGCACATGGTGCGGTACTCCGGGTACTGCTCAAAGACCTTCTGGAGATAAGGCATATTGTTGTCAATGTAGTCTTCCAGATTGAGGATGACACCCTGATCTGCGTAGCGCAGCAGATTGCTGTCGGTAAAATCAGCAGTAAAAACAAAATCCGTCAGGGTGTTGGGGTTGGACATATTCAGGGTGATCTTATCGCTCCACTGGTCGGACTGGATGGCGGTCCAGTCGATGTGCACATTGGTCTGCTCTTCCAGACGCTTGAAGATGGTGCGGTTGTTCGGCTCGGGTTCGCTGCCCACAGGGAAGCTGGTCATACCGGTAAAGGTGACCTTTTCAGACAGCGGAAATGTAACGGCACCGGTCACGTCCACAGCTGCGGCAGCAGAATCGCCCGCTGCCGGTGGATTTGCCGCCGCCACAGGCAGACAGAGCAGCGGCAGAGCCCGCCAGAGCGCAGACCTTGAGGAAGTTGCGGCGAGAGATCAGCTTTTTCATGGTATTTTCTCCTTTTTCATGTTTCTTTTTTCGTGTAACAGATGAGCGTACCTGCTTATAAAAATCTGGAATATCCTCAGCCCTTAATGGAACCAGCCATGATGCCGGCATCAAAATACTTCTGGAAGAAGGGATACATCACCAGCAGCGGCAGACTGGAAATAATAATGGTTGCATATTTGAGCAGCTCTGCCATCTTCGCACGTTCGGCAGTGCTCTGGATATCTGCGATCATGCCGGATTCCGGCTGGCTCTGGATCAGGATGGAACGCAGCACCAGCTGCAGCGGCTGCTTCGATGCGCTGTTCAGGTAGATCATGGCGTCAAAGTAGCTGTTCCACATTGCCACGAACTGCCACAGAGCCAGAACTGCCACCACCGGCATACAGACGGGCAGCAGGATCTTGAAGAAGTAAAGCATCTCGCTGGCTCCATCCACATCCGCAGCTTCACGCAGCTCACGCGGGATGCCCTGATAATAGGTACGGGCAATGATCATGTTCCACACGCTGAATGCTCCCGGCAGAATGACCGCCCACATGGAATCCAGCAGACCCAGATTGTTGATGAGCAGGTAGGTGGGGATCAAACCGCCGCTGAAAAACATCGTGATCACAAACAAGGTGTTGAAGATTGCTTTGCCTTTGAAGTCCGGCAGCGACATGGGATAAGCGGCAAGCATCGTCACAGCGACCGAGATGATGGTGAAGATGATGGAGTAAAGTACCGCGTTCTTGAAGCCGACCCAGATCTGCTTGTCCGAAACGACACGCTGGTAAGCATCCAGACTCCACTTGCTGAAATCAAAGGAGATGCCCTTGTTTTGCAGAGTGACCGGGTCCATAAAGGACGCGATGACGATGTAGATCATCGGAACGATGATCGCCAGCAGGAACAAACCCAGAAGTGCGTAGCCGCAGTACAGGATGATCTTATCTTGTCTGGTGTAGAGGGCCATTTTTGATTTTTTCTGTTTTGCCATGGTAAACCCCTCCTTACAAGCCCTTGCCATCGTTCATTTTGGCAACGATCTTGTTCACTGCGATCAGCAGGATGACGTTGACAACGGTGTTGAACAGACCGACTGCCGTGGAAAAGCTGTAATCGCCGTCCAACAGGCCCTTTTTATAAACGTACGTTGCAATGATCTCGGCAGTGTTCAGGTTCAGGTCGGTTTGCAGGGCATAGGCTTTTTCAAAACCGATGCTCATGATGTTGCCTGCCTGCAGGATAAACTGAATCACGACCATATCCTTAATGGCGGGCCACTCCACCGTCATGATCTGCTGGATCAGGTTTGCGCCGTCGATCATCGCAGCTTCCTTCAGATCTTTGCTGGCGTTAGAAAGGGATGCGGTGTACATGATGGATGCCCAGCCGGCACCCTGCCAGATGCCGCTGATGATGTAGATGGGGCGGAATGCTTCCGGCAGCGTCATGAAGTTGATGCTGGTGTGAAGCAGGCCGTTCACCGGGCCGGTGACACTCAGCAGCACCCGGACGATGCCGCACAGCACGATGACCGAGATGAAGTTGGGCATATACAGCACCAGCTGCACCTTCTGCTTGATTTTCTTGCTCTCGATACGGTTGAGCAGGAATGCCAGCAGAATGGGGATCGGGAAGCCCCACAGCAGGCCGTAGACGCTCAGCTTCAGGGTGTTGATCAGATAGCGCTGGAAGTCCGGCGAGGACATGAAGCGGGTAAAGTTTTTGAAGCCTACCCACTCGCTGCCCCAGATACCTTTGAAGGGATTGTACTTCTGGAATGCGATCAGCACACCGCCCATGGGAGCGTACTTGAACACCAGCGTCAGCGCCACGGCAGGCAGCAGGAACAACAGGTAAAGCTGCCAATGCCGTTTGATGTAGACCCATGTGTTGTGCAGCTTGCGTTCTGCTGTCAGCACAGCCGTTTCCGGCGAGGCCGTCTTTGCTTTCATGAATCATTCTCCTCCTTTTGATTTGTGTTTTACATTTGCACCTTTGAATTTTACGTTTTTCACTTCAATTGTGCAAATGTAAACTTCCTTGATTCATTTATACCACTCAAGCAAGCGAATGTCAACGATAATTTATGGTATACATCGACAATTATTGTGGATTTGTACAGATGCACAAATCCGAACGTGCGCAAATATGCAAAATGATGATTTGCATTTTTGCATTTGACTAATTTGTGCATTTGCACTATACTGGAGTCATAAAGAATAAGATCCGTCACCAGACTTTATCTATAAAAGAAAGAACATCCGCCTCTATATTATAAAGAAAGAGGATGACTTATGGCAACCAAGGTCACCATTCAGGATATTGCAAGCGAACTGCAGCTTTCCCGCAACACCGTTTCAAAGGCCATCAACAACACCGGTGTGCTGGCAGATGCCACACGGGAGAAGATCCTGCGCAAAGCCGCCGAAATGGGCTATAAGCAGTTCGCCTATCTGCCGCTGTTTCAGGAAGACGCTGCAAAAGCAGCGCCTTTCATTCTGCCGAGTGACAAACGGGAGATCGCCATGCTGACGACCCAGTTTCTGAGCAGCTCTCACTTTTCCTCCATGATGCTGGATCGTTTCCAGTCGGAAATCGACCATCTGCACAGCGGCATGACCATTCATCGCATTTCTCCCATAGAGCTGAAAGAGAAAAAACTTCCATCTTCTCTCAACATCCAGCGCACAGCCGGCATCATCTGCTTTGAAGTATTCGACTATGACTACGCACAGATGCTGTGCGATCTGGATGTTCCGCTGCTGTTTGTAGACACCCCTGTGATGGAGATGCGTCCTTCTCTTAAAGCCGACCGCCTTTATATGGAAAACCGCACTGAGATCCAGAATGCGGTGGTCCACATGGCCCAGCGCGGCAAAAAACGCATCAGCTTTGCGGGGGATAAAAACCACTGTCAGTCCTTCTTTGAGCGTTATATGGCTTATAAGGATGCAATGGAGTACCTTGGTCTGACAGAAGGCCTGAGCACCTGTGCGATGCCATCTGGACAGCAGAACTATCCGGCATCCCTGTACGAAACCATCCGTCGGTTCAAAACGATGCCGGAGCCTTTGTCTGCGCCAATGACTTTGTTGCCATGGATCTGGTCAAGGCATTGAATGAGCTGGGGTATTCGGTTCCCGATGATATCTGGATCTGCGGCTTCGATGACAGTCAGGAGCTTCCTACTTTGCCCCCCGTCTGACTTCGATCCATATCCATGAACAGATCATGGGCTACACCGCTGCCAATCTGCTTATGACCCGCATCGAAGAGCCATCGCTGAACTATCGCACCGTCTATACGGAAACCAACCTGATCCTGCGCGAATCCACAGGAGATTGAGCGAAAGGAGAACCCCCATGCGTGATCTGTGCAATACGGACAAGCCGCTGTTTGCTGTGCTGACGAAATTGACTTACAGTGCTTACCTGAACATCTTATGGCTCGTGTGCAGCCTGCCCATCGTTACCATAGGGGCTTCTACGACCGCCTTGTTCTACGTCACACTCAAAATGGCGGAAGATCGGGACGATGGTCTGACCCGGATGTTTTTTAAGGCGTTCCGGGAAAATTTTAAGCCTGCCACAAAACTCTGGCTTATCCTGCTGGCAGTCGGCAGTTTCCTGGTTGCGGATGGCTTTGTGCTGCGCCGAATGTGGAGCGAAAACATTTTCTGGACACTGCTCACTGCAGTGCTTATTGGTGCGGCAGTTCTGTACGGCATCGTTCTGCTGTATGCCTTTCCTCTGCTGGCACGGTTTGAAAACACCACCTTCGGCATCCTGAAAACAGCGTTTCTCGTGGGTGTCCGGTATCTGTTTTGCACCCTGCTGATGGCGGCGATCTATGGCATCATGGGGTACGTCATGGTGTTTGTGTTCACGCCCGCATTCCTGCTGGGCATGGGCTTCTGCGCCATGCTCTGCTCCTTTCTGATGCTTCGGATCCTCTATCTGATCGGTGGAGACCCTGATGCAGTACACGAGGAATACGACCATGACAAAAACTGACCGGGATACGCTCCGCTCCTCCATGGGCGCAAAAAGTGGGAGCACATCTGGCATATTACAAGCTGCCCATTGCGATCGTGCTCATCGTCGTCTATATCCTTGGCTATGCAGCTACCGCCATGTGACGAAAAAAGAGGATGTGCTTTACCTTGGTCTGGTAAATATCACTGCCGGGTCTGATCTGACGGAACAGCTTACCACCGGCTTTGCCGAGGCGCAGGGTCTGACCAAAAAGCAACAGGTCGATCTGCTGTCCGGCTTGCTGCTCAGTGAAAGCGAACACGCAGAGGAGCAGTATGTATATGCTTCGGAGATGAAGCTGCTGGGTGCAGTCAGTGCCCAGCGGTTAGATGTTGTTCTGATGGACGAATATGCACGGGATCGACTGTTGGCAGATGATTATTTTCTCGATCTGCGGAGCTGGATGCGTCTTTCCATGCACTGTTGGGTCTGAACGCCGGTGGGACCGTGCTGGATATTTCGGACACGCCGTTTGTCAGGCAGGCAGGTTTTTCTGGCAAGGTCTATCTTGGGGTGGTGCAGAATGCACCGCACCCGGAGCGTGCAGCCGCTTACATTCATTATCTGTTCCAGCGGTGATCGTTGGGTTTTAGCTTATAGGATAAAAACAAGGAGAAAACGTATGGACATTTTAACGATTGGTGAAGTTTTGATCGACCTGACCCAGACCGGTAAGGATGCGCGCGGCATCCCGCAGTTTGCCGCAAACCCCGGCGGCGCCCCGGCAAATCTGGCGGTGGCTGCTGCCCGGCTGGGCGCACAGACTGCCTTCATCGGCAAGGTGGGTGCGGATGCCTTTGGCCGCTACCTGAAAGAGGTTCTGGCGCAAAACAAGGTGGATGTTTCCGGCGTAGCTGTGGATGCAGACCACCCCACCACCATGGCGGTGGTCTCGGTGGATGCCACTGGTGAGCGGGATTTCAGCTTCTACCGCAGTGCTAACGCTGACGTGATGCTGAGCAAAGAGGACATCCCGGAAGAAACTCTCAAAGCGGCAAAGATCGTGCATTTCGGCTCGGTCAGCCTAACCGCCGACCCTTCCCGCACCGCTACGCTGGACGCTGCTGCCCGCGCCAAAAAGCTGGGTGCTGTCATTACTTATGACCCCAATTACCGTGCCAACCTCTGGAAGAACAAAGAGGATGCCATTGCCAGATGAAAGCACCCCTGCCGCTGGTGGATATTCTGAAAGTTTCCGATGAAGAACTGCCCCTGCTCACCGGCACCACCGACTGCGAAAGCGGCACGGCACAGCTGGCACAGAACGGCATCCGGCTGATTTTCGTCACCCTGGGTGCAAACGGCGTATTCTACCGCTTTGGGGAGAAAACCGGCCATGTGGCGGGCGTGCCCTGCAAGGTGGGCGACACCAACGGCGCAGGCGACACCTTCTTTGGGGCTGCCCTGTCCAAGCTCTGCAAGGAGGAGCTGGACACCCTGACGGTGGACAAGCTGGAAGGCATTCTGGCCTTTGCCAACAAGGCAGCCAGCATTACCACCAGCCGTCACGGCGCTATCCCCGCCATGCCCACCCTTGCAGAAGTGGAGGCTGAACCATGGCAGCAAAACAGGAATTTGCGTCCCGGTTTGCCAAGCACAAGGACGAGCTGGAATGGCTGTTCATGGAACTGTACCACAACCGGGAAGGGCTGGAGGTTCTGGAACAGGAGATGGCAGAAGCTACAATGCCCGCAGCGCCGAGCTGAAAGCACTGGACAAGGCACGCTCTGCCGACCCGGATTGGTACAAGCGGGGCAATATGTTCGGCATGACCATGTACACCGACCTCTTTGCCGGGAACTTAAAAGAACTGGCAAAGAAGCTGCCCTACCTCAAGGAGCAGAAGCTGACTTATCTGCACCTGATGCCCCTGCTGCAGATGCCCCACCCCCACAACGATGGCGGCTATGCGGTGGAGGATTTCGATACCGTAGACCCGGCACTTGGCACCAACAAGGATCTGGAAAACCTGACCCGGGAGCTGCGGAAAGCCGGCATCAGCCTGTGTCTGGATTTTGTTATGAACCACACCGCCAGTACCACCGCTGGGCCATGGCGGCAAAGGCGGGCGACCCGTGGTTTCAGGCCTATTACCACTCTACGAGGACCGTACCATCCCGACCAGTACGAGCAGACTGTGCCCCAGGTGTTCCCCAACACCGCGCCCGGCAACTTTACATGGTGTGAGGAGATGCACAAGTGGGTATTGACCACCTTCCACGACTACCAGTGGGATCTGAACTACGCAAACCCGGCAGTGTTCGTGGACATGACCAAGAGCATCCTGCACCTGGCCAACCTCGGCGTGGAAGTGTTCCGCATTGATGCGGTGCCCTATATCTGGAAGCAGCTGGGTACTACCTGCCGCAATCTGCCGCAGGTGCACACCATCGTGCGGATGCTCCGCATGGTGCTGGAATGTGTCTGCCCGGCGGTCATCCTCAAGGGCGAGGTGGTCATGGCACCCAAGGAGCTGGCGGCATACTTCGGCACGCCAGAAAAGCCGGAATGCCACATGCTCTACAACGTGTCCACCATGGTCAACCTGTGGAGCGCTCTTGCCAGCCGGGACACCCGGCTGCTGAAAGCGCAGCTGGATGCCCTCCACGCCCTGCCGGACAACTGCTGGTTCGTGAACTATCTGCGCTGCCACGATGATATCGGCTGGGGTCTGGACGAGGCGGTGGAAAACCGGCTGGGCATCGAACCACAGAAGCATAAAGAATATCTGTACCACTTCTATGAGGGCAATTTCCCCGGCAGCTGGGCAAAGGGCGAGCTGTACAATTACGACCCTGCCACCGGCGATGCCCGCAGCTGCGGCACCACCGCCAGCCTGTGCGGCGTGGAACAGGCCCTGGAAAAGAACGATAAAACCGCACTGGACTATGCCGTGAAGCGCGACCTGCTGTTGCACACTGCTATGGCCTTTTTGCAGGCTTCCCCATGCTGAACTGCGGTGATGAGATCGCGCAGCGCAACGGCTGGGATTACAAAAACGACCCCGACCGTGTGGAGGACAGCCGCAACCTGCACCGCAGCAAATTCAACTGGGAGGACGCCAAGCAGCGCACCCGGAAAGGCACGCTGCAAAACGCTCTGTGGCAGGGCATGGAAGAACTGCGCAAAATGCGTGCAGACGAGTGCTTCAGCCGGATGCATGGGTGACCACATGGGACAGCCACAACCCCGGCGTGCTGGCGCTGGTGCGCAAGCGCGGCGAGGAAACGCTGGTGGGACTGTTCAACTTTACCGAGTACCCGGCAGGCGCCAGTCTGGACGCTCTGGGCGGCAAGTATAAGACCGCCGACGGCAAGCCGGTCTGGCTGGCGGATGTGGAACTGGAACCTATCAGGCGCTGCTGGTAAAAAACAAATAAGTAAAACGAGTCATCCGGCTCTCTCTTTTTGCCAAAGTTTTCATTGTTTTTTCTTGCATGCTGCTGAAAGTGGCGTGTTCTCAAAAGTCGCGTTTGCGAAGCGCAGCGGAGCAAGTTTTTGACTTCTATCGCTACATAACGAACCCGAACCAAGGCCATCCCGGAAGGGATGGTCAGGTTCAGGTTGTTGTGTGGCGATTTTTTATTGTCAAATCTGGCACCGCACCTTGAAAACCGCATGACCGTCTGCATGGGATACCCGGCGATGACCCCCAAGTGGGAGAGCCGGAAAACGTCGCCGGAAGGGGGCAGGAAATCCATGCAGGGAGAGCGGCACACCCAATATCAACTGGTCAAAATGGCCAGTTGATGTGGTGAATGACACAAAGCGTCATTTCCCAGAAGGGTCTTCTGCGTTATGGCTCACCTCATGTAGACATTTTGTCCACACGAGGTGAATTGCCGCAGCCTAAATCAATGTGGACAAATTGTCCACATTGATTCTACCCGTGTTACGGCTGACCTCAACTTGACATTTTGTCAAGCCACGGTGAAATCTGGTGAATACTGCTTTTCAGTACTTACCAAATTGCTGTAACGTGGTCACTCTGTGCTAGGTTACGAGAACCGTAACTCACCACTCAACCATAACAGAGAAAGTTTAGTTGGTGGTCATTTTGACCATCAACCAAATAATCGCAACGCTTTATTGCGTGAAAGTGGCGGTTATCATTTTGATAATCACCACGCATCCGTAACATTTTGGCTGAATAATGCTTTTCATTATCCACCATCCACCCATAACTGCCAAAGGAGGATGCCTATGACAACAGAACAATGGGAACGCGAAAATCAGGACACTCTGATGGAATATTTCATTGATGGCGACCCCAGTGTGCGCAGAATCCAATGTGAATACTGCCGCAAGGTCATCTACACCCAGACGCGCAACCGCAAATATTGCAGTTTTCAGACCTGCGGCCACAAGATGCTGAATCTGCGTAAAAGCCTTAAAAAGCGTGCCGAACGTGGAACGTATACCTGCGCTTGCTGCGGGGAGCAGTTCTTACCGATTCGGGCAGATGCCAGATATTGCAGCAATGCCTGTCGGCAGAAAGACTACCGCCATCGTAAAACAGCCGCACACACTTCTCTTTGAGGAACTTGACAAAGTTTTTCAAGCTCCTTATCCACGCTCGCTTTTATCTCGTAAAGTGCACTTCCCATTTTGGGAAGTGCCACTTTACCGTAACACCTAATCGCTCACTCCCAAATCCCCAAAATGGGAATTTGGGCGATTATCTGAAATCAGGTTACGCTTTCCGTAACTTGATTTGTAGCCCCCTGCCGAATCAGGTCCCCAAGATGATAACTTTATTGCATCCGTGGCAGAGCCACCGGAGTTATCATTTTGAAAACTTTGGTTTTACCTGTAACACGTCACTCCCACTCGTAAAAATCAGTGGGTCAAAATGGCCCACTGAAAAAGCCGGACGAGCTGCGGGCAGGGATTCGCAAATCTTTGACCACCAGCTTGCCAAAATCAACGGGCCAAAATGGCCCGTTGAAGGGAGTCAAGGGGGAACGCCTTGCCCAGTGATATGATGCTGTGCGTCATATCCTACTGGGTATTATCTGGCGCAAAACGGCGGCAGATCCAGCAGCTCCGCTGCTGCGATTTCCCTGCCAAGATGTTGAAATGGAGGGATGTCTATCTGAAATTGACACGACACAACGGACGAGCCGGAAC
>ENA-OQCX01001018-OQCX01001018.1-human-gut-metagenome-genome-assembly--contig:-NODE-1018-length-13636-cov-3.064476_pt1 | contig 13636 bp, 18 predicted proteins | sample MGYA00242762_ERZ504587 | MGnify/ENA primary metagenome ERZ504587 (study PRJEB26092, sample SAMD00036337) | human gut metagenome | host: Homo sapiens | study: EMG produced TPA metagenomics assembly of...
CGTTATGGACGGGCAGGAGCGTTTGGAAGTTCTGCACGGCATCTTCCACCCGGACGGGGAACCGTTCCGCTTTGACTGGGACTGGCTGGCGCCCTCCGGCCTGTCTACCAAGGATTTTGTGGCCCGTCCTCCCTCTGTTTCGGTACGGCCAAAACCTTTGGTTTGGGCGGAAAGTATGGAGCTGTGAGCTTTTTACAAATCCTTGCGCCGGAACTTTCGGACGAAATGCTGGCCGACTTCCTCAAAACGGAATGCGGGATTCTCGTCAATCTCCATGTGCAGGCCATCGACCAGACCGAGGCCATCAAAACCATCAAACGGAAAATCACAGACCTTGATGCCATGAAGATTCAGGAACAGAAAAAGGCTGTCCGTTCCGGGTACGACATGGATATCCTCCCAGCGACCTTGCCACCTACGGCGAGGATGCCAAAAAGCTGCTGAACAAACTGCAAACAAGAAATGAGCGATTGTTCATGCTGACTTTTTTAGTACTGAACGTGGCCGACACCAAGCAAAAGCTGGGCAACGATGTGTTCCAAGCGGCGGGTGTGGCGCAGAAGTACAACTGCTCCCTTGTCCGGCTGGACTACCAGCAGGAACAGGGCCTTGTATCCAGCCTTCCGCTGGGTATCAATCAGATAAAGATTCAGCGCAGCCTTACCACCTCCAACGTGGCGGTGTTCGTGCCCTTTGTGACGCAGGAGCTTTTCCAGAGCGGCGCGGCCATGTACTACGGCATCAACGCAAAATCCCACAACATGATCATGCTGGACCGCAAGCAGGCCCGGTGTCCCAACGGCCTAAAGCTGGGTACGCCCGGCAGCGGCAAATCCATGAGCTGCAAGTCTGAAATCGTCAGTGTGTTTTTAACGACTGCTGACGATATTTTTATTTCAGACCCAGAAGCCGAGTATTATCCGCTGGTCAAGCGGCTGCATGGGCAGGTCATCAAACTTTCGCCCACCAGCAAGGACTATGTGAATCCTCTGGACATCAACCTCAACTACTCCGAGGATGATAGTCCGCTTGCCCTGAAATCGGATTTTGTGCTGTCGTTCTGTGAGCTGGTCATGGGCGGTAAAACAGGTCTGGAAGCGATTGAGCGCACCGTGATAGACCGTGCCGTGAAAGCCATCTACCGCCCCTATCTGGCGAGCCCCTGCCCGGAGAATATGCCCATCCTCTCCGATTTGCACCAAGCCCTGCTCGACCAACACTTGCCGGAAGCGGACCGGGTAGCGCAGGCATTGGACCTGTATGTGTCCGGCTCGCTGAACGTGTTTAACCACAAAACGAATGTGGACATCCACAACCGGCTTGTGGCCTTTGACATCAAAGAGTTAGGAAAACAGTTAAAAAAATTGGGGATGCTCATTATCCAAGACCAGATATGGGGCCGCGTCACCCAGAACCGCAGCCAAGGCCGGGCCACATGGTATTTTGCAGACGAGTTCCACTTGCTCTTGAAAGAAGAACAGACCGCTGCTTATTCCGCAGAAATCTGGAAACGCTTCCGCAAATGGGGCGGTGTGCCCACGGGCGCCACCCAGAATGTGAAGGACCTTCTTTCTTCCCCGGAGATCGAGAACATTCTGGAAAACAGCGACTTCATCACGCTGCTGAATCAGGCATCCGGCGACCGCAAAATCCTTTCGGAACGGCTGAACCTCTCCGCAGACCAGCAGAAGTACATCGACAATTCGGAACCGGGCGAAGGACTGCTGATTTTTGAAAACGTGGTGCTTCCGTTTTCCAACCCCATCCCGAAAAACACCCAGCTCTATAAAATCATGACCACCCGGCTCAGCGAGGTGGTGGAGCTATGAGCTTAACACATTTCAGCTTGTTTTCCGGCATCGGCGGCATCGACCTTGCCGCGGAAGCAGCGGGGTTTACCTCTGTCTGTCAATGCGAGTGGGCGGCATTTCCCGCCGCTGTGCTGGCAAGCCACTGGCCGGAGGTGCCCCGCTTTCAGGACATCACCACCGTAACAAAGGAGGCTTTCTTTGAAAAAACAGGACTTCACACCGTCACCCTCATTTCAGGCGGCTTCCCGTGCCAGCCGTTCTCCACCGCAGGGAGGCAGCGCGGCTTCCACGATGAACGCTACCTCTGGCCCGAAATGCTGCGGGTTATCCGGGAATTGCAGCCCCGTTGGGTGCTTGGAGAAAATGTTGCTGGCTTCCTCCGTATGGGGGTCGACAAAACGCTCATTGACTTGGAGCAGGCAGGTTACGATGTTCGGGTTTTCGTATTACCTGCTGCTGCCGTTGGCGCGTGGCACGAACGGAAACGAGTATTCATCATCGGCTCCGCTGCTTCCCACGCCCCTTGCCAGCGACACCGGGGATGTGGGCAAGGGACTGGACATTCACATCTCTGCGAACGGCAGCTACCGCAAGATGAACAAGGACGGCAAGGCATGGACGGCGCGGCTTTCCCATCGTGGTCTACCGCATGACCCCCACCACGCTGGAAAGGCCCTACCTCAACCCGGACTGTAGAGTGGCTGATGGGTTTCCCGCGCAAATGGACGGACATTCCCTTTGGGCCGAAGAACCCGCCGACATCCCGCGTTTGACCGAAGAGGTGCCGAACCGCAGCAAGCGGATGAAAACGCTGGGCAATGCGGTTTCGCCGCCGCAGGTGTTCCCGATTCTCAAATACATTGCGGACATTGAAACGGGCCGCTGTCCGATGGGAGGTGAAGAACCTTGAAAGAATTGCAGGCAAAAGCCAAAGTCACCCAGACCATGACCCGTGACGGTCTGGTGGTAGAAAATCAAGCGGACGGCACTGTGGAGAATGTTTCCTGCCGGGAAGCGGAACAGGATTATTCCACGGATGCCGAGGCAAGGCCGAAAAAATTCTGGAACGGGCCGAGGACATCAAGGACGGGCATAAAAATAAAAAGAAAGCGAAAAAGGCAGCAGAAACAGCGGCCACCGCCAAAAGTGAAGATGGTCTGCACCGTTCCGCTGCCCGTTTGGAATTGACCGAGGACGAACGGGCAGACCCGGAGTTGCAGCCGTACATCCACAAGGCGGAAGCAAAGGCCGACAAGCTGGATGCGGCCCGCGCCGCTCTGCCGAAGAAGCGTGTCCCGGTCAAGGAAAAAGTTTACGATGCAGCCAGCGGCAAGGCAAAATCCACCCTGCGGTTTGAGCAGCAGGACAAAGGCCCGCCCAGCCTGAAACCAAACCCGGCCAGCCGCCCGCTATCAGAAGCGTTGCTGTTCGCTCACGGAAAAATCCATGAAGTCGAACACGAAAATGTGGGTGTGGAGGGTGGCCACAAGGGTGAAGAACTGGTGGAGCATCAGACCGCCAAGGTCATCCGCAGCGGCATCCGGCACCACAAGATGAAGCCCTACAAGGCCGTGGAAAAGGCAGAGCGTCAGCTCATGTCTGCCAATGCAGAATACTTTTACCAGAAATCCTTGCGGGACAATCCGCAAATTGCACAGGCGGCCAGCAACCCCATTTCCCGGATGTGGCAGAAACGGCGTATCAAACAGCAGTATGCCAAAGCTGCACGGCAGGCCGGACAAGCCGCCGCGCAGGGTGCAGCCGCCACCGCAGAGAACGGTTTCCGGGTAACAAAGCTGGCAGCCGAGGGCGGCGAACGGGTGGCCGAATTTGCGGCCCGGAACTGGAAAACCATTCTGATCGTGGCGGTGTTCGGTCTGCTGGCTCTGCTCTTGATAACGGGTTTGCAGTCCTGCACCGTGATGGCGGGCACCGCTGGAACCGGCGTGACGGCATCCTCTTACTTTTCCAAGGACAAGGATATGCTGGGTGCAGAGAAGGCTTATGCCAAGCTGGAACAAAAGCTGCAACGGTATCTCGACACCTACGAGGCCACCCACAACTATGACGAGTATCATTTTTATCTGGATGAAATCGAGCATGACCCTATGTGCTGATCTCGATTTTGTCCGCGCTGCATGACGGCGTGTTCACACTGGCCGAGGTGCAGGGCGAACTTGAAATGCTCTTTGAAAAGCAGTACATCCTGACCGAGACCGTGACCATGCAGATACGTTACCGCACAAAAATGATGGTCATTATTGGCCCGTATGGTGTGCCGCAGGTTATCACCTACCAAGAACCGTATGAATACTACATCTGCACGGTCAAGCTGAAAAACAAGGATTTGTCCCATTTGCCCGTGGAAGTGCTGACCGAAGAACAACTCAGTGCTTATTCGCTCTATATGCGCACGCTGGGCAACCGGCCGGATTTGTTCGGGCAGGCACAGTACCCCAATGCGTCCACCATCAAGCAGCCCACCTATTACGACATTCCCCCGGAAGCCCTCAAAGATGATAGGTTTGCCGTCATGATGGAGGAAGCCACGAAGTACATCGGCTACCCGTATGTGTGGGGCGGCAGTTCGCCCAGCACCAGCTTTGATTGCAGCGGCTACATTTCGTGGGTGCTGAATCACTCTGGCTGGAACGTGGGCCGCCAGACCGCACAGGGCCTTTACAACCTCTGTACTCCTGTTTCGACGGCGCAGGTCAAACCGGGCGACCTTGTGTTTTTCAAGGGAACCTACGATACCCCCGGCGTGAGCCATTGCGGTATCTATGTGGGCAATTCCATCATGCTGCACTGCGGCGACCCGATCTCTTACACAAACCTCAACTCAAAATATTGGCAGGAACATTTTTACAGCTATGGGCGTTTACCGTGACGCCAGAAAGGATTTTGTATGGCAAAAAGACTTTCCCGCATTGAGCGCGACATTGAACGGCTCAAAGAAAAAATCAGCGAATACCAGCAGCAGTTGAAAGAACTGGAAGCTGAAAAGACCGAACAGGAAAATTTGCAGATCATTCAGTTGGTGCGCAGCATGAATATGAAGCCGGACGAGTTTGCGGCCTTCCTGCGCAGCGGTGCGCTGAACGCCGCTCCTACCGTCACCCCGTACCACAAACAGGAGGATGCCGCCGATGAAACCTGACAACTGGAACCGTTTCGCTGCCGGACTGCTGGCTATCCTGCTCTGCCTCTGCTCCTTTTCCATGCCCGCTTTCGCAAGCGGTACTGACCCTGCCCCGGAACCTCTGCCGGAGATTATCGAAGAAGAACCGACTACGGGCGGCATGGAGCCGGAGGGTGTGCCCATCACACCCAAGGGCAATGCAACACTGGTGGATGACTTTTACGGCGACAAGCAGCTTATCACCGTGACCACCAAGTCCGGGAATTATTATTACATTCTCATTGACCGTGCCAACGAGGACAAGGAAACGTCCGTTCACTTCCTGAACCAAGTGGACGATGCCGACTTGCTGGCCCTGCTGGATGAAGAACCGCAGACCACCGAGGTCTGCACCTGCACGGTGAAATGTGAGGCAGGAAACGTGAACGAAAACTGCCCCTTGTGTGAAAAGAGCCTGCGGAGCTGCACGGCCCCGGAAGCTGTGAAAACCGACACCGAAACGCCGCAGGAAAAGCCGAAATCCAACATGGGCAGTCTGATGATCCTGCTGGTGCTGGCTCTGGCGGGCGGTGGCGCGGCACTCTATTATTTCAAGTTCCGCAAGCCCAAGGCCGATACCACCGGGCACGATGATCTGGACGAATACGATTTTGGCGAGGACGAGGATGCAGACGAGGAACCGGCTGAAATCGAGATTCATTCGGAGAACGGACAGGAGGACGAAACATGAGCGTTCAGCTGGTAATTGCCGAAAAGCCCAGCGTAGCCCGCAGCATTGCCGCCGTGATCGGGGCCGCTGAAAAGCAAAACGGCTATTGGCAGGGTGGCGGGTATCTGGTCAGCTGGTGCATCGGGCATCTGGTGTCCTTTGCCGAGGCTGGCCAGTACGACGAAAAATACTGCAAATGGCGGTATGAGGATTTGCCCATCCTGCCCCAGCCGTGGCAGTTCATTGTCCCGGACGAGAAGAAACAGCAGTTTGAAGTTCTGCGTGCCTGCTCAACCGCCCGGATGTGGACAGTGTGACTGCCGCAACCGACGCAGGCCGGGAGGGAGAACTGATCTTCCGCTTTGTCTACCAAATGGCCGGCTGCACGAAACCCGTAAAGCGGCTCTGGATTTCCAGCATGGAGGATGCCGCCATCCGGGAGGGCTTTGCAAACCTGTGCCCGGATTCGGATTATGATGCGCTGTACCAATCGGCCCTCTGCCGTGCAAAAGCAGATTGGCTGGTGGGCATCAATGCAACGCGGCTGTTTTCGGTGCTGTACCACAAGACTCTGACCGTGGGCCGCGTACAGACACCGACATTGAAAATGCTGGTGGACCGGGATGCAAAAATCCTGCGCTTCCAGAAAGAAAGGTATTACACAGTCGGCATCCAGTCCGGCAGTCTGAAAGCAGACAGTGGACGCATTGCCAGCATGGACGAGGCCGACACTTTGAAAAATGCCTGTGCCGGGGCATCTGCTATCTGTTCTTCTGTCAAGCGGGAGAAAAAGACAGAACAGCCGCCCAAGCTCTATGACCTGACTACATTGCAGCGGGAAGCAAACCGTCTGTTCGGTTTTACCGCAAAACAGACCCTTGATTACGCCCAGCAGCTTTACGAAAAGAAATTGCTGACCTATCCCCGCACCGACAGCAATATCTGACCGAGGACATGGGCCAGACAGCACAACATCTTGTGTCTGATCTGCTGGGACTGCTGCCCTTTGCCCAAGGACTTGCGCTGACTGCGGAAGTAGGCCGGGTGCTGAACAGCAAAAAGGTATCGGACCACCACGCCATCATTCCCACCGCAGAATTTGTAAAGCAGGGTTTCACTGGTCTTGCCGAGAGTGAATGCAAGCTGCTGAACCTTGTCTGCTCCAAGCTGCTCTGCGCCGTGGCTGCACCCCATGAGTACGAAACTGTGACTGCTGTGTTCTCCTGCGCCGGAAATGAGTTCACCGCCAAGGGAAAGACTGTGCTTGTCCCCGGCTGGAAAGAGATCGAGCAACGGTTCCGCGCCACCCTGAAAGCCGATACCGAGGAAGAAGTTTTGAACGCACTGCCGGAACTGGCCGAGGGCCAGAACTTTTCCGTGACAACTGACATTTCGGAACATTTCACGTCCCCGCCAAAAGCCTACACCGAAGATACGCTCCTGTCGGCAATGGAGCGGGCAGGGGCCGAAGATATGCCGGAGGACAAGGTGAATTGCTCCGCAGGAGCAAGAGAGGGTGGCCTGGGCCATGCAGAACGCAAGGGGCTGGGTACGCCCGCCACCCGTGCGGCGATTCTGGAAAAACTGGTGCAAATGGGCTTTGTGCAGCGCAAAGGCAAACAGCTTGTCCCCACCAAGGACGGCATCAATCTGGCGGTGGTTCTGCCGGAAAGCCTGACCTCTCCCGTCCTGACCGCCGAATGGGAAAACCGCCTGACCGAGATTGCCAAGGGCAATGCAGACGCGGACGAGTTCATGGCCGAAATTGAAGCGCAGGTGCGCCAGCTGGTCAAGACCTATTCCTGTATCAGTGCAGATAAGCAAAACCTGTTCCAGTCGGAACGGGTTATTATCGGCAAGTGTCCCCGGTGCAGTGAAAACGTCTATGAGGGCAAGAAAAACTTCTACTGCGGGAATCGTAGCTGTCAGTTCGTGATGTGGAAGAATGACCGCTTCTTTGAGCAGCGCAAAAAGGCGTTCACCCCGAAGATCGCCGCCGCTCTGCTCAAAAACGGTAAGGCAAAGGTCAAGGGCCTCTATTCCGAAAAGACAGGCAAAACCTATGATGCAACGGTGCTTCTGGCAGATACGGGAGGCAAGTACGTCAATTACCGGGTAGAGCGCAAAGAGTAAGGCAAAAATACGAGGGCCGGTTATGGTAAGGTGAAGCATTCATTTTGCCATAACCGGCTCTCTCTATCCGTAGGATAGCAAAAAAGGAGTGTGACCAAATGAGCGAATTATTTTCCATCCAGCTGCAAAATCGGCAGCAGCAAGGCAGGGATGGCGTCTGGCTGGACCTGCCCACTACAACCGAACAGGTACAAGCGGCCCTGCGGCAAATCGGCATTTCGTCCGATAATCCGCAGGGCCTTTTCATTTCTGGCTACTTTGCCGAGGAAGAAAAGCGTTTTGCGATTCCCTACAACATGGTACTGGCATCCAATGTGGACAAACTGAACTTTCTGGCATCACGACTGGAAACACTCTCTACCGGGGAACGCGCAGAGCTGAACGCCGCCCTGCAAGTCCCGCAGAGTGAGCTTTCCAGCATCGGGAGAATCACCGACTTTCCCGAAAACGTGGACTATTATGTGCATCTGCCGGATGTGCGCGGCCCTGCCCAGCTGGGCGACTACTATCTGAACCGTTCCGGCATGGTGGATATGCCGGAGGAATGGAAAGGCGGCATCGACACGGCACAGTTTGGCCGGTATGTGGCCCAGCAGGAGCAGGGCGTGTTTACCGAGTACGGCTATCTTGTCAAAAGCGGGGACGAGTGGCAGAAAGTCCACGAGGGCCAGTCTGTGCCGGAGGAATACCGGGTGCTGTCCTTTCCTGCACCGGAAATCCTGCGGGATGCGGCCAACATCCCAACGCCCATCCAGAGTGAGCCGCAGCCGCAAAAGGTTCTTCCCATTATCCTGAATGGCAAGGACAGCGCAGAGCGCATGAAAGAAATCACGGACCGGCTGGAAACGGGCATTCAGCAGTTGTTCGACAGTGACCGCTACAAAGCTTACCTTACCACGATGGCAAAATTCCACAATTACAGCTTCAACAACACCTTGCTGATCGCCATGCAGGGCGGGCAGCTGGTGGCGGGCTTCAACAAGTGGAAAGACACGTTCCACCGCACCGTAAAGAAAGGCGAAAAAGGCATCAAGATTCTTGCTCCTGCGCCGTACAAGGTCAAGCAGAAGATGGAAAAGCTGGACGAGCAGGGCAAGCCGATTCTGGATAAGGATGGAAAGCCGCTGACGGAAGAAAAGACGGTGCAGATTCCGGCTTTTAAGGTGGTGTCCGTGTTCGATGTCAGCCAGACTGAGGGTGAACCACTGCCCTCTATTGCAGTGAATGAACTGTCCGGCAGCGTGCAGGACTACCAAGATTTTTTCAAAGCATTGGAGCAGGCATCCCCGGTGCCCATCGGGTTTGAGGGCATCGAGGGCGGCGCGCATGGGTACTTTCATCTGCTCGACAACCGCATTGCCATCCAAGAGGCATGAGCCAACTGCAAACCATAAAGACGGCTATCCACGAGATTGCCCATGCAAAGCTGCACGCCATCGACCCGGACGACCCGGAACAGAGCAACCGCCCGGACAGCCGCACCCGCGAGGTGCAGGCCGAAAGCGTGGCCTATGCCGTCTGCCAGCATTACGGGCTGGACACGTCCGAGTATTCCTTTGGCTATGTGGCCGGGTGGAGTTCTGGCCGGGAACTGGCCGAACTGAAAGCCTCTCTGGAAATTATCCGCAGCGCGGCCCATGAGCTGATCTCCGCGCTGGACGAACATCTGGCAGAACTTCGCCAGCAGCGGGAAGCAGACCTTTCCGCTGCACAGGAGGCCGCATTTGCACTGGATAATGGCAATACGCTGTTCATCCAGACCTGCGATTCTGGCTATGACTACACTCTGTATGGCCCGGACCACACGGCTCTGGACGGTGGGCAGCTGGACGCGCCCGGTCTGACCCTGCCGGATGCCGGGCAGGAAGCACTTAATCTGCTGGGGCAGACAGCCGCGGTGGCGGAAGTTCTGTTGGGCGATAAGCTGGCGGCGTTCCAAGAGGCGGCGGAAAAAGCAAATGAACTTTCTGCCCCGGAAGCAGAAAAAGCCGCTGCGACAGATTTATCCGCAGAGCCTACGGTCACGATTCTGTGGAGTGAAAGCGACAAGCTGCAGGACGGCGAAATCATGCCGCTGTCTGTGGCAAACCGCGTTTTTGAAGAACTGGACACCGCCCAGCACACGGACCGGGAAAAGGACGGCTACACGGGCGGCTGGTACGACAAGACCGCATTCCGTATTGATTTTACCCTGAACGGCCAGCCCGACAACTACGAGGGACGGCAGGATTTTGGTGACGGAGAGGGTTCTTTGGTTCAGCATATCCAGAACTACCACGAATACTATGCCAAGGACGAGAACTGGAAAATTGTTCTGCACAACAAAGGCCCGGAAGCATGGGAACAGGACAAGGCAGAGCGGGAAATGGTGCTGACCGAGTTTATCCCGTACCTCAAACAGCATTGCAATCTTTCCGCTATGGAGCAGACGGCTACCGCCGCTTTGCGAGAGGGACAGAACATTTCGCCGGAACAGGCGGCCTATTACAACGCTGTTGTGGCCTATGTGCAGGACTGCCGCCCGCTGCTCAACCAAGGCCAGTATAACTTGCCGGAACCGCCCAAGCTGGCCGACTTCGACCAGAGCTTGCAGGATTACAAGGCACAGGTGCAGGCCGAGATCGCGCAGGAAGCGGCCGCTGCCGGAATGACCGTAGAGGAATACGCGGCGGCAGGTTTTGAGGCACCGCAGCAGGACAGCTTTTCCATCTACCAGCTGCGCAATGAGGATTCCACCCGCGTTTACCGTTTTGAACCTTACGACCGCCTGCAGGCCGCTGGCCGGACCGTGGACAAGTCCAACTATACGGAAGTGTACACCGCGCCGCTGACTGCTGGCACCACGTTGGAGGACATCTACCGCACATTCAATGTGGACTATCCGGCAGATTTCAAGGGACACTCACTGTCTGTTTCGGATGTGGTGGTGCTGCACCAGAACGGGCAGGACACCGCCCACTACTGCGACAGCGTAGGCTTCCAGCAGGTGCCGGAGTTCTTGCGGGAAAACCCGCTGCGCACCGCAGAACATTCCACCGAACAAAACGAAAATATGATTGATGGCGTGCTGAACAATGCGCCCTCTCTGGGCGAATTGGAGGCTAAAGCAAAGGCTGGAGAACAAATCTCTCTGACGGACCTTGCCGCCGCAGTCAAGGCCGAGGAAAAGGCACCGAAAGCCAAAAAATCCCGCGCAGCTAAACCGAAAAAGCCGTCCATCCGGGCACAGCTGGATGCCGCAAAAAAGGAGCAGAGCAAACAAGCGCAGCCACGAGAAAAGACAAAAGAATTGGAGGTGTAAACCGTGCAGAAATTTGAAAATATGGATGTGATCGCTGCGCTGGAAGCTATCATGAACCAGAACACCGCATACTACCAGAGCGATTTTGCCTATGACATCAAGATGATGCGGGAACTGCCCGCAGCGACCAGCCGGAAGATAAACTGCTGTTGTGGCTGTCCCGGCCCTCTGGGACATTCTGCTTTCGAGAACGGGACGTGCTGCTCAAAGATACCCAAGCCTACAACACATGGAAGTTCTGCGGCGAACAGACCCATGACAGGATTCTTGCCTATGCGGTGGAGCTGACCGGCGCGGCCAACGGAACTGTGCAAGGCAATCTGTATGAACTGGACTATCAGCAGCACTTCCAGCATATCCGGGATGCAGCCCTGCCCGTGGGTGCCAATCGCCTGATCTACGAAAGCGGGATGCGGGAGATTGGCTCGAAAGAGCATTTCGACAGCCGTCCGGATAAATATTTCGGGGAGTTCGTGCGGCATGAAATGCAGACCCGTGACCCGGAACTTCTGCAAACGGCCATCCGGCAGGAGCAGCGCAGTCGGGAATCTGCACAGCCCGGTGATTTCAAAGAACACCTTGCGGCACTGCACACCGCTGATCGAGGCCGAGGCACAGCGCATTGTGGCCGGTATGAAGCGGCTGGCTACTCCCAACAGCCCAGACAAGAATCATTTTATGGTGGAGGTGTCACCCTACTTCACCAAGCTGGCATCCAGCCGGGACACGGATCAGTTGCTTGCCATGCTGCCGTACAAGTCCCTGCACCTGTCCAGCGTGAAAGACCGTTTCGGTATCTACGCGCTGATTGACAAAAACGAGAACCGAGATAAGGGCATCCATAAGCCCCGTGCTTCCGTTCGCAAGCAGCTCACCGACAGTAAACAGGCCGCCAGCCCGAAAAAGGCGGCGGCTCGCAACAAGCAACACGAAATGGAGGTCTGACACATGAATTTCAGCGTGGAAGAAGAAAATTTGATCTGTATGTACCATACTTCCGACCGCCGCCGCACGATGGCGCAGATGGTGGCCGCCCTGCCGGATATGGATACCGAAATGCGGCGGCTGGCGAATAGCACCCTTGCAAAGTTGGAGCGCATGACCGATGCAGATTTGATGGGCAGAAGTTCGTTTTTGCGGGTGAGTGATACCGCCAGCTTGACAACGACACATTATTTTCAATCAAAGTAATGTGTCGTTGTCAACACAGAAATAGCCGGACACGGTGGCCTTGGGGTTGCTGTGTCCGGCTATTTTTCATGTATCAGTCTTTATCTTTTTTCTCGGTGGGATTTTCCGGCAGTTCGGCGGCATCTTCTACAACGTCGGTCACAAGCTGCTGGAAGTTAACCGCATTCTTTTCCGTGATAACAGGCTTGCCGGTTTCCGCTTCAAGAGCCTGCCGCGCAATGCCGGCCACCTTGCCGCCACGCTTGGCAACCTGCTTGTTTTCTTCAAAGGTCTGCGGCTTTGCAGTCTTGGAAATATCCGTAGTGGAGGCTTCGGCCAGCATCGTCAAAACAAGTTCCAAATCGGTCATGTTGTCCCGGAGATTTTCTTTTGTCAGACCTTTCAGCCGCTTGTACTGCCCCGTGGTCATGCCGGACCATGCGCGGGAGATTTCATCGGTCAGGATGGCGTACTCCTTGCCCTTTTGCACTCCGCGCTTCTTCCATTCGTCCGTTAGTTCGTTGCGGATGCGGATTGCCAAAAGCCGCTGGTGAATCCATTCTTCGGAGTAGCCTTTCTTCAAATAGGTATCAAGCGCACGGTCAATAGCTTGCTCCGGGTCGATGGTTTCTTCGATGCGTTCCTTGCCCACCATTGCCAGCCATGCCTTGAACGGTTCAGCTTTCGGGGACGGGATGGACTGGATGATACGCAAAAGCTGTTCGGTGTTGGCGACATCTGTCTTGTACCGTTTTCCATCAGAGGACAACATTTTCAGTTGTACGATTTTTTCGTACAACTCATTTGCCCCCTCAGCTTTCAGCTTACGCTTAAGGTCGCTCCAATAACGCCGTGGATTGGCTGTTCCAGTTAAAACAGAAATAACATCAATAATCGAAAAATACCATTCTTCCTTTTCTGCATCCCATGCAGTACGGATTTTCTGATCTTCAAAAAGCTGGATAGAGCCGTTATCGTTCACTTCTGCCATAGAGGGTTCCTCGCTTTCGTTGTCTAAGTCTATTTTACATGATTTCGGGCGGAAACGCCACCCGGTCTAAGCGTTTGGGATTCAAAAATCCGAACAATATTTTGTACAGATTTACCGTTCCTGCATCTGCTCCTTTCCCGGTGCTGTCCGCAGAATGCCGTCCACATTCTGCTTTATGATGCCATACTCCTGCATCTGGCGTTTGGCATCATTGTACTGCCGCTGCATCTGGTCTTTCTGCTCGGCCAGTTGCTTATACTCGTTTTTCAGGGCGTAGAGGTCGGGTAGCTTTTGAAAGCCCTGCTCTTTTAGAGCTTTTCGCCGCTGCTTCATAGAGAATCAAGGTTCCTTCATGTTTACGTCGGAACTGCTTTTTGTC
>ENA-OQCX01001019-OQCX01001019.1-human-gut-metagenome-genome-assembly--contig:-NODE-1019-length-13633-cov-1.825485_pt1 | contig 13633 bp, 17 predicted proteins | sample MGYA00242762_ERZ504587 | MGnify/ENA primary metagenome ERZ504587 (study PRJEB26092, sample SAMD00036337) | human gut metagenome | host: Homo sapiens | study: EMG produced TPA metagenomics assembly of...
GCAGTACTATTCGGAGTTTCGTTCATACGCAGCAGCACAGCATCACTACCGGCACTGACAACACCCTCCAGCACAGCACGAGCCATTTGCTCCGTAGCGCCCCACATCGTATCATAGGCAATAACTACACTGCTGCCGCTCACACCTTTGCCCCAGGCAGCATATTTGGCAATAATTTCCTGAATATGACTGCGCCAGATAATACCATGGGCTGTAGCTATCATCTTTAAATCAAGCGCCGCTGCTTTCGCCAGCGCTTTATCAATTAATTTCGCATATGGCCAGAGTATATTGGCAAAATATTTTTTGTTCATAAAAAAGTATTCCCAGATCCACTTCATCATCAAAACGTTTAGCAGCCGCATAATGCTGGCCAAAAGCATCATTAGAAAACAAAATCCCATCATCTGCACAATAGGTTGCCATACTGTCAGGCCAGTGCAGCATTGGTAAAGTTACAAAAGTCAATTCACGTTTGCCTAATGATAATTTATCGCCATCCTTCACGACCTGAAAATCATATAAATCACCATAATGACGAATTGCTTCCGCCTTCCCTTGAGCTGTAATAAAAAACTTAGCATTCGGAGCCGCTTTGACCAGCGCCGGCAATGCCCCTGCATGATCCGGTTCCACATGGTTCACTATTACGTAATCAATTTTTCCAGGGTCGACAACACGTTCAATCTTTGCCAATAATTCTTCAGCAAACATCGCTTTCACTGTATCGATCAAACAGATTTTTTCATCCATGATCAAGTATGAATTATATGAAGCACCGCGTTCCGTCTTATATCCGTGAAAATCACGCACAGCCCAGTCAACAACACCCACATCATAAATTTTAGGAGCTATTTCCAATGGCATCATTTTTTACACTTCCTTTCTGAAAAACTGCTTCTTTATTTATTATATAAGCAAATCACAGCAAAGTAAAAATTTCTTTTAGCAAAAAACAGTAAATTCTACTTACAAAATTCTATGCCTGACATTATTTTCACAAGGCCCGTTCAATAACACTGTGCTGACCTTTATCAATAAACAACCCTATTTGGTGGAAACTGCTCAAACTACTGCGATGTCCAATACTGACTATGGTAGTATCCGGCATTAAAGTTTCAACAAGCTTATACATCACCGCTTCTGTCTCCTCATCTAAAGCAGAAGTAGCTTCATCTAAAAACAGCCATGACGGTTGATAGATCAGTGCCCTTACAAAAGCCAGCCTCTGCTGTTCACCGCCGCTAAGCACATGTGACCAGTCTGCTTCGACATACAGGTCTTTTGCCAGGTAGCCAATCCGACATTGCTCCAGCAACATCACCAACTCTTCATCTGTTTTATGGCAACTGCTGGATAAAGCAACGCTTCCTTCAATGTTCCCAATGGTAAATAAGGTTTTTGCGGAATAAACATCAGTTTCTCGGCAGCAGGCAGTTCCAATTTACCATGCACATATGGCCAGATACCAGCCACAGCACGCAGCAATGTACTTTTACCGCTGCCACTTGCGCCTTTGATCAGGATATTTTTATTTCGGCCGGGTACTAAAGTAAAATTGACATTTTTCAACAAGATCCTGTCATCTGGTAATTCAACCTGCAAGGACGCAGCTACGATAGTATCGTTGCGACTTTCCATTCGTTCAAGATCAATCTGCGGTCTTTCCTGTTTTACCTCGTGCATATGTACCCCAAAACCCGTAAGACGCTCTACAACTGCCCGCCATTCAGCCAAAGAAGCATACATATCTACAAAATATGATAATGATTCCTGCACCCTGCCAAAGGCACTGGCAATCTGGATCAGGCCGCCTAATGTTATTTCCTTACTTAAGTAACGCGGCATAGCCACTACGAAAGGGAAAATAATTGCAATCTGTGAATAGCCGGAATTAAGCCAGACCAACTGTTTTTGTTTTTCTACTATCTTCCAGAAATTATCCAGCAGCAGTTTAAAACGCTTCTTAAATACGCCGCCTTCCTGTTTCTCACCGCTGTAAAACGCTACACTTTCAGCATTTTCCCTCATTCGCATCATACTGAAACGAAAATCCGCTTCATAACGTTGCTGAACAAAATTCAGCCCTACCAGTTTTTTACCAATCAAATGAGTAAGCCCTGTACCAACAATGGAATAAACCAAGCTACCCAAACCAGATAGCCTTCAATATGCCACACTTGCCCCGCCAAAGTAAATTCCAGTGAACCTGACAGTTCATATAAAATAAATACGAAAGACACAAAAGTACAAAAAGCCTTTAAAACACCGATACTGAACTTTAACGTCATCTCAACAAACAAACGCACATCCTCACTAATACGCTGGTCAGGGTTATCAGTATCAGAGCCGAACATCTGCAGACGATAGTAGGTCTTATTTTTCAACCATTCATCAATATACCTGTTAGTCAGCCAACGACGCCAGTTAAGCACCAGTACCTGCTGCAAATAAAAGGCATAAACTGCCAGAATAATGTAGATCACAGCCAGCCAGCCGAAATGTATCAGCTCATCAAAAATAAGTTCGGTCTGGTAATTTTGCAGTGCATTATAAAAGGAATTGTTCCATTTATTCAACAGCACCAGCATATACACTACGCCTAAAGTTAGTGCTATGATTGCCGTCAACAGCAAATAAGCCTTTCCCTTTTCTTCTGACTGCCAATAACTTTTGGTCAGGTACCAGACATCTCTGAGAAATTTACTTTTATTTTTTAATTCATTCATCTGCTTTTACCTCTAAACACTCTTTGTCAGAATTTTTCAGTTACCTTTTTTAAATACCACATAAATAAAAAAAATCCTGCAAAAAATAATGCCCCGTCTTTTAAGACGGCATTATATTATTTACAAAACACCTAAATTTATTCTTCGCTGTGTTTTTTTCTGTTGAAAATACGTTCAACGACAAACGAATAATACCGGGATCATAAAGATACCGATCATCGTAGCAAAGGTCATACCGCCAACAACGGCATTACCCATAGAAACACGGCACCGGCACCTGGACCTGTTGCAATCGCCAAAGGCACACAGCCAAGAATGAACGCGAAGGATGTCATCAGAATCGGACGCAAACGCAGTTTGGCAGCATCAAGCGCCGCTTTAACTACAGGTTCGCCATTTTCCATGTTCATCTTTGCATATTCTACGATCAGAATCGCATTTTTAGCATTCAGACCAATCAGCATGATCAAACCGATCTGCATATAAACGTCGTTCTGCAAACCGCGCAGATACTGAGCGCCAAAACAGCCAAGGGCAGCAACAGGCACTGACAGCATAACTGCCAACGGGATAGTCCAGCTTTCATACAAAGCTGCCAGACACAAAAATACGAAGATCAGAGAAATAATGAAAATCTGTGTTGATCTGTTTCCTGCTTCCAGTTCGTCACGGCTCTGATCTACCATTCATAGGTATAAGTAGTCGGCAAAATTTCTGCAGCAGTTTCTTCCAGTGCAGTCATAGCCTGACCTGTACTATATCCTGTAGCAGGGTTACCAGCTATTTTAATAGCTCGTACACCGTTGAAGCGGGTTACAGTAGCAGAACTTGTTTTACCTTCGTCAGTAACCAAGGTATTAAGAGGCACCATATCGCCGTTATTGCTGCGTACAAAGAAATAACGCATATCATCAACATTCGTACGATATTTTGCATCCGCCTGCATAACTACTTTCCAAGTACGGCCAAAAGCATTGAAGTCATTGATCTCACTGCCGCCGAGGAAAGTCTGTAAAGCTGTAAATACGCTTGCTACAGGTACATTTAGAGACTCTGCTTTTTCACGGTCTACGTTAAACTGATAAACCGGCGTATTAGTATTAAAGGTGGTATAAGCATACCAATTTCAGGACGTTGATTGGCTTTAGCAAGAAATTCGTTAGCAACTTCCTGCATCCGCTCCATATCGTCACCGCCCAGATTCATCAGGTACATACTCAAACTGCCTGTGCTGGACGCACCCGGTAATGCAGGCGGATCAAACGCCATAACGCTTACCTGCGGCATTTGGGCACCGATGCCATAAATCTGCGGCACTATATCCTGAGCACTGTTATCACGTTTGTCATAATCTTCCATCGCCGCAACGATCAGACCGGCACTGGACTTAGGGGCGCCAGTAAGGATATCAAAGCCAGATACTTCCATAACATATTTAACGCCCGGCAGCGACTTGATCTTATCACCCAGCTCCATCATAGCCTGAATACCACGATTACTGGATGCACCTCCGGCAAATTAAATGACGTTACAGAATAACCCTGATCTTCACTTGGCACAAATCCGGTAGGAGTAACCTTAGCTACCCAGCCCAATAAAATAACCATAACCAGCAAAACGGCCATTGAGATTTTTGCATGACGGATACATTTTTCAACATTTTTAACATATTTACTTAAAGTATTGGCAAACCAGACATTGAACTTATGGATAAATTTACCAATAGGTCCTTTGACTTCGTCTTTATCATGCGGTTTCAACAGCAATGCACACAACGCTGGAGTCAAAGACAATGCTACGATAGCCGACAGCGCCATAGAAACAGAAATCGTTAAAGCGAACTGTTTATAAAGCTGACCAACAGTACCGCCGGTAAATGCAACCGGGATAAATACTGCTGCCAAAACGAACGCAATCGCCACAACAGGACCGGAAACTTCTTTCATCGCCCGATAAGTAGCTTCTTTTGGAGTCATTCCATTATCCTGGATGTGATGCTCAACTGCCTCAACAACAACGATCGCGTCATCAACAACGAGGCCGATAGCAGAATCATCGCAAACATTGTTAAAGTATTGATCGAAAATCCCATCAGCACGAACGCACCGAAGGTACCAACCAAAGAAACAGGAATCGCCAGCAGCGGGATAAGCGTTGCACGCCAGCTGCCCAGGAAAATAAATACAACAAGAATAACCAGCGCCAAAGCTTCAAAGAAAGTATGAGCTACTTTTTTCCAGCGCTTCGCGTACGAACTGGGTATTATCCTGAACAATAGTCAGCTCCATACCTTCCGGAAAACGCGTTTCAGCATCGGCCAATACGGCTTTGATGTTATTGACGGTTTCCAAAGCGTTAGCGTCGCTTGTTAAGTAAACAGGGAAAACAACAGAAGAACCGCCGTTCAGATAACCAGCAACGTTATCACTGCGGGCACCAGCTTCAATTTTCGCAATTTCTTTAAGCTTCAGGTTATTGCCGTTTTGAGAACGGACAATAATATTACCAAACTCTTCCGGAGTCGACAAACGCCCCTGGGCATTAGCAGAATATTGGAATTCCTGCTGCTCCGCTGTAGGACGCGTACCAATAGAACCAACAGGAGCCTGAATGTTCTGACTCTTGATTGCATTGGAAACATCATCTGCGGTCACACCCAACTGAGCCATTTTATCTGGCTGCAGCCATAGGCGCATTGCGTATTCCTGACCAAAAATATCAATACTGGAAACACCCTTAACGCGTTGCAGGCATCAAGGAAGTTTGTCATCGCATAAGATGTAAGAAACATCGTATCAAACGTTCCATCAGGTGAGTGCAACGCAAAATACATGATGGTCTCGGCAGATTTCTTGGCTGTCGTGATACCGTAAGCACTTACCTCTGACGGCATGGAGGACGAAGCCTGAGAAACACGGTTCTGCACCTCTACAGAACCGATATCTGCATTTTTATCAAGATTGAAATATACGTCAAGTGTGTATTCGCCTACGCTGGTACTAGTAGAGTTCATGTACAGCATATTTTCTACACCATTAACTTTTTGTTCGATCGCCTGCGCAACAGATCCTCAACAACCTCCGCACTAGCACCCACATAGTTCGTAGAAACGGCAATGTGCGGCTTGGTGATATCCGGGTATTGAGCAATTGGCAGGCTGAATCCGGCAATAGTACCAAGTAAGGTAATAAGTATTGCCAGCACTATCGCAAAGACCGGACGGTCTATAAAAAAGCGTGCCACAACTAGTTACCTCCTTAGGATTCTTTCAAAGATACAGCAGTATCCAATTCTGCCTCGGTCATCGGTTCAGGTTTTACCTCAGAACCCTGTTTAATTTTGTTGATGCCTTCGACAACAACCGTTTCGTTGCCTTCCAGACCACTTTCAACCAGCCACAAACGACCGATACGTGGCCCTAATGTAACTTCGCGCATGGATACTTTATTATCATCGCCAAGTACATAAACAAATTTCTTATACATAAGCTCGGTTACAGCACGCTGCGGAATCAGCTTAGCGTCATGTACAGTACCGCTGTTGGCCTGCAGATGAGCAAACATGCCAGGCAGCAGGATCTTAGCAGGATTTGGGAATTCAGCTTTCAACGACAAAGTACCTGTCCCCTGCGTAATGCTGCGGTTGACCTGATCGACACGGCCTTTTTTCAGAATAAGTACTGCCATCGCTCAAAACGATCGTCAGATTTTCCAACGACGCTCCACCTGCATCATTATGAGCGCTCAGAAGTTTTAAATATTCGTTTTCTGCCAGACTGAATTCTACAAATACCGGATCTGTATTAGAAATAGTAGCAAGAACAGTCTGACCGGCAGTAACATAGTTGCCTACAGAAAGATCATTGGTATCTATACGTCCGTCAAAAGGCGCAACGACATTAGTTTCTCCCAGATCAATATTGGCATTTTCCAGCAAAGCCTGCTGTGCATCAACAGCAGCCTGCGCCTGTTCGGCCTCAGCGACCCTGTTATCAAGCTCCTGCTTGGAAACAGCGTTCTGCTCATATAGCTTTTTATAACGCTCCAGATCACGGCTGGTACGAATCAAAGTTGCCTGGGCACTGGCAAGTCCGGCCTGTGCATTCAGAACTTTTGCCTGATATGTACGCTGATCAATAGTAAACAAGGTCTGTCCCGCAGTTATTTTTTCACCGCCCAGGAAATACTTTCCTGTGATCTGTCCACTGACCTGCGCCATCAAATTGACTTCTTTCTGCGCCTGCACAAAACCTGTATAGTCATAAACGATCGGCGTATCGCGTTTGATAACTTCCATCGTTTTAACCAACGTTGCCTGTGGTGCCTGCTGCTCTTTGCTGCAGCCAGCCAAAGCCATCACGGTAAATGCCGCTACCGCAACAGCCAAGGCCTTTTTCCTTCGGCCTTTATCAAAAAACTCAGCATAAATATATCCTCCTCACGTATTCAAAAAACGGCTGCGCCCTGTAAAAGGGCGCACGGCTCCGCTATTTTCAAGAATACTCTTATTATAGTTTATCGTAATTATAAACGTCAACCGCTATTTTAACCGATTAAAGCCTTTTTTTCTTAATTTTTTCGTATTTTTTCTCTGTTTTTCACTATTTGCTGACTGACCAGTCAGTTCTCTTTAAAATAATTCCGGTTTCAGTAAAAACTTTTTCAGATCGCTTGCAGCCACCGTTGCTTCCAACCACTCGCCGGTTTCACTTCGCTGACAAAACACAAAATTAGTCCCGTTATAATACCAGCTTTCAGGAATACCTTTACTGAAATCCACCATATCTTTCTTTGTCAGCAACCTTAAAACAGGAAGTAAATCGGCATCACGTAAATTCAAAACATCACCAAGTGCCAATTGTGCTCCAGTTTGTACATCAATATTTAATGGTATCTTAGCAAAAATTTCTTTTTCACCTTCATCCAGTACACCAAAAAACACCATACTGATAAACTTTTCACTGACGAAGGTCAATGTATAATCAAGTTCGCAGCCTCCAGTTGCCAGATTCTGCAAATAAGGACCAGCAATAATCGCAAAATCTCCATTGAGCTTATTTTGCACCTCAGGCGCCGCAATAGCAGTAAAAACAGGATAAGTTACGCTGCTGCTGTCATGCACCGCCTGCCTCGGTAAAATCCGCCAGTTTTTTTCATTATAGCTGCGATGGAATTTGTCGTCTTTATTTTTGCCGCCGCTGTAAAAAGTTTTACTTTTTAATTTCCAGCACTGCTGCCATCATATGACCACACCCCGGCCAGCTTCCCAAGCAGGTCTTCCCTGTTTAACCCACTGATGTTCTGCAGCGACAACAGTTCCAAAATCCCGTCCTGCTCCATATCTACAGCAACCAGCGAATGTATTTTCCCGACATACGGCGTCGATACCCCTTTAATAAGGTACCGTCAACGTCATAAAGCCCACGCTGTTCATAAAACTCTTTCTCTTTGGGAAGCAGTTCATAATTAGTGCTGCCGTCTGCAAAAGCAATTTTACTGCGAAAATCCGGCACAAATTCCGCAGTTGCCGCTACACCTGCATTATCGCTACCAGTAAAAATCTCCTTCACCGCCTTAGGATCAGCAAAGTCAATGATACGATATTCTATACTGCCATCGTCGCCTCCCTGTCCAACAGACAAAATCAGCTGTTCGCCTCTGCCCGTAAACCTTGCTTTTTCTAAACTGCAGTCGTAACCGCCATTAATACTTGGTACATATGCCGTCAGCAATTCAGAGTCACTGCCTTTTAAAAGCAATAAAAAATCATTCCTGTAACTGCTGCCGCGAGTCATCTGACCACCATACAGTTCCACAGTTTCCAGACTGCCGTTACCGTCAACATCCAGCTGCAACAGCGCCAGCGGTTCCTGCTCATCCTGCTGTGCCGAAGCACTGTTCATACTGACCAGCAGTCCAGCTGCAAACATGGCTGCCGACATCATTTTTTTAAAATTTATGATATTTCCCATGCGGGCCTCCGTTCTAAAAAATACTTTCATCTTTATACATTATACCAATTCCTTTACCTTACTGAAAGTTTTTTCTATTTTGTTCTATAGATATTTAAATATTTATTTAAAAATTCTTCTTTTTTTCTGCAAAAAAGACTGCAAAAAACTTGGAGATATTGTAAAATTATGAAAGACATTATTTTTGTCTGCACTACATTTTTGTACTTAGCGTACAATATAAGGAAGGGAAATAAATGAAAAAAATCTTGATTTTGTTTACAGCAGTTTGTTTTATGTTCTTGATGGCAGGCTGCGGCGGTGAGGACAAAAAAGCCGCTGACCCCAAAGCAAAAACAGCAGTATCTCTGGGTATGCTTCGCCTTACCAGTTCTGCACCGCTTTTTATCGCTTTAGATAAAGGCTACTTTGCCGAAGAAAACCTTGAAATAGATCAACAGTGGTTTGACGCAGCTCATCCTATTGCTGTGGCTACAGCTTCCTCTAAAGTAGACGTCGGCGCTACCGGTATCACTGCCAGTCTCTTCAATATGGCTGCCAGCGGTCAACAACTTGCTATCGTTGCCGATAAAGGCCGTGAACAAAAAGGCTTTTCTTCCTCAGCACTTTTAGTCACCTCCGATAACTACAACAATGGAATTACCAAGCTCGAAGATATCAAAGGCAAACGCATCGGCATTACTCAAAAAGGTTCTACCTTCCATTATATGCTTGGGCGGATGCTGGAAACCAAAGGATTGACTCTTGAAGATGTGGAGATCGTACCGCTTGGCAAATTGAGTGCTGTTATGGCCGCTCTTGAAAGCAAACAAATCGACGGAGCCATACTCAACGAACCCAATATCACCAAAGTGCAGACTGCAGGCTATGGTAAACTTGTCACCCAAGTCGGTGACGTTATCCCCTATCAAACCTCTGCCCTTTTCTTTTCTCCCAAATTCCTGAAAAATGAAGATGCAGCAGTACGTTTCTTAAGAGCATACAAAAAAGCCTGCAATTACTACTATGATGCAGCTATTGACAATAAAGACCCCAAAAAGCTGGACGAAGTCGTAGCATTATCGCCAAATATGTTAAAGCTCCTGAAGCCGACATCAAGCTCGGCCTGCCTTATATCGATCGTGACGGCAAACTGCTGGACAGCGATATCAAGACTCAGATAGACTGGTATACTTCTCATGGCATGATCGAGGGCAAGCTTGATCCACAAGCCGTCACCAATACCAGCCTGCTCAGCAAGGCTATGCAAAAATAATTTCTCAACAAAGTTTTCCTTATTTTTATACTTTATCAAACAACACCGGAGGCAGTAGTTTAAATGAAATTAGTTATCGACAATGTCAGCAAAAATTTCATCGATCCTCAAGGCAAACAGCTGTCTGTACTTGAAAACGTCAGCCTGACTGTACACAGCGAGGAATTTGTAGCTTTGGTAGGGCCTTCCGGCTGCGGTAAATCGACTCTGCTCAATCTTACAGCAGGGTTGCTGTCACCAAGCGATGGGAGTATTTATTTCACAGATCTGACGGAAGGCCATACTCCTGCTATGGGCATCGTCTTCCAGGAAACAGGCCTGTTTCCCTGGCGCAGCGTTTATGAAAATATTGCCTTTGGACTTGAAGCCACAGGCGTACCAAAGACAGCACAGAAAGAACGGATCCAGCACTATATCAATTTAGTTGGACTCGGCGGTTTTGAAAAAGCCTTTCCGCACCAGTTATCCGGCGGTATGCGGCAAAGAGTCGGTATCGCCAGGGCGCTTGTCATAAATCCTGACCTCCTTTTAATGGATGAACCATTTTCTGCTTTGGACGCACAGACTCGCACGATCATGCAGGAAGAGCTTGTTACTCTTTGGGAAAAGACCAGACTCAGCACCTTATATGTTACTCACAATATTCAGGAAGCGGTAATGCTGGCTGACAGAGTCGTGCTTTTATCAAGACGCCCCGGTAAAGTCAGCAAAATCCTGACCATTGCAATTCCGCGAGCTGACAGGGAAAAAACTGAAAATACCGCTCAGATAGCCGAATTTATCCGCATCATCTGGGAACATATAAGCAGTGATGCCCGTGCGGCTCTGATGGAGGTGGAAGCTAATGGCTGAATATAAAATCCACAACCGTATGACTCACTGGCAGAAAACTTATCCGGCCTGGATATCTTTCGCTGCGATAGCCTTCTTACTGGCAGTATGGGAAATAATCTGCAGTACAGGTCTGATTTCCTCATTGTTTCTACCGGCACCAAGCGCAATCCTTACTGCACTCGGCAAGCTTATTACAAGCGGCGAAATCAGCCGCAGTCTGACAGCCAGTCTTTACCGCATTCTGCTGGGCTTTGCTTTAGGCAGCATCATCGGTTTGCTGGTAGGGCTCGTCACCGGCACCTCTGCGCTGATGGACCGAATAGGAACACCGATCGTCAATGCCTTTATCCGATCCCAAAATCGCTTTACTGCCGCTTTTTATTCTCTGGCTTGGAATCGGTGAATTATCTAAAGTCACTATCATTGCTTTGGGCGTTTTCTTTCCCGTTGCGATGAATACCTATTCAGGTGTCAAAAACGTCGACACATTGCTGATCAAGGTAGCTGTCAGCTTTAATGCCAGCTGGTGGCTGACGATGAAAAGCGTAGTTCTGCCGAGCGCATTGCCGGTAATCTTTGCCGGGCTGCGTCTGGCAGCGGGCACTTCACTGCTGCTGCTTGTAGCTGCCGAAATGATCGCGGCACAAGAAGGTATCGGCGCTTTGATCCTGCATTATGGAGATCTGATGATCACCGACCGTTTAATGGCCGGCGTTATCGTTCTTTCACTCCTGGGACTCATTTTCAATTTAGGTCTGCAATGGCTGGAACATAAAATAGTACCCTGGAAGACCCAAAGCAAATAAACATAAACCCCGCTGCATTAATCGCAGCGGGGTTAGTTTATCCAATTACATACATTCTCTGATAGCTTTCGCCATCCGTTTTACACCTTCGATGATTTTCTCTTCCGGCATATTGGAAAAATTGATACGCATATTAACGGTCAGTTTTACCATTAGGGTAGAAGCATCACCGGTAACGCCGGCAACCTTCATCTCGATACATTTGTGGAAAACCTTATCAGCACTGCAGCCCTGCGGGAAAGTCAGCCACAGGAACAACCCGCCTTCAGGATGTGTCCATTCCGTACCTGCCGGAAATTCTTCCGCCATAGTTTTTAAAATCAGATCGCGGCGTTTTTTTATAAAGGGCTTTGATCTCTTCAACATGCTTATCCAAATCATAATTTTCCATATAAGCGTCAGCTATCCCCTGGTCAAAATTAGAGGTATGCAGATCGGCGCTTTGTTTGATTTTTACATATTCACTGACAACGTCCTTAGAGGCAGCGACCCAGCCTAAACGCAGTCCCGGACAGAAAATCTTGGAAAAAGTGCCGAGGAACATAACCAGACCTTTGGTATCCATAGATTTTAAGGACGGTAATATCTCCCTTCATAACGCAGCTCGCCATAAGGGTTGTCTTCCAGCACAGGCAGATTATGTTTGTTGACCACTTCCATAAACTTTTTGCGGCGTTCCAAACTCCAGGTACGACCGGTCGGATTTTGGAAATCGGGGATAACATAAATAAATTTACAACGGTCGGTAGTGCTTAAGATTTTGTCCAATTCTTCCGGAATCAGACCAACATTATCAGTTGGCACTTCTACAAAAGTAGGCTCATAGGCATTAAAGGCATTAAGTGCACCCAAATAAGAAGGACTTTCACATAAAACAACATCACCGGGATCAAGGAACAATTACCTGCAAAATCGAGACACTGCTGTGAACCGGTAGTGATCAAAATCTCATCCGGATCAACCTCAGTATGATATTTATCTTTCATTCTGGCAGCAATTTTAGCCTCAGAGTCGGACGCCCTTCGGTCGTGGCATACTGCAGCAGCTGCTGACCTTCTTTTTCCACCAGGTCATGTGATACTTTAGCTATTTCTTTCACCGGAAACAGTTCCGGTGCCGGTAAACCGCCGGCAAACGAAATAATATCCGGCTGTGCCGTCAATTTTAACAGTTCACGGATTTCAGACGATTGCATACGTTCCATACGTTTAGCAAATTTCATAAGTTCTTCCCCTCCAACATTATTAGTTTGTACAATAATAGTAGCTACTTTGTACGTTTATAATTAAAAATTCTATCACTCTTACTGGAGCAAGTCAACGTATAAAATCAAAACGCAACAACTTTCTCGATTATTTGTTTACATTTGTCTTTTTAAAGCGCACCTTTTGCATCAGAGAATAAAAAAGAGCGGCTTTTAGCCGCCCTTTTTATTATTCTTAGTACATACCACGATATTTCATAGCTTCTGCCAAATGACCCAAAGCTACAATATAAGCCGCTGTACGCATATTAACTTTATGCTCCTTGGCAGTATCGTAAACTTTCTTGAAAGCATCTATCATCAGACTTTCCTGTTTTTCGATAACTTCTTCTTCAGTCCAGAAATAACGATACAGGTTTTGTACCCATTCGAAATAACTTACAGTTACACCGCCGCCATTAGCGAGGATATCAGGTACAACGAGAATACCTTTTTTGTCAAGAATCTTATCTGCATCAGGAGTTGTCGGTCCGTTAGCACCTTCAACGATTACCTTGGCCTGTACCTTGGCTGCGTTGGCTTTAGTCAGCTGCAGTTCCATTGCACACGGAGCAAGGATCGTAACATCCATAGCCAGCAGTTCTTCATTGCTGATGGGTTTTGAACCTTTATAACCCACAACGCTGCCTGTTTTCTGCAGATGTTTTTCAACATCATAAGGATTCATACCTTTGGGATTATGGATGGCACCGTTGATATCACTTAAAGCAACGATCTTTACACCCATATCATGGATCAGTTTAGCAGTCCAGCTGCCAACATTACCAATCCCTG
>ENA-OQCX01001020-OQCX01001020.1-human-gut-metagenome-genome-assembly--contig:-NODE-1020-length-13628-cov-1.388786_pt1 | contig 13628 bp, 21 predicted proteins | sample MGYA00242762_ERZ504587 | MGnify/ENA primary metagenome ERZ504587 (study PRJEB26092, sample SAMD00036337) | human gut metagenome | host: Homo sapiens | study: EMG produced TPA metagenomics assembly of...
GGAAATCCCAGCCGCTGCAGCTTCAGTACTCACTCCGGCTTTAACAAGTTCCTCCACAGCCGCTTTCCTGCCTGCCATAACACTATCTGCCTGACAGCTTGAAAGCGGCAGCAACGGACGATAAAAAATATCCGCAGTTTTTACCGCTTCTACTTTTTAAGCTTATAAAATCCGCCATTCCACGCTGATGCTTTTGTGCCCTATGCAGCATTGCAACAATCGCCTGTTCTATTTTTTCTTCACTTAAAATACGTTCGGCACCAGAAATATGGCGTCCGCCTTGTTCATGCGGACCTCCTTGCGCAGAACGCATTTTGACACTGTAAAGCATATTCTCACCTTCTTGGACTTACAGTACCGGAACAGTAACTTTACGTCCCAAATCTTTAATCATCTGTTTATCAGCATCTGTACTGCGTCCGCCCGTAGTCAGATAACCGCCTATCATAATTCCGTTAAGGCCGCCGTTAAGTGCAAAGCCTGCAAATCACGTAAATTTACTTCGCGTCCTCCGGCTGTTCTAATCAGTGCTTTAGGCAAAATGAACCGAAACACTGCATAAGCACGCAATATTTCTAAAGGAGTTAAAGTTTTATTATCGGCAAAAGGAGTACCGGGGATGAGAGTAAGTAAATTAAGCGGCACTGAATCTATTCCCAGTCTCTTCAATTCGAAAGCCATTTCAACACGCTGTTTTGCTGTTTCATTAAGTCCAAAAATACCGCCGCTGCAAACTCTTAATCCTGCTTTCTGAGCATTCCGGATCGTAAACATTTTATCTTCATAAGTATGAGTACTGCAGATATCCGGAAAATGGCTGGGTGCAGTTTCAATATTAGAATGATATCTGGTGACACCTATTTTTTTTAATTCAAAAGCCTGTGCTTCTGTTAATATTCCTAACGACGCACAAATTTCAATACCAACTTCCTCTCTAATTCGAATAAGCGTTTTACAAATATTATCAAAATCGTCTGCTTTACTTTGTCCGCGTCCACTGGTAACTATGGAAAACCTTACAGCACCTGCAGCTTTAGCCTTTTTGGCCGCATCAACTATCTCATCTTCCGCTAGCAATGAATATTCTTCAACACCAGTATTATAATGGGCTGACTGAGCACAAAATTTACAATTTTCAGGGCAGCGGCCGCTGCGGCCATTGATGATAGCACAACAATCTACAGCATCCCCTGTAAACTTTTGTCTGATTCTATCTGCCATAGCTAAAAGCAGCATCGTATCATCATCGCTAACATCAATAAGCTGTTCAGCTTCTTGACAGGTTATTGATCCACCCTGAAGAACTCTATCCGCTAAGCTTAAAATTAAATTTTTCATTTCTCCAGCTCCTTCGTAAACCTTTATTTTTTTTTTAGTTAACAATCAAATTATAGCTCGTCAACGCTTTTTAGTCAACTAGTTAACTTAAGATGGTTAACGTATAATAAAAGGCACCGCTGTAAAAACAGCGGTGCCTTTTATTATTTTTCTGTAAATTATCTTATTGTAAATTTATCTCAGCCTGCCTGGTAAGTATATTTTCGATAGCCAATGCCACGCCATCATTATCATTACTAGCAGTAATCAATTTTGCCGCCTGCTGGACCTGAGGTTTTGCGTTAGCAACAGCAACGCCGATACCAGCATTGGCAATCATCGAAATATCATTATTTGAGTCGCCTATACACATGATTTCATCCGGTTTAATACCAAAACTTTCCGCCAATTCTTTAACAGCAACCCATTTATTAACCGCAGGCTCCATCAGCTCCAAAAAATTGTCCTTAGAACTGGTTACGTCAATACGTCTATCAAAACGATTCGCCACATCTTGCCAAGCCGCCTGCAAAATCACTGCTTTCAGTCATCAGTAATAATTTATACGGAGCTTTGGTATATGATATACAGCTTCACCACAGCAGTCGTAGGAACACCGGAAATACGGCTATACATACGAGAATATTCATTTTCTTCCTTTACAAGCAGTTCATCATCTATATATACCTGAACATAATAGTCTTTTTCTTTGCAATAGGACAGAGCATCTAAAGCAGTTTGCAGCTGCATTGGTTTCCGAACGTATACTTTTTCTGAAAGCGCACCCTTTACCAATGCTCCATTATAAGCGATCAAAGGAACATCCAATTGTAATTGTTCAGCAAAGGGCTTGATAGATCTGTACATTCTGCCCGTTGCAAGAGTAAAAACAATTCCTGCAGCTAATGCTCTTTTAATAGCAGCAAGGTTACGCGGAGATATTTTCCGCTCATTATTGAGCAATGTATCATCCATATCACTGGCAATCATTTTGATTTTCATTATTTGATCTCCTTTTTAACTGTTAGTTCAGTAACACCTAATACCATCAGACAAAATACCGCCAGCAAAACTAACGCACCAAATTTATCAGTCACTGTATAACCTGGCAGCAAACGCATAATATCCATAGTTAGACAGCTGCTGCCCACAAACAGCAAAGCCCGCTTCCGTAAGATAGAACCACCAAGTTCCATACTAAAATCTGGACTAAGGCACTGCCAATACCAGCAATACATGCCCCTGCTATCAGACCGCCCAATGTGACGACCTCCATAACATCAGTCCAGTAAATCAAACAAAAATAAAGCACGCTCAAAGTTACGGCGCGCAGAAAAAATGCATACATACCATCACCCGAGATATATTATACCACAGTACGTATTCTCAAACAGACTAGAAAGCACCTCGTCAAGTTTTTACACAGTACTATAAAATAAAAAGAAGTTTCGCATAGCGAAACTTCTTTGATATTATTATTTATTGTTTACTGAACTGGTCTTTGCCAACACCGCACAAGGGACAAACCCAATCTTCCGGTAAATCTGCAAAAGCAGTGCCTGCCGCTATCCCATTATCAGGATCTCCTATTTCCGGATCATAAATATACCCACAAACATCACATACCCATTTTCCAATTTGTTTCAACTTCCTTAAATTGATATTTTCAACTACATCAGCGACCTGCTGTAAACAAAACCTTATTTTTCAAGCTCTGTTAATTAAGCATTAACTACGACATCAAAAAGCAAGTCCTGTTTTACCACAAAATTACCGCTAATTGTTCTTTAATAATATTATACCATCAATACAGCAAAAGTCATCAAACAAAATTTACATAAATGACGATTTAATTTATTTAAGCACTTCTCGCTTTTCTGGCAAATCTAAACGAAAAAATCATAAATACGCTGTGCTGTTGGATAATTCATACCTTCTACTTCTGCTAATTCTTCTACACTGGCAGCTTTCATCGCATCCAGCGACTGAAAGCGTTTCCATAAAGCCTGACGTCTTTTCGTGCCAATACCTTCAATATGATCAAGTACCGAAACCAAATTCCGCTTACTACGCAATTTGCGATGATATGTTATGGCAAAACGGTGTGCTTCATCTCGAATCCGCTGTATCAAATGAAGAGAAGCAGAATCTCGATCCAATAAGATACTTTCAGACGAACCCTCTGTAAATATTTCTTCTTCCCGTTTAGCCAAGCCAATAACAGGAAGTTCATGCAGACCTAAGCCACGAATAACTTCCAGCGCTGAACTCAGCTGTCCTTTACCACCGTCGATAATGACAAGACTTGGCAGTTCCTCATAATCTTTATAGCGTCGGTAAACGACTTCCTGCATTGATTTAAAATCATCTGGTTTCCCTTCTGTAGATTCAATTTTATAACGGCGGTAATCTTTTTACAGGGTTTCCCATTACGAAAAACCACCATTGAAGCTACCGTTTCTGTTCCCTGAGTATGCGAAATATCAAAACAATCTATTCTTTCTAATGCATTTGGCAATTGCAGAGCTTTCTGTAATTCTTCTGCCGCCTGTTCCTCTGTTTTCAGCGAAACCTGACCTTTGCGCAGCCTCTCTTCAAGAAGTTTGGCTGCATTTTCAACCGCAAGATGCAATAATTCACGTTTAGTTCCCCTCCGGGGCTGTAAAAACTCAACTTTACGCCCGGCTCTTGCTGTCAGCCACTCTTCCAGAACGATCAACTCATCCGCTGCTGGAAGAACTGGCAAAAGTATTTCCCGCGGTACAAAAGATGCCTCGTTATAATATTGTTTAATAAAAGCAGTCAAAATTTCCTGATCGCTGTCATCATCATTTTGTAAAAAGAAATTATCACGACCAATCAACTTGCCGCCACGAACAAAAAATATCTGCAAACAAGTTCCGGTACTATCTTTGGCAAGACCTACTACATCAAGATCACCACCGCTTGTTACAGCCTTCTGCTGTTCGTTCAGTCTTATTACAGCCTGCAGTTGGTCACGTACCCGGGCAGCTTCTTCAAAAGCATAATTTTCAGCGGCCTGCTGCATCTGCAGCTTTAGTTCACGTTCAAGTTCAGACGTACGCCCATCTAACAGTAAACACACGGCTCTGATCATTTTTCCATAATCTTCTCGGGAAACATACCCCGCACATGGAGCAAGGCAACGTTTAATATGATATTGCAGGCAGGGCCTATCGGTATTCATTTTTCGGCAATTGCGCAAAGGAAACATTGACCGCAGCAGTTTAACAGTAGCGTGCATTGCCCCAGCATCTGCATAAGGACCATAATATTTAGCACCGTCACGAAGCTGTTTGCGCGTAACATAAATACGCGGGAAATCTTCCTGCATCGTTACCTTCAAATAAGGATAAGTTTTATCATCCTTTAAAGCATGATATTTATAACGCGGACGGTGCTTTTTTTATTAAATTGCATTCTAAAATAAGCGCTTCAACTTCACTATCGGTGACAATAGTTTCTATTTCAGCAACTTTTGCGACTAATGCTTTAACTTTTACAGTATGTGATGCCAGATTACGAAAATAACTGCGTACACGATTTTTTAATACTACCGCCTTTCCGACATAGATAATTTTCCCATGTTCGTCACGCATTATATAAACGCCAGGTTTATCCGGCAGTACAGCTAAAGTTTTAGCAATAGATTCATTCATTACTGATACCACCCATGTTTTTTAGCCTGAGCCAAAGCTTGTTTAATATATTGACCTGTATATGATTTCTTGTTTTTAGCTACTTCTTCAGGAGTACCACAGGCAAGCAGAGTACCTCCCTTGTCACCGCCCTCAGGACCCAAATCGATAATATAATCGGCAGTTTTGATAACGTCAAGATTATGCTCAATAACAACGACGGAATCACCTGCTCCGACCAGTCTTTGTAATACCTCTAATAATTTATGTACATCTGCTATATGCAGGCCGGTTGTAGGTTCATCTAAAATATACAGAGTTTTCCCTGTGCTGCGCCGTGATAATTCTGTTGCCAGTTTCACGCGCTGCGCCTCACCACCGGAAAGTGTTGTTGCAGCCTGCCCTAACCTAATATAACCTAAACCAACATCTTCAAGAACCTCCAGCTTACGATAAATACGTGGCAGATTTTTAAAAAATTCACAGGCTTCCGTTACAGTCATGTCTAAAACTTCGGCAATAGTTTTTCCTTTGTAATGTACCTCCAGGGTATCACGATTATAGCGGGCACATGACATACCTCGCAGGGAACGTATACGTCAGGCAGAAAATGCATCTCTATTTTATTCATACCATCGCCGCGGCAAGCTTCACAGCGTCCGCCTTTAACATTAAAGCTGAAGCGCCCTGGCTTATAACCGCGCAGTTTTGCTTCATTTGTCTGGCTGAACAGTTCACGAATAAAATCAAAAACTCCGGTATAAGTAGCCGGATTTGAACGAGGGGTCCTTCCAATAGGAGACTGATCAATATTAATAACCTTATCGATCTCACTCAATCCCAAAATTTCTTTATGGTCTGCTGGCGCAGACGTGCCCCATGCAGTTTCGCAGCCAATGCGTTATAAAGAATATCGTTAATCAGCGTTGACTTGCCACTACCGGAAACACCAGTCACAACAGAGAAAACACCTAAAGGAATTTTTACATCGATGTTCTTAAGATTATTTGCCTTGGCTCCTTTAATTTCAATAAAACGACCGTCATTACTTCTGCGTTTTTTCGGTACAGGAATAAATTTGCGTCCGCTAAGATACTGACCGGTAATTGATTGCTCTGACTGCTTGACGACTTCAGCAGTTCCCTGTGCTACTACATTACCGCCATGCTCACCGGCTCCAGGACCAATGTCAATAATCTGATCAGCAGCATACATTGTCTCTTCATCGTGTTCAACTACCAGCAGCGTATTTCCCAGATCACGCAAATGCTTCAATGTCTCAAGTAATTTACTGTTATCACGCTGATGCAGCCCAATACTTGGTTCGTCTAAAATATATAATACGCCTACCAAACCAGAACCAATCTGTGTTGCCAGACGAATACGCTGTGCCTCACCGCCAGAAAGCGTTCCGGCAGCACGATCCAAAGTAAGATAATCCAGTCCGACATCATTCAGAAATTTTAGCCGGGCCAGAATTTCTTTTAGGACTTGTTTTGCTATAATCTGCTGTCGTTCAGTAAGTTTCAACGCATTAAAAAATTCTATTGCATCACTACGGTCAACGCTGTGACCTGACAAATATTTTTACCGCCAACAAGAATGGCAAGAACCTCTTTTTTCAACCTGGAACCATGACACACAGGGCAAGGAGTACTTGTCATAAACCCTTCAATATCCAAACGCATCCGTTCGGAAAAAGCTTCTCGATGGCGACGGCGCAGCATAGGAATAATACCCTCAAAAGCAGTAGTATGTTTTTTTACTTCTCCCTGCATATTTTCATAGACAAAAGAAAATTTTTCTTCACCGCTGCCATACCAGAGCAAGTCTTTTATTTTTTCCGGTAAATCGTTCCAAACCGCACCAAAATCATATCCATAAGCCTTCAGAACCGCTCCCAGCTGTTTCATATGATAAGCTTCCATATTCGTGCTGAGTGCTGCAATTGCACCTTCCGCAAAGGTTTTAGCGCCATCTGGAATAATCAACTCTTTATCCAATTCCATATTCATGCCCAACCCAGTACATTCAGGACAAGCACCATAAGGGTTATTGAAGGAAAAGAGACGCGGCTCGATTTCAGGCAAACTTATACCACAATCACTGCAGGCAAAATGTTCGCTGTACAATTGCGTTTCACCATTAATAACATTTATTTCCACCAAACCATCAGCCAACTTTAAAGCCGTCTCTACAGAATCTGATAACCTCTGAGCGATACCATCACGTACAGCCAAACGATCAACTATCACGGATAAGTCGTGCTTTCTTTTCTTATCCAGAGATATTTCTTCATCTAATGTGCGCACCTCACCATCAATATACATTCTGGCGTAACCAGCTTTGCGCATAGAATCTAAAATTTTCTGATGTTCACCCTTACGGCCGCGCACCAAAGGTGCCATAACCATAAATTTAGTATTTTCAGATAGTTCCAGAACATGATCGACAATCTGCTCAACTGTCTGCCGTTCAATAATTTTTCCGCAATTTGGGCAATGAGGTTCTCCAATACGGGCAAACAACAAGCGCATATAATCATATATTTCAGTTACTGTGCCCACTGTTGAACGCGGATTACGACTGGTAGTCTTCTGGTCGATGGAAATGGCAGGGCTGAGCCCTTCAATATAATCCACATCCGGCTTATCCATCTGTCCTAAAAATTGACGCGCATAAGCGGACAGCGATTCGACATAACGACGCTGCCCTTCCGCATAGATAGTATCAAATGCCAAAGAAGATTTACCGCTGCCAGATAAACCGGTAACTACAACCAGCTCATCACGCGGTATCTCAACTGTGATATTTTTCAGGTTATGCTGCCTGGCACCTTTTACAATTAATTGTTCTTTCATTACTTACTCCTGTTTTTAGGTTTAGGCGACAATTTCTGGCCTAACTGTCCTTTAATTACGATCAAACGGTCCCTTAATTCTGCAGCAAGCTCAAAGTTAAGTTCCTTGGCAGCAACAGCCATACGTTTTTCAAGTTCTTTCGCCATTTCTGCAATTCTTTTCCGACCGTTTTTTATCGCATTATCACTGTAATCTTCCGTCCCGTCATCCTCGGCAATCTTCGTCAGTTTTATCAGCTGACGTTGTTCTTTATAGATAGTTTTTGGTGTAATCTGATGCTCTTTATTATAATCTTCCTGCAGTTCCCGGCGGCGGTTTGTTTCATCAATAGCACGCCGCATTGAATCCGTAATACGGTCAGCATACATTATGACCCGTCCGTGCTCATTACGGGCAGCTCTGCCAATGGTCTGGATCATAGCAGTATCACTGCGCAGAAAACCTTCTTTATCGGCATCTAAGATAGCAATCAGAGAAACCTCCGGTAAATCCAGGCCTTCCCGCAGCAGATTTATTCCAACCAGTACATCAAACTTACCATTACGCAGATCATCAATAATTTCAGCACGCTCAATAGTAGCAATCTCAGAATGCAAATAACGGACTTTTACCCCAGCTTGTTTCAAATATTCAGTCAGATCCTCAGACATCCGCTTAGTCAGAGTTGTAACTAAAGTACGTTCTCCTGCTTCAGTAACTTTATGTATTTCATTCAGCAAATCATCAATCTGACCTTTGATTGGCTGATTTCTACCTGCGGATCTAATAAACCAGTAGGCCTGATAATCTGCTCTACCACCTGCTGCGTCTGCTCCATTTCATATTTTGCAGGAGTTGCGGAAACATAAATCACCTGATTTATCTGCTGCTGAAATTCATCAAAGGTAAAAGGCCTATTATCAAAAGCAGAAGGCAGCCTGAATCCATGTTCTACAAGCATCTCTTTACGCGAACGGTCACCAGCGTACATCGCCCTGATCTGTGGTAATGTCACATGTGATTCATCAATTACTAATAGGAAATCCTTTGGAAAATAATTAACTAAAGTAAATGGAGGTTCTCCTGCCTTACGATTAGCTAAATGCCGTGAATAATTTTCGATTCCAGAGCAGTACCCCATTTCATTCATCATTTCCAGATCATAGTTAGTACGTTGTTCCAGACGTTGTGCTTCCAGCAATTTATTATGTGAATTAAGATATTCAAGTCGTTCTGCCAATTCTACTTTAATGTCTTCCATTGCCCGATCCAGGTTTTCACGAGAGGTTACATAGTGAGAAGCAGGGAAAATAGCAACATGGCTGCGTTTAGCCAAAATTTCTCCAGTCAGTACATCAACTTCCAATATCCGCTCAACTTCGTCATCAAACATCTCAATGCGTACTGCTTTTTCATTATAGCCAGCAGGAATAACTTCGATAACATCTCCGCGAACACGGAAAGTACCACGTTGAAACGCAATATCATTACGATCATATTGAATCTCGACTAATTTGCGTAAAATAGCTTGTCTGTCAATCTTCTGTCCTACACGCAGAGACAGCACCATTATCATAATATTCCTGTGGCGCACCCAATCCATAAATACAAGATACACTGGCCACAATAATTACGTCACGGCGTTCAAATAAAGCGCTAGCAGCAGAATGTCGGAGTTATCTATTTCATCATTGATCGATGCATCTTTTTCAATATAGGTATCAGATTGTGGAATATAAGCTCCGGTTGATAATAATCGTAATAACTCACAAAATATTCCACTGAATTTTCAGGAAAAAAAGCTTTAAACTCACTTGCTAACTGTGCCGCCAATGTTTTATTATGCGCAATAACCAATGTTGGTTTATTCACTTTATTAATAACCTGCGCAATAGTATAGGTTTTCCCAGTTCCGGTAGCCCCGAGCAAGACCTGTTTCCGCAGTCCTTTTTCTATACCTTCTGCCAACTTCTCAATAGCCTGAGGCTGATCTCCATCCGGCTCAAAAGGTGCTGTTATTTTTAAAATCCATATTTTGACCTCTTGTCATTACTAAAAATTTATTTCAAAACTAATCCGACTGGGCAATGGTCACTGCCCGTGATATCAGCATAAATCACGCTGTCTTCTATTCTGCCAGCCCATCTGTCAGAAACAAGCCAGTAATCAATACGCCATCCCGCATTCTTTTCGCGCGCTTTAAACATATACGACCACCAGTATAAGCACCTTCTTTTTCGGGATAGAGGTGGCGAAACGAGTCAGTAACCCCGCCGTTAACAACTCCGTCATTTTTGCTCTCTCTTCATCAGTAAACCCGGCATTATTACGATTAGTTTTCCAGTTTTTCAAATCTATCTCACGATGAGCAACATTAAGATCTCCGCAAACAAGCACCGGTTTAATTTGGTCAAGCTTCAACAGATAATCACGAAATGCATCTTCCCATATCTGTCTGTAATCCAACCGTTCCAGCCCGCGCTGTGAATTAGGCGTATATACATTTACCAGATAAAACTCCTGATATTCGGCAGTAATAACACGCCTTCTTTATCATGTTCTTCAATTCCCAAACCATAGGTGACAGTAAGAGGCTTGACTTTAGAAAAAACAGCCGTACCGGAATACCCCTTTTTTCAGCGCTGTTCCAGTACTCCTCATATCCAGGAAAAACAAACTCCGCCTGCTCACGCTGCATTTTTGTTTCCTGAACGCAAAAAACATCTGCGTCAACGCTGTCCATAAATTCTTTAAAGCCTTTATTCATACAGGCCCGCAGCCCATTTACATTCCAAGAAATAAATTTCATCTCAACACTTCCCATCTGCAGTTTTTTGACTAAAAAAATTCTTTAATAGTAATATTTTATCATTTATCATAGCTTTTTTAAAGAGACTTCACCGAACAGGATTTGACAATTCTGCAAACAAACGTACACTCAAATAAAAAACCTCGACCATATCAGGTCGAGGCATTAAAACTTAATTTCATTGAATATGAGAAACTCTATCAGCGGCTTCTTTTTTCTTAGCATCGTTAAAACGCGGCAAAGTACTGAGATAACCGGTAATACGGCGTACACGCACTATGGTGTCATAATGTGGTTTAACGACTACATCATTACCGTCAAGCCCTAAATCCAAAGACAACAATGTTTTATGCGGCATTACCTGTAATTGATTATTGAGATAAATGGCGGCTTCTTCTTGCGAGATCCCATCCGCGCAATTAATTTTTATACCATGCAGTTCATAGGTCATGTTAACCAGCTCCTTAGATAAAATTCCATGACCTAATTATAAATCAATAATAATTATTTGTAAAGCCCTTTCTACAATATTTTTGTGTTTATTTCACTTATTAACTTTTCCATATACAATATTTAGTACATCATTTTATGACTTCAATTAATAACAGGACGATTTTCCATGATATTTACCTGTTTGCTGATTGCCCATTTCATAGTTTCTTCCGGAGCAGTCTGATTCCCCAATTCTTTTATTTCATTTTCCCTAATCCGTTTTTTAGAGAATCTATCACCATCTTTTCGGTAAACATAGATATCAGCATTTAAAACCGTTCTTACATAGGTTGAACCGTCTTCATTACGCCATATCATTCCCTGCACCATCTGCTCGTACATGTCGTGCACAATGACCAAAACTAACGCTTCCGCTGGTATTTCTTCTGCTATCTTCCTCGTAACAGATTGGTCGACAACGCTTTTTCCATGTCCCGTAAAAATATTTTCTGCAGTCACCTTTTTAGTCCGATCTGTATCAACCAGCTTAAAATCAGGGAAATGATACGCCCAACGTACAGGCTCACGCCACATTTTATAAACCTGCTGCGTTACGTTACCACTGTTATCAAAAACTACAAAGGCTACAGGCTGATCAGCAAAAGCGGCAGCCGTATTATTAACAATTGCCACTATTGTTAATAAACAGCCAACAACAGCCAGTTAAATTTTTTCATTAATACTCCCTCCTATCAGCGTAATTCAGCTGCTTTACCATTGGCAAGCCGCTCTATACCTAAATGAACAGCTATTGTCTGACCGATATCAGAAAACGTCCGCATGGGTAGTAAAGCCTTACTAACAATATTTTTACCAAAAAAACAAGACCGGAATTTTTTCACGTGTATGGTCACTGCCACTCCAGGTTGGATCACATCCATGATCTGCAGTAACCAGCAACAGGTCATCTTGCTTTAATAACCTAAGCAGTCAGGCAAACGATCATCAAAATATTCCAATCCTTCCCCATAGCCTTCAACATCACGCCGATGCCCGAAGGAAGAATCAAAATCCACAAAATTTACAAAAACCAGGCTATTATCAGGAGCTTCTTGCACAGCCTGCAATGCAGCGGCAAATAATTTATCAAGACCACTGGCAGGATAATGCTTCGTAATTCCGCGGTGAGACAAAAATATCAGCCAATTTTACCCACCGCATAGACACTGCCGCCTGCGGTACCAGTTTGTCCAGCAACGTATCAGCAGGAGCAGGCACAGCATAATCATGCCTGTTGCCAGTCCGCACAAAATCTTCTGCACGAGTGCCCACAAAAGGACGCGCTATAACGCGCGCTATATGGTAAGGTTTAACTAGTTCATAGCAAATCTTACATAATTCATATAATCGTTCAAGACCAAACACTTCTTCATGCGCCGCAATTTGCAAAACACTGTCTGCGCTGGTGTAAATAATTGGCTTGCCAGTCTTTAGATGTTCTTCCCCAGTTCTTTATTATTTCAGTTCCAGATGCATGCTTTTCCCCCAATACCCCCGGCAAATTTCCCTGTTTAATAATTTTCTCAACTAATTCCTTTGGAAAACATTTTAGCTGCTGCGGAAAATACCCCCAGTCAAAAAGTACCGGGACGCCTGTAATCTCCCAGTGCCCGCTCAGAGTATCTTTACCATGGCTTATTTCCTCTGCATAAGTATAAGCAGCATCGATTTTACTATCGTCACTGCTTAGAGGATACGCCAGCTTTTTGACCACGGCTGAGCTCTGCCGCACCTGCCAGTCCTAACCTTGCCAGATTAGGCAGATGTAAATACCTGGGACTTCCATCCGCACTTTTGCGGTTTGCAGCCATCCACTCACAAATATGTCCTAATGTATCTGCACCGCTGTCACCAAACTTTTCAGCGTCATGGGCATAGCCAATACCAAAAGAATCCAATAATAAAATAATACTTCTTGCCATGTTATTTACCTGCCTTTATTAAATCCTGCAAAGTCTTTTTTACTACTGCCTGAAATCTTTGCGAAGCCAATTCGTAAAGATCCGGCGGAGCAACCAGTTCGCTGTCAGTCCTTTTAGCAACGACGCCGCAAATTGAAGCCGCTTGCAAACCAAAACTCTGAGCAACTATAAACAGCGCTGCAGTTTCCATCTCATAATTTAAAGCTCCTAATGCCTGCCACTCTTGTAGACTCCCCTGCAATGATTTTCTCACATAGCCTGTATAGCTGTCATAACGTTCCTGACCAGGCCAAAAAGTATCACTGGAAACAGAAATACCAGTATGATATGGAATTGACAGACTTCTGCTGCCTGCTGCAGGGCCAGAGTTAACTCAAATGAAGCCACTGCAGGAAAATTCAAAGGCGCATAGTGCTGTGACGTTCCGTCTAAACGTACTGCCGCTTTATTGATAACAAGATCACCAAGTTCTACATCTTTCTGAATAGAACCAGTTGTTCCGACACGAATAAAATTCTTTATGCCAAGACGTGCCAATTCTTCCATTCCTATGGCGACAGAAGGTCCTCCCATGCCTGTAGAACAAACC
>ENA-OQCX01001022-OQCX01001022.1-human-gut-metagenome-genome-assembly--contig:-NODE-1022-length-13617-cov-3.006079_pt1 | contig 13617 bp, 11 predicted proteins | sample MGYA00242762_ERZ504587 | MGnify/ENA primary metagenome ERZ504587 (study PRJEB26092, sample SAMD00036337) | human gut metagenome | host: Homo sapiens | study: EMG produced TPA metagenomics assembly of...
TGTAAAACCAAAAGACTGCTGGATGAATGACCCGAATGGTTTTATTTATTTCAAAGGTCTGTATCATTTGTTCTATCAGTGCTTTCCTTATGCACCGCAGTGGGGAAGAATGCACTGGCGTCATGTTGTCAGCAAAGATCTTGTAAGCTGGGAAAATCAGGGAATAGCGCTGTATCCAAGTAAAACAGATGACAGAAGTGGGTGTTTTTCTGGAACAGCTGTTGAAAATGATGGGAAGATGCAGCTGTATTTTACCGGAGTAAATTATCTGGTTGAAAATCCTGAGAATATCAATCACTGTGTAGATGAGCAGTTTGTATCCGCACAGCTGATGATCACTTCTGAGAATGGATTTGATTTTGATAACATTGGGGATAAGAAAACAGTTCTTCCGGTCATCCATGATGCAAAAACCGGTGATGCGAGACATACCCGAGATCCGAAGTCTGGAAAAATGGCGACAGATGGTATATGATGCTTGGAAGCACAATTGAAGATAAGCAGGGAAGACTTCTGTTCTTTACTTCAAAAGATGGCGAATCCTGGAAATATAAAAACTCTGTTACCAAAGAGAAATTTGGCTGGATGTGGGAATGCCCGGATTACTTTGAAGTGGACGGAAAACAGATAGTAATCTTTTCACCAATGGGATTTCTGAAAGACGGAAAAGCAGATGATGCACAGGCGGTCTGTATGCAGGTGAAATTTGATGAGAAAACATGTCAGATGGAACTTCCGGATGAGTACCAGCTTATGGACTATGGAATGGATCTTTATGCACCACAGAGCACCCTCGATGAGGAGGGAAGAAGAATCCTGACTGCGTGGCTTCGCATGCCGGAGCCAGTGGATGGGAAATGGCAGGGAATGATGTGTATTCCAAGAGTTGTAGAAGCGAAAGAGAATCACATTTATTTTCGTGTCCATCCGAATATTCAGGCAGCATATACAAGAGAAATCTCCGCACCGTATGAAGCAGATGAAAGCGGATATCGTGTAAGATTTTCTCTGAAAGATGGTGAAAAGGTAAACATTGGCGGATACATTATTTACAGAGAAGGCAGCAGGATTTGTACTGACAGAAGCAGCCTCTACAGAAAATTTACGAATCACAGAGTACAGTTTACAACACCTGAATTAAAAGAAGGATTTGAGCTTGAAGTATATGTAAACCCGAACCTGATTGAAGTCTTTGTAAATGACGGTGAAGCGGTAATTTCCAATACCGTGTATGATCTGGGCAAAGAAATAGAAACAGATGTAAAAATGAGAATAGAAACTCTGGAAAAATAAAGAACTCCGGTCATGAAGAAATTCTTGAGTATTATCATCTGAAAAAGGAATATATGCTTATTTTCAATTTCAACAAAAACGGGAAAGCAGGCATCAGAGAAGTTACTCATGATAATAAAAATCTGACAGAAGCTATGGCTTGAAACTGATGGGGATGGAGAAAAGAACATTTTTCTCCATCCCCATTTTATGTCACGAATCTGATATTTTCAGCTTGTATTTTGTATATTCAAAATATGATATAGAGTATAGTGTAAGAAAAATCAGGCGAAGAATAGCTGGAACAGGAGATGAGAGATATGAGATATGGATATTTTGATGAAGCAAAAAAGGAATATGTGATTACACGTCCGGATACACCGGCACCGTGGGTAAACTATCTTGGCTCACCAGAGTATGGGGCAATCGTTTCAAATAACGCAGGAGGATACAGTTTTGCAAAATCCGGAGCAAATGGAAGAATCCTGAGATATATTTTCAATCAGTTTGATCAGCCGGGACGGTATATTTACCTTCGCGATAATGAAAGTAAAGATTACTGGTCTGCATCCTGGCAGCCGGTAGGCAAAGATCTGGAGACGTACAAAAGTGAATGTCATCATGGAACAGCATACACAAAAATGATGGCAGATTACAGTGAAATTCACTCAGAAGTAAGATATTATGTGCCGTTGGAACGGTCTTATGAAGTATGGAGTCTGGCAGTAACAAACTATTCTGAGAAAAAACGTGAACTTACAGTAACAGGATATGCGGAATTTACCAACAACAGTAACTATGAACAGGATCAGGTAAATCTTCAGTATTCTCAGTATATCACACAGACGGTTTTCAGAGGGAACCGTGTACGTCAGATGATCCACGCAAACCTGGATCGTCTGGAAGAAGGTGAAAACATTGATAACAAAAATGTATTCAACAGATTCTTCGGACTGGCAGGAGCTGACGTAAATTCCTGGTGCGGAGACAAAGAAAGCTTTCTCGGAAGATATCACGGATATAACAATCCAGAGGGCGTGATCACGGGAAAACTCAGCAATAAGGGAAATTATAATGAGAATAGCTGTGGAGCACTTTCAACAGTTTTAAGCCTTGCTCCGGGGGAAACAAAAGAAATCGCTTTTCTTGTTGGAATGAAAGGTGATGCAGAAGCGGGCGAGATCGTGGAGCATTACAAAAACTGCCAGGATGTATGTAAAAGAGAACTGGAAGAACTGATCGAATACTGGCATGGTCAGCTTTCTCACTTCCAGATCAGAACCCCAAGTCCGGAATTTAATACCATGATCAATACATGGAATGCATACAACTGTTTTATGACCTTTATCTGGTCACGGGCAGCTTCTTTTACCTACTGTGGACTCCGCAATGGATATGGATATCGCGATACAGTTCAGGATATTCAGGGAGTGATTCATCTGGCACCGGAGATGGCGGTGGAAAAAATTCGATTCATGCTTTCAGCACAGGTGGATAACGGCGGTGGACTTCCGCTTGTAAAATTTACACATAACCCGGGACATGAAGATACTCCGGACGATGCTTCCTATGTACAGGAAACAGGACATCCGGCTTATCGTGCAGATGATGCACTGTGGCTTTTCCCTACAGTCTATAAATATGTTTCAGAAACAGGCAATGTGGCATTCATGGATGAAGTGATTCCGTTTGCAAACAAAGGTGAGGCAACCGTATATGAACATCTGAAACGTGCAATTGCATTTTCTGAAAATCATCTTGGAAAACATGGAATGCCGGCAGGTCTTTATGCAGACTGGAATGACTGTCTCAGACTTGGAAAAGATGGAGAATCAACTTTTGTAGCACTGCAGTATTATTACGCAATGACGATTCTCAGAGAATTTGCAGAATACAAAGAGGATAAAGAATATATTGAATATCTTAACGAAAGTCAGAAGAAACTTGGAAAACTGATCCAGGATCTCTGCTGGAATGAAGACCGCTTTATCCGTGGATTTACAGAAGATGGAGCTGTGATTGGAAAGCGCACAGATCCGGAAGCGAATATGTGGCTGAATCCGCAGAGCTGGGCGGTGATCAGTGGCCTTGCAGACGATGCACAGGCAGATCTTGCACTGGATATGGTTTATAAGAGACTGAATACGGAATATGGAGCAATCCTGATGGATCCTCCATATCATGCTCATGCATTCGAGGGTGCACTGGCTGTGATCTATAATGCAGGAACCAAGGAAAATGCAGGGATTTTCTCACAGTCACAGGATGGATCATTCTTGCAGAAGCTCTGAGAGGACATGGAGAGAGAGCTTTTGGCTACTTTATGGAAAATGCGCCTGCGGCACAGAATGACAGGGCAGAGATCCGAAGGCTGGAACCATACTGCTATGGACAGTTTACAGAGGGAAAAGCAAGCCCGAATTTCGGACGCTCTCATGTACACTGGCTGACAGGAACAGCATCTACCGTTATGGTAGGGTGTGTAGAAGGTATCCTTGGTATGCGTCCTGACTTTGGCGGACTGCGAATTGCACCATCTGTTCCGAAAGAATGGGATAAATTTGAAATTGATAAAGATTTCCGCGGATGTAAACTTCATATTACAGTCCATAATCCGGGACACGTGGAATCTGGTTTCAAGAAGATGATCGTCAATGGAGAAGAACTGGGAGAAAATTATATTCCTCAGGAAAAGCTTACAGAGATTACAGAAGTAGAACTGTTCATGTCATAAAAAGGAGACAGCATGAAATATATAAAATTTCAGGATAAAAAAGGAACGTTTACCATTCAGAGTCCGGAAAACTACAGTGGTCTGTATTTTCCGCTGGCGGGTGATGGGGGACTGAAATCCAGTATCACTCCGAACCTTGGAGGAGACAGCAAGACAGATCAGAACCATTTTCTTTTGGAACCGGTAAGTATTGAAAATCTTCACAATAATCGCAGTACCAGAAATTTCTGGTGTCGTATAGAAGGTAAGGGATGCTGGTCTGCAACGGGAATTTCAGCAGAGCAGGAATTACAGAAATTTACAGAAGCTCAGGATAAAAGCATTCTGGAAGCCGGTTTTATGTGGCAGAAAGTGACCAGAACTTCTGCAAAATATGGTCTTCAGTCAGAAATCACTTCTTTTGTTGATGTGGACGGAGCAGCAGAGATTGAACTGGTCAGAATAAAAAATATATCTGAAGAAGTGACAAAAATAACTCCGATCGCTGCAATACCACTTTATGGAAGAAGCGCGGACAATATTCGAGATCATCGTCATGTGACATCGCTTCTTCACAGAATCAATACAACAGAATATGGTGTGGAAGTCACACCGGTTCTGTCTTTTGATGAAAGAGGTCATCAGAAGAATCATACCACCTATTTTGTATATGGATATTCAGAAAAAGGCGATGCGCCGGAGGCGTTTTATCCTACTGTGCAGGAGTTTATAGGAGAGGGCGGTACCTATCTGAATCCAGAAGCAGTAAGAGAGAACAAGCCAGGCAGAAAGGCAGGAAGCAGAGCTGAGGGAAAAGAGGCAATGGGAGGCATCCGCTTTGCGGATGTTGAGCTAAAGCCGCAGGAAACAGCAGGTTTTATCATACTGGCAGGACTGACAGAGAAGAAAGAGAGTATTGCCAAAACTGTCGCAAAATACAGGACAGAAGAACAGGTGGAGAACGTTCTTGAAGAGGTGAAATCCTACTGGCAGAAAAAAGTAAATGTATCTTATGAAACCGGTGATGCAGATGCTGATAACTATATGAAATGGATCAGCTTTCAGCCGGTACTGCGAAGAATCTATGGCTGTTCTTTTCTCCCATACCACGACTATGGAAAAGGCGGACGAGGATGGAGAGATCTCTGGCAGGACTGTCTTGCACTCCTGATCATGAATCCGGCTGTAGTGCGTCAGATGATTGTTGCCAACTATGGTGGTGTCCGTATTGACGGAACAAATGCCACGATTATTGGAAATAAACAGGGAGAATTTATCGCGGACAGAAATAATATTGCCCGTGTCTGGATGGATCATGCATTCTGGCCGTTTGGAACGACGAAGCTGTATATCGACCAGACCGGCGATATGGATATTCTGTTTGAAAAAGTTCCATATTTCAAAGATCTTCAGTCAGGAAGAGGAACAACACACGATGAAGAATGGAATACAGCTTACGGAAAACAGCAGAAAGTAGAGAGCGGAGATATTTATTTCGGAACAATTCTGGAGCATATTCTTCTGCAGAATTTAACTGCTTTTTATGATGTAGGTGAGCATAATGAAATGAAACTCCATGGAGCCGACTGGAACGATGCCATGGATATGGCGTGGGACAATGGTGAGAGTGTGGCGTTTACCTGTGCCTATGCAGGAAATATGAATAACATTGCAGACTGCCTGGAAAACCTGGAACGCATAAGCGGAATTAACCGGGTTGAGATTGCCAGTGAAATGGAATGTCTGTTTTCCTGTGGAAGAGATCTATATGAGAATGCAGACAAAAAAAGAAAACTGCTGGGTTCTTACACCAAAAAGTGTGCACACAACATCAGCGGCGACACAGTGATTGTCAGAATTGATGAGATAGTCAGAAATCTGCGTGAAAAAGCAGACTGGATGATGGAAAATATCCGAAAGAATGAATGGATCACAGATGGTGGAGACGGATGGTTCAATGGTTATTATGATGACCACAAGAATCCGGTAGAGTGCTGCGAAAAAGATCGTGTACGCATGATGCTGACCAGCCAGGTATTCGCGATCATGAGCGGAACTGCAACAAAAGAGCAGACTGCCGCGATCAGCAGAAGTGCAGATAAATATCTGTTCGATGAGAAAGCAGGCGGTTATCGACTGAATACAAATTTCAGAGAAGAGAAATTTGATCTCGGCAGAATGTTCGGCTTTGCCTATGGTAAAAAGAAAACGGAGCTGTTTTCTCTCACATGGCAGTCATGTATGCAAATGCTCTGTACAGTCAGGGATTTGTAAAAGAAGGATATAAAGTGCTCAATACACTTCTTCATGCGGCAATGAACTTTGAAAGCAGCTATATGTATCCAGGACTTCCTGAATATTTTGACAGTGATGGAAGAGGGCTGTATGCATATCTTACCGGTGCAGCAAGCTGGTATATGCTGACCATGATCACAGAAGCTTTTGGAGTAAGAGGAGAGATTGGCAATCTTGTGATCGCACCAGCACTTATGGCAGAACAGTTTGATAAAGAAGGAAATGCATCACTCTATCTGGAATTTGCAGGAAAGAAATTTGAGGTTCACATTTCCAATCCAGACAAAAAGGAGTATGGAGAATATCAGATCGTTCAGGCGTACTGTGACGAAAAAGAAATAGAAAAAAGAGCAGGCGGAAGTGCCTGCATGAAAAAAGAGACGATTGAACAGTTGTCTTCAGATGAGACACATAATATTACTATAGTATTACAATAAAAACAACCCGACATTATGTTAGAAAATGACATAATGCCGGGTTGTTTTCTGTTTTTCTCAATGCCGGAGAGAGACAGAGGCATGTCTGCTGGTCTACCACATGGATTTGTAGTATTTGTCGCGGTATTTCTTTGGTGTCAGTCCTGTATAGCCTTCAAAAATCTGTATAAAGTGACTTTGTGAGGAAAAGGAAAGATACGCCGCAATATCCACGATAGACTGATCAGAATATCTGAGAAGATGAGTGGCTTTTTCTATTTTCTGTTCGCGGATGTATCACTGATCGATACACCAAGATTCTGCTTGAATATACGGGAAAGATAATTGCAGGACAGCCCTGTATGTTCAGCCAGATCCTGAATGGTGATTCTTTCTTTTATGTGACTGTAGATATAGTTGATGCATTCAATGACAGGTTTGGACAGAACAGAACTTTTTTTCTGAAGAAGCATTTTTCCGGTAAAATCTTTTGCCATAATATGGTGGAGGTCTGCAACTTCACGGATCGAGGTACAGGAATCCATTTTTAAGATATAGAAGTCACTGAGGCGATAAGCCTGCTCCGGTTCCAGCCCTCCGTCAATGCAGTAACGGGTCAGCATGGCAGCAGTCACCACGAAATGATATTTGATATTGGTCAGAGGATTTCTTGAAAGGACACCAGTTCCTTCGAGATGAAGAAAGGAATCGTTTTTGCAGTTTGCAGTGACAGTCTCCATGTCTCCGCTTCGGACTGCATTATAAAAAGAGTATTCTACGGAGGGAGAACGATGCAGGATCTCCATATCATCGTTTTTCATTTCAGTGTGGTACCAGTCTTTTGAAATTGCCATAAATATCACTCCTTAATGTGTTGATTTTTTATATTATGACATGAATCTGACATTTTGTTAAGATTAATAATATATTTTGAATGTCAAAAATGATATAGTATCATCATCAAAGAGAAAACAGTGAAAAATGCTTTGAACAAGGAGGAATTTTTAATGAAAAGAAAATTTGTATCTGTAATCCTGACAGCAGCAGTTGTTGCAGGAACACTCTCAGCAGCAACTGTAGTAAGTGCGGATTCCGGAGAAGGAAAAGTGATCAATATTTATTCCTGGAATGATGAATTTCGTCAGAGATTGGAAGCTGTATATCCGGAAGTAGAATCTACATCAAAGGATGGAACAGTTACAACACTGAAAGATGGAACAGAGATCCACTGGGTCATTAACCCGAATCAGGATGGCGTTTACCAGCAAAAACTGGATGAAGCATTGATGAACCAGGCGGATGCGGCAGACGATGACAAAGTAGATATTTTCCTGTCAGAGACAGACTATGTAAATAAATATACAGACAAAGATGCAGATGTGGCAATTCCACTTAAAGACCTCGGAATTGATCCTGACAAAGATCTTGCAGATCAGTATGACTTTACAAAAACAACAGCATCTGACACTGATGGAGTACAGAGAGGTTCTACATGGCAGTGCTGCCCGGGAACTCTGGTATATCGTCGTGACATCGCAAAAGATGTATTTGGAACAGATGATCCGAAAACAGTAGGCGAGAAATTAAAGGACTGGGATACAACAAAAGCAACAGCAGAAGAACTGAAAGCAAAAGGATACTACACATTTGCTTCTTATGCAGATACATTCCGTCTGTATGGAAACAGCATCGAAAATTCATGGGTAGAGCCGGGAAGCACAACGATCAAAGTTGACCAGAAGATCATGGATTGGATAAGTGATTCAAAAGAATGGCTGGATGCAGGATATCTGAACAAAACTGTAAAAGGTCAGTGGAACGATGACTGGAACAAAGCTATGAGCTCTGACTCCAAAGTATTCGCATTCCTGTTCCCGGCATGGGGAATTGACTTTACCCTGAAACCAAACTGGGATGGCGAAGACGGTGCCTGGGCTGTTACAAACCCACCGCAGGAATACAACTGGGGCGGATCTTATATCCATGTAGCAACAGGAACAGACAACACGGAACATGCAAAAGATATTATCCTTGCTCTGACTGGAAACAAAGACAACCTGTTAAAGATTTCCCAGGACTATGCTGACTTTACAAATACAAAATCCGGTATGCAGGAGGCTGCTTCTGACGATGCATTCGCTTCTGATTTCCTCGGTGGACAGAATCCATTTGAATATTTTGCACCGGTTGCAGAAAACATCAAAATTGCCCCGCTTTCCCCTTATGATCAGGGCTGTGTAGAACTGATCCAGAATGCTTTCAGCGATTATTTCCAGGGAAATGTTGAGTTTGACAAAGCAAAATCAAACTTTGAAACAGCAATCATGGAACGTTATCCGGAAATCACAGAAGTACAGTGGCCGGAATAAATGATCAGATCAGAGGGTACAGAGTGCCCTGCTGTTTATTGGAAAGGAAAGGCATTATGAAAAAAGAAAAAATATTGATTACGGAAATGGGCTTGTTATTTATTTCTTCCATTTTTATCGCGTATCTGATATTTTCTCTTATTCCTTTGATCGATACTGTAAGATACAGCTTTTTCGAATATTATCGTTCGGGTATCAAGGTAGTAGGTCCGAATTTTGTCGGCATGAAAAACTACATCAGTCTTTTGAAATCAGATATGTTCCTGTATGGAAAAAACACATTGATCCTGTGGCTGATCGGTTTTGTTCCGCAGATCGTGGTTGCACTTGTACTTGCCTGCTGGTTTACAGATCTTCGAATGAAGATCCACGGCAAACAGTTCTTTAAAGTAGTTATTTATCTGCCGAACCTGATCATGCGTCTGCATTTGCCTTATTATTCTTTACGATGTTCTCTACCAATGGTCCGGTCAACTCTATTCTGCTGTCTCTGGGTGTTCTGAAAGCACCGATTGATTTCCTGGGTTCTGTTCTGGGAACAAGAGGACTGATCGGATTTATGAACTTTATGATGTGGTTTGGAAATACAACGATCATGCTGATGGCGGCAGTTATGGGTGTAAGTGTGGAGGTCTATGAGGCTGCTGATCTGGATGGATGCAATGGAATTCAGAGATTTTTCTATATTACACTGCCAATGATCCGTCCGATCCTTGCATACACACTGATCACATCTATCATCGGTGGTCTTCAGATGTTTGATGTTCCTCAGATCCTGACAAACGGACAGGGTAACCCGGACAGAACATCCATGACACTGATCATGTTCCTGAACAGTCATCTGAAGAGCAAGAATTATGGAATGGCAGGTGCATTATCTGTTTACCTGTTCATCATCAGTGGTATCCTCTGCTTCTTTGTTTACAGAATGACCAATGACAACGATCCAGATGGTTCAAAAAAGGCAGCTAAGAAACGTGCAAAAGAAGAAAGGAGAAGAGCAAGATCATGAAAACAAATTCAGGAAAACGTGTGATGAGCATTTTCGCACATATTGTACTCATTCTCTTATCTTTTATGTGTCTGTTTTTCTTTGCGATTCTGCTTATCAATGCAACGCATTCACATGCAGAACTGCAGAAAGGCTTTTCTATCATTCCGGGTAAACATTTTCTGGATAACCTGAGAAGTGTGGCAAATGATGGAGCTTTCCAATGTTCAGAGGAATCATTAACAGTGTGATCGTGTCCGGATGCTCTGCAGCATTATGTACATACTTTTCTTCCCTGACTGCATATGGCATTTATGCTTATGATTTCAAGGGAAAGAAAGTTGCTTTTACTTTCATCATGGCAATCCTTGTTATGCCGACACAGGTAACTGCAATGGGATTCCTGAGACTGATCACAAAGATGGGAATGTATGATTCACTTCTTCCGCTGATTATTCCGTCCATTGCTTCACCGGCAGTATTTTACTTTATGTACAGTTATTTACAATCTTCTCTTCCGCTGTCACTGGTGGAAGCTGCCAGAATTGACGGATCTGGAGAGTTCCATACATTCAACCGTATTGTACTTCCAATCATGAAACCGGCGATCGCAGTTCAGGCAATCTTTACCTTTGTTGGATCATGGAACAACTACTTCGTACCGGCATTGGTTATCCAGTCCAAGAACAAGATGACGGTTCCGATCCTGATTGCAACATTACGAGGTGCTGATTACATGAACTTTGATATGGGTAAGATTTACATGATGATCACTGTTGCTATCGTACCGATCATTATTGTTTATCTGCTTCTGTCAAATATATCATCGCAGGTGTTACGCTGGGTGGCGTAAAAGAGTAAAAAATAAAAGTTATCATCAATCAGAAGAACGCGGCAGGATATTCTTGCATAAAGGATAAAGAATGCTGTCGTTCTTTTGTTGTATAAAATAAATTCAAACGTTAGCAGGAGGATTATATATGAAAGATGTATGGGGACACAGTGGAAGTATGGATCAGAGTCTGTCTGAACTTGAAATCAGACACCGGACTCTGGCAAGAGAAGCGGCGGTGGAAGGTATTGTACTTCTGAAAAACGAAGGAGTACTTCCTCTTTCCACAGCTTCAGCTATTGCACTGCTTGGAAGTGGGGCAGAAAAGACTATTAAAGGCGGAATTGGTTCCGGTGATGTAAATAACAGAGAAAATATTTCCATTTATCAGGGAATGAAAGAAGCAGGTGTGACTATTACCAGCGAGGACTGGCTGGAGGATTATGAAGAACGTTATAAAAACGCACGAAATGTCTGGAAAGAAAAAATCCTTGAGGATGCAAAGCACGTAGATAATCCATTTGATGCATACGCAAGCAACCCTTTTATTCTTCCGGAAGGACGGGCTGTTGAAGCAAAGGATATAGCAGATGCAAAAGCAGCTGTGTATGTGCTCAGTCGTATTTCCGGAGAGGGTAAAGACCGCCGCAGGGTAAAAGGAGACTATTATCTGAGTGAAAGAGAAGCAGCAGATCTTTTCCTGAATGAAAAAAAGATTCCGGTCATCCTGCTTCTGAATGCGGGTGGTCCGATCGAACTGACTGACATTCTGGAAAATACAGAGAACATAAAGGCAATCCTTAATATTTCCCAGCCGGGGCAGGAGAGTGGATATGCGGTTGCAGACATCCTGCTGGGAAACTGTGTACCAAGTGCGAAACTGACGACAACCTGGGCGAGAAGATATGAAGACTGCCCTTTTGCAGAGGATTACAGTTATCTGAATGGAAATCTGGATACCGAAGAGTACAAAGAAGGGATTTTTGTCGGATACCGTTATTTTGACAGCTTTGGCAAAAAGCCACTGTTTCCGTTTGGATTCGGACTGTCCTATACAGAGTTTAAAATAGAATTCAAAGGGATTGAGACTTCGGAGAAAGAACTTACAGTTGAAATGAAAGTTACTAATATCGGAGATACTTATGCAGGAAAAGAAGTTGTGCAGATTTATGCATCTCTTCCTCAGACAGAGGTAAAGAAAGAATATCGCCGTCTCGTTGGGTATGCAAAAACAAAGCTTTTGCAGCCGGGAGAAGCTGAAACATTGAAGATCACAGTTGGACAGAAAGAACTGGCATATTTTTCTGAGGAAAAACATCAGTGGATCGTAGAAAAAGGAACCTATGGTATCTGGACCGGAAACAGTTCTGTATCTCTCGAATACAGCAGCACTGTGAAAGTAGAGCAAAGTGTATCGTTGGAGGATACCTGTGTTCTGGAAAACACAGCAGAGATAGAAGAAGAACTGTGGAAAACGTACGAATGCAGAAAAACAACGGCAGATAACAGCCATTGTATTGTTTTTACACCGCATCCAGAAGAGAAAAAAATATACAGATCAGCTTATGCCACGGAACAGATGCAGAAGATCTGCTTCCTCTTCTCTACGGAAATATTGCAGAAACAACAAGTACTCTGGGGGCAGCAGGAATCCGCGTTCCAGGAACCGCAGGTGAGACAACAGAAGGACTTCTTGACAAGTATGGTATTCCATCGCTGATCATGCAGACGGGCCGGCAGTATCCGATTGCAGCAGCACTATGAAGTGGACAGGGCAACAGATACCGTTTATGGAATTGGTGTACTGGGGGCACTGGAGAATGGCTTCCTGGTAGACAGAGAAGAGCATGAGGGTGCTGACCAGTATTATCAGTACTGCACTGCATTCCCGGTAGGAACTGTAATGGCTCAGACATGGAACAGAGATCTGATGCAGAGATTTGGAGAAGCGGTTGCACTTGAGATGGAAGCATTTCACGTCAATCTGTGGCTGGCACCGGGTCTGAATATCCACAGAAATCCTCTTTGTGGACGAAATTTTGAGTATTATTCAGAAGATCCGTTCCTCTCAGGAACGCTGGCAGCATCTGTAACAAAAGGTGTGCAGTGCCGTAAGGGATGCGGTGTTACAATTAAGCATTTTGCATGTAATAATCAGGAAGACAACCGCATGGGGGTGGATGTAAAGATTTCAGAGAGGACACTCAGAGAAATTTATCTTCGTGGATTTGAAATTGCAGTGAAAGAGGGTCAGCCGGCAGCAATCATGTCTTCTTACAATCTTGTCAATGGAGTGCATGCGGCGAACAGCAAAGATCTGTGTACCAGAATTGTCCGGAAAGAGTGGGGATTTGATGGAGTTATCATGTCCGACTGGAATACAACCGTACCGGAAGATGGAAGTGTTGCATGGAAATGTGCTGCAGCAGGAAATGACATCATCATGCCTGGAAATGCAGAAGATGCCGAAAGTATTCGCGAAGCATACAGAAACGGAGATCTTACAGAAGAAGAAATCCGTTCCTGTGCAGGCAGGATTCTTGACTGATCAGTCAGCTGGCATAGAATTGTTACATCTTTAGTGCCAGATACAGCCGCACAGCATCCTGAAACTCCCGCGGGTTGTATCCGCATTTCTTATGGATATGATTGAGCCGATACTGGATCGTATTCTTATGCAGATACGTTTCCTTCGCAGGTCTTTTGAGGGACAGTAGTCACAGGAAAAG
>ENA-OQCX01001023-OQCX01001023.1-human-gut-metagenome-genome-assembly--contig:-NODE-1023-length-13615-cov-2.793965_pt1 | contig 13615 bp, 19 predicted proteins | sample MGYA00242762_ERZ504587 | MGnify/ENA primary metagenome ERZ504587 (study PRJEB26092, sample SAMD00036337) | human gut metagenome | host: Homo sapiens | study: EMG produced TPA metagenomics assembly of...
CTCCCCAGTATTCGCATATCGTGGGATTATCATCCCACTTTTATGCTCATATCGGGGCGGGTCCCAAGGTCTTTCATCCACCTATGAGCAAGCTCATGTGGATTTAGACCTTTTGACCCTGGCATCATATTATATTACATAATCATTTGCGTAAGTTTCACGCTGCTGATCCAGAAGATCCTGCAAGGTGATCCCATCTACATAGTCATCAATAACTTTTTTCAATCCTTTCCATACAGAAAGTGTGGTGCACATATCAGCCTCTGACAAAGTACCGGGTCGTTGTCCAGACATGCAACCGGAGAAAGACTGCCCTCTGTCGCACGCAGGATATCGCCCAGCGTGTATTTATCCGGTGTTTTTGCCAGACGGTATCCTCCCTGAAAACCGCGGCTTGCAAGCAGGAAACCGGATTTGTTCAGAATGGGGATGATCTGTTCCAGATATTTTTTGGAAATATCCTGTCTTGCTGCGATATCTTTCAAAGCAATGTAGCCATCGTTCTGATGTTCTGCAAGATCCAGAAGCATACGCAGAGCATATCTTCCTTTTGTAGAGATTTTCATTTTTTTCACCTCTTTTCATATAGTAGTGTTGAAGGTGCTGTCCCCTGGCATCTTAGCATTATAGTATCATATTTCCTATTGCATTTCTATAGATTAAAAAGGAAGCCTGAAAAAAATGAAAAAATGTGTTGACAAATACTGGATGTTGGCATATAATTCGAATAAATCATATAAAACATATCGAAAAGGTAGGAATAAATAAGGAGGAAAATAACATGTCCAACATTTATAAAGGAACTTTAGGGTTGATCGGAAACACACCACTGGTAGAAGTTGTAAACATAGAAAAAGATCAGGATCTTTCAGCAACAATCCTGGCAAAGCTTGAGTACTTTAACCCGGCAGGAAGCGTAAAAGACCGTATTGCAAAGAGCATGATCGAAGACGCTGAGAACAAAGGACTTCTGAAAGAAGGTTCTGTTATCATCGAGCCGACCTCCGGAAATACCGGCATCGGACTGGCATCCATCGCAGCAGCAAAAGGATACCGCATTATCCTGACCATGCCGGACACGATGAGTATTGAAAGAAGAAACATCCTGAAAGCATATGGTGCAGAACTGGTACTGACAGAAGGTGCAAAGGGTATGAAAGGTGCCATCGCAAAAGCAGAGGAGCTGGCAAAAGAAATCCCGGACAGCTATATCCCGGGACAGTTTGTAAATCCGGCAAACCCGGCGGCACACAGAGCAACCACAGGTCCGGAGATCTGGAAAGACACAGACGGAAAAGTAGACATCTTCGTAGCAGGTGTTGGTACAGGCGGAACACTGACAGGTGTCGGTGGATATCTGAAAGAGCAGAATCCAGATATCAAGATCGTGGCAGTAGAGCCGGCAACTTCCCCGGTTCTTTCTGAAGGCAAGGGAGGTCCACATAAAATCCAGGGTATCGGTGCAGGATTTGTACCGGAAGTACTGGATACAAACATTTATGATGAAATCATTAAAGTAGAAAACGAAGACGCATTTGCAACCGGCAAACTGATTGCGAAAAAAGAAGGCGTACTGGTAGGTATTTCCTCAGGGGCAGCTCTTTACGCAGCGATCCAGCTGGCAAAACGTCCGGAAAACAAAGGAAAAACCATTGTAGCACTGCTTCCTGACACAGGGGATCGTTACTACTCCACAGCATTATTTACAGACTGAGATGCGAACAGTCCGTATAGCATCTTAGAACCCCAACATTATTTGAAGAAAGGTAAAATGCCACGCCAGATGGCAGTAAGAGGTGAAATAACATGAGCGAAAAAATCACAAGAGAGAACAGAAAATTCAAATTCGAAACATTACAGCTTCACGTAGGTCAGGAAGCTCCAGACCCGGTAACCGATGCAAGGGCAGTTCCGATTTATCAGACTTCTTCTTATGTATTCCGTAACTGCGATCATGCAGCTGCAAGATTTGGTCTGGCAGACGCCGGCAATATTTACGGAAGACTGACAAACCCGACAGAGGATGTGTTTGAAAAAAGAATCGCAGCTCTGGAAGGTGGTGTTGCAGCACTGGCAGTAGCATCCGGAGCGGCAGCTATCACATATACGATTGAAAACCTGGCACAGAACGGTGACCATATCGTATCTGCAAAAAATATTTACGGTGGTTCTTTCAATCTGCTTGAGCATACACTGCCACAGTATGGCATCACAACTACCTTTGTGGATATTTTTGATCCGGACGCAGTAGAAGCAGCTATCCAGGACAACACAAAAGCGGTATATATTGAGACTCTGGGTAATCCGAACTCAGATGTAGTAGATATTGAAGCTATCGCAAAGATCGCCCATGCACATAAGAATTCCTCTGGTTGTTGACAATACTTTTGCGACACCATATCTGGTAAGACCGATCGAGTACGGTGCAGATATCGTTGTACATTCTGCAACAAAATTCATTGGCGGTCATGGAACAACCATCGGCGGTGTTATCGTAGATGGCGGTAAGTTCGACTGGGAAGCATCCGGTAAATTCGCTTCTCTGACAGAACCGAACCCAAGCTACCATGGCATCAGTTTTACAAAAGCAGTAGGACCTGCGGCATTTGTTACAAAAATCCGTGCGATCCTGCTGAGAGATACCGGTGCAACCATCTCTCCATTCCACTCATTTATTTTCCTGCAGGGACTGGAAACACTGTCCCTGAGAGTAGAGCGTCATGTAGAGAACGCGCTGAAGGTCGTACAATATCTGAAGAATCATCCACAGGTAGAAGAAGTACATCATCCGTCTGTATCTGCGGATCCGACACAGAAAGAGCTGTATGCAAAATATTTCCCGAACGGAGGCGGTTCTATCTTTACCTTTGAAATCAAAGGTGATGCACAGAAAGCAAAGGATTTCATTGACAATCTGGAGCTGTTCTCCCTGCTGGCAAACGTAGCCGATGTAAAATCTCTGGTTATTCATCCGGCAACCACCACGCACAGCCAGTGCACAGAAGAAGAACTTCTGGATCAGGGAATCAAACCAAATACCATCCGTCTGTCCATTGGTACAGAGAACATTGATGACATCATTCAGGATCTGGACGAAGCATTTAAAGCAGTGCAGTAAAACACCAACGAGAAATATAAAAATAAAGAAACGATCGTGGAAACGAGAGCAGAGAAATGTGCGAAAGAAGCACAGAGCTCTGCTCTTTTTATCTTAGCCGGAAATTGCGTTCGACTTGGATTTACAGAAAATGGTTCAAAAAGAAAAAAATCATGGAGAAAAGAATAAACTGGAAAATTGTCAAGCAAGAAAGACTTGACTTCTTTCCGATGTCATGATAGACTGGTCTGGCGAATGGAAGTAGGTCTTTTTTTTATGCCTAAAATTCATCAGCCCGCAAAGGCTGTGAGCAAAAAACAAAGAGAGCGAGGTGGAAGTTTTGCGCACAAGAATTACATTGGCATGTACAGAATGCAAACAGCGTAATTACAACATGACAAAGGATAAGAAAACTCATCCTGAGAGAATGGAAACCAAAAAGTATTGCAGATTCTGCAAAAAACACACGAATCACAAGGAAACCAAATAAGCCGGGTGCGAAAGGATAAGTGATTATATGAGCGAAAAGGAAAAAAAAGAAAAAGCTCCTAAAAAAAGCTGGTTCGACGGCCTGAAAGCTGAGTTCGGCAAGATTATCTGGCCGGATCAGAAATCCATCGGCAAGCAGACGGCAGCAGTCCTTAGCGTTTCGGTAGTACTGGGTGTTCTGATCACTATTATTGATATGATCGTACAGTACGGCGTTGATTTCTTAGTAAAATAAGGACAGGGTGATAATATGTCAGATGCAAACTGGTATGTAGTTCATACTTATTCAGGGTATGAGAACAAGGTAAAGGCCAACATTGAAAAGACAATTGAAAACCGTCACCTGGAGGATCAGATCCTTGAGGTAAGAGTTCCGATGCAGGAAGTTGTGGAAGTGAAGAACGGCGCCAAGAAGCAGGTCATGAAAAAACTGTTTCCGGGTTATGTTCTGCTGAACATGATCATGAATGATGATACCTGGTATGTCGTAAGAAATACCAGAGGTGTTACCGGCTTTGTTGGACCTGGATCCAAACCAGTTCCGCTTACAGAGGAGGAAATGGCACCGCTCGGAATCAAGCCTGCAGAACTTGAAATTGATTTCGAAGAAGGCGATACAGTTACCATCACCGCAGGTGTATGGAAAGATACTGTAGGCGTTATTCAGTCCATTAATCCAGGTAAACAGATTGTGACTATTAATGTCGAACTGTTCGGACGTGAGACTCCGGTAGAGATCAGTTTCACAGAAATCAAAAAAATGTAATATTTTTGGTATGCGTCACCGGTTACAGCCGGATGCCGCAATGTTGTAAGTAACAGAGAACCGCTTCGGGTCGATCGAAACCGAAGCAAGTGGGAGGGAAACCCCCGACAATACCACATAGGAGGTGCCTAAGATGGCAAAAAAAGTAACAGGTTATATTAAATTACAGATTCCTGCTGGAAAGGCAACACCGGCTCCACCAGTTGGTCCGGCACTTGGTCAGCATGGTGTTAACATCGTTCAGTTTACAAAGGAGTTCAACGCAAGAACAGCAGATAAAGGTGATCTGATCATCCCTGTTGTTATCACAGTATACGCAGACAGAAGCTTCAGCTTCGTAACAAAGACTCCGCCGGCAGCAGTACTGCTGAAAAAGGCATGCAACATCAAATCTGGTTCCGGTGTTCCGAACAAGACAAAGTTGCTACCATCTCTAAAGATAAAGTAAGAGAGATCGCTGAAATGAAAATGCCGGATCTGAACGCAGCATCTGTAGAAGCAGCTATGAGCATGATCGCTGGTACAGCTCGTTCTATGGGTATCACTGTAGAAGACTAATTCATTTCATACAGGCTTCACAACAAGCTTGCAGTTCCGTAAACGAAAACGAAAAAACGTGGGAGGGATATTCCCGCAAATACCACCAGGAGGTTATTTAATATGAAACGAGGAAAGAAATACGTAGAGGCTGCGAAAGCAGTTGACCGTGCAACTCTCTATGATATTCCAGAAGCAATTTCTTTAGTAAAGAAAGTTGCTGTTGCAAAATTTGATGAAACAATCGAAGCTCATATCAAAACAGGATGTGACGGACGTCACGCAGATCAGCAGATCCGTGGTGCAGTAGTTCTGCCTCATGGAACCGGTAAAACAGTTCGTGTTCTGGTATTCGCTAAAAACGCAAAAGCAGACGAAGCTCAGGCAGCAGGTGCTGATTATGTAGGCGGAGAAGAACTGATCCCGAAGATCCAGAATGAAGGATGGCTGGATTTCGACGTAGTAGTAGCGACCCCGGACATGATGGGTGTTGTAGGCCGTCTGGGTCGTGTACTTGGTCCTAAAGGACTGATGCCAAACCCGAAGGCTGGTACAGTAACAATGGACGTAACAAAAGCTATCGCTGATATCAAAGCTGGTAAGATTGAGTACAGATTGGACAAGAATAACATTATCCATGTGCCACTTGGAAAAGCTTCCTTCGAAGAGGATGCATTGCGCGAAAACTTCCAGACGCTTATTGATGCAATTAATAAAGCAAAACCAAGCACACTGAAAGGTCAGTACCTGAGAAGTGTTACGATCGCTCCTACTATGGGACCGGGCGTAAAACTGAATCCGGTAAAACTGGTTTAATTTCAAGTTTGCAAGGCGAGCAGAGGCCGCTGTATCGAGTGATCGGTACAGCGGCCTTTTTTTAAAATTTATAAAAAAACATAAAACTGCTAAAATCTGATTGTTTTTTACTGACTTTTATGGTAAGATAATAACATGATGTAAAACAAATATGAAATCAAGGAGGAAATTTTACATCTGTTGTTACTGAAAAACGGGTTTGTTTTAGTAAATCTGCACAGAAGAATATGTCATGCAATGCATGACGCACACCTTTTATCAGGAATGCCAGAGCCATTCTTGAAATTTAAAAAACAGGAGGATTTTATGACAGGAAAAAAAGCATGGAGTAATATGGCAAAAAGGACAGCCTGTATAATGACAGTACTGTGTGTCAGCGCGGCATCTGTGGTGCCTCAGATGGGAACATACACAGAAGTTTTCGCGGCGGAAGAAAGTACAGAGGGTCTGACCGAAGGTCTGACTGCGTATTTGCAGTTTGACGACAGTCTGGCAGCAAACAGTGTATCGGATTCTTCCCTGAGCATTACTGCTCAGGGCAATGGAGTGACAAAGAAAGAGAACGAAGGAGTTTCAGGAAGTGCAGCATATTTTGACGGAAAATCAGGTTCTTCCATAAAACTGGCAAGTGCAGTCAATGCTGCTGCAGATGACATTACACTGATGGCATGGATCAAGTGTGACAGTGATATGTTCAGCGGTACAACGGATAAAAAATATCTGTTTCAGCAGACAGGAACCGGAAGAAGTATTCTTTATCTGGATTCGAATATGAAACTTGGTACGTTTCTGACTGCCAGTGATTCCCTCAGTGAAAAGTCGGTTTCCGGCGGCAAATGGACACATGTGGTATTTACAAGTAACCATGCAACGAAAAAGGCACAGTTCTATATTGATGGAAAACTGGTTAATGAAAATTCTATGAGTGGAGATTTTGTCAATGCCATGACTGATCTGCTGATCGGGAATCATAAAAATGCAACAGCAACCACTGGATTTAAAGGATATATGGATGAAGTTCGCTATTATAAAAAAGTCCTGACACAGGAGCAGGTTAAGAGTATTTATGATCTTCATTCTGCCAAAGCAACTCCAAATGTGGATATCACAGTAGATACTTCAGATGGGTTAAGGGAAATATCGAGGGCAATGTTCGGTATCAATCATCGTTATCACAATAATGGTTACAGCTCATGGAATGCAACGGAAAAGAAAATTGAAGATAAATTTAATGCTTATGTAAAAGAAGCAAAATTCGGATCGATACGTTATCCGGGTGGAACGGTGTCGAATCTGTTTGACTGGAAACGAAGCATCGGACCGGCAGAAAAGAGAAAGAAAACCGTTCACGGACTGCCTGCAAATTCAGAACCAATTTCACCGAACTTTGGACTGGATGAGGCAATGACCTGGATTTATGATGATATCGGCGCAGAAACGGTCTGGGTTTATGGCATGGGACAGGGAAGCGCAGCAGATGCGGCAGACCTGATCGAATACTTAAATGCACCGGCAGACGGTGATGCGACGAATCCAAACGGTGGTGTAGACTGGGCAGAAGTACGTGCCAAAAATGGTCATCCGGAGCCTTACGGTGTGACACGTTTTGAAATCGGAAATGAAATCGGCTATTCACAGCAGACATACTGGATGGACGGCAGGGCAAGCGGCACAAACTGGATGGATACTTATATTGATGGCGGTCGTATGAGTTTTGGCAAGAATACCAGAACCGTTCAGGATGAGGACTGGAGAACTTCAGCGGCAAACAGCAATGGAACAGCAAACCAGGTGCGTTATGTACGTTATGCACCTGCAGTGGAAGGTTCGGTATCCGTTTATGTCGGCGGAACCAGTGGGAGATTGTAGCTTCTCTGGAAGGACAGGGAGCAAAGAATGTCTGCACCGTAGATGAAACAACCGGAAAGATTACTTTTGGCGATGGAACAAATGGAAATATTCCACAGTCTGGTCAGGCAATCACGGCAGCTTACCAGAGTGATCGTGATGGTTTCAAAGCATATTATCAGGCGATGAAACAGATTGCAGAAGAACTGGATATGGATATTCAGGTTTATTGTGGAAGTGGTGAGCAGGTATCCTTCGTGAAGAAGATGGCAGAAAAAGGCTATAATGCTTATTACGATGGCGTTGTTATCCATCCGTACAGTGATACAAGCGGCGGACTCATCAAGGATGATGATCCGGAGTTTTACGAAAAAGTGCTTTGGACGTTTCCCAGGAGCACAATATGTCGCGTGTGAAAAATTTGGTAGATGCCATGAATCAGTATGCACCGGGTATGGGAAAAGTGCCGGTTCTGTCAGAATTTGGTGTATATAACCACAATACCCAGTTTGTGCGTGCGATTGGACATGCTGTTTATATCGCAAACGAAATGATCGATTATATAGGATTTGGAACACCTTATATCAACAAACACTGTCTGGTGGATTATCCTTACGGTGCAGATAATCTTGGCTCCGGTTCGCAGTGCGTCATTCAGGCAATTAAACAGAGTGATGGCACGACCGATTTCGTGTCTACACCTTCTGCTAAGATGTTCTCCATCTTTAATAACATGACAGGAACCACACAGGTAAGACAGACTATAGAAGGGAATTCTACTTATTGTACCTATCAGGGTTATGGAGTGCCGCTTGTAAAGGCGATTTCCTCTAAAGATAAAGAAGGAAATACTTATATTACAGTTGTTAATAACAGCAAAGATGATGTTACGAATATTAATCTTGCACTGGATGGCAGAGACCTGACAGGCAAGGAGATCCAAGTGTGGTATCTGACTTCTAAAAGTGTGCTGGATGAAAATACACAGGCAGATCCGGATAAAGTGACGGTACAGAAAACAAACGTTTCCGCAACAGAAGAGACCATGAAATACACACTGGCACCACATTCCATCACAGCATTTAAGATCGCCAAAGATGGAGAAGTAGTACCGCCAACAGAGAACTTTACGGTAAGCGTGACAGCAGAAGCAGGAGGAAAAGTCAGCGGAGGAGGAACTGTAGAAAAAGGAAAAGAAACGACAGTAACCGCGACCGCAGATGAAGGCTATAAATTTGAAGGCTGGTATAAAGGAACAGAAAAAGTTTCAGATAAAGCACAGTACAAATTTACGGTAACAGAAAATGTAGAACTGACAGCGAAATTTGAAATAGAAAAGGTTACACCGCCGGGTGGAAATGAAAGTGGGTCTACAAAAGACACGGACAAAGTAACACCGGGAACAACAACGCCGGGAACAACACCTGGAACAACAACACCGGAGACACCGGCTGCATCAAATGTGGCAAAACCGAAAGCGGCAAAAAATGTAAAAGCCAAAGCAACGAAAAAAGGAATCCAGATCAAGTGGAAAAAAGTTTCCGGAGCAAATGGCTATTATATCTATCGTTCTACAAAGAAAAATAAGGGATATAAAAAGATCCATACAGTTACAAAAGGAAAAACACAAAGCTATGTGGACAAGAAAGCACGCAAAGGAAAAACATATTATTATAAGATTAAAACTTATAAAAAAGTGAACGGACGAAAAGTGACAAGTAACTGGTCAAAAGTTGTTAAAAAGAAATATTGATATTTTCAAAAAATCCTTGACAGTGTGGCGGCAGATGTGATATAGTTTTACAGAAAACTGCCAGAGACAGCAGGTGCCGTTAGGCATAAGGTTAAAACGCCTGCCGAGGAGTGAAGAATTCTTAAGAGAATGATTACAAAACCTCTCTGTTGGTTGACAGAGAGGTTTTTTCATTGTTAAACATGAAAAGAATTCCTCCCAGAATATTCAGTGGTGAGTTTTTTGAAAACGCACCGGGCAGAATCTATAAGGAGGTAAAAGTTAATGGCAAAAGTAGAACAGAAACAGCCGATCGTGGCAGAGATCAGTGAGGCAATCAAAGACGCGGCTTCCATCGTACTGGTTACTTACAGCGGAATTACGGTAGAGCAGGATACTGCAATGCGTAAAGAGCTGAGAGAAGCTGGTGTTTCTTACAAAGTTTACAAAAATACAATGATGAACTTTGCATTCAAAGGTACACCTTGTGAAGAACTTTGCAAACATCTGGAAGGACCAAACGCAATCGCTATCAGCAAAGATGATGCAACTGCTCCTGCAAGAATCCTGGCTAAATATGCAAAAGATGTGAAAGCACTGAAACTCGTTGCAGGTGTTGTAGAAGACGCTTACTACGATGAGGCAGGTATTACAGCACTGGCAAGCATTCCTTCAAGAGACGAACTGCTGGGCAAGCTGCTTGGAAGCATCCAGTCTCCGATCGCAAACTTTGCACGCGTTATCAGCCAGATCGCAGAGAAACAGGAAGAAGCATAAGAATAAGAATTATCACAGAGGCCGCATAGAGGATGCCGCCTGATAAATAAAAATAATGGAGGAAAATAAAATGGCAAAATTGACAACAGCTGAATTTATCGAAGCTATCAAAGAGTTATCTGTATTAGAGTTAAATGATTTAGTAAAAGCATGTGAGGAAGAGTTTGGTGTATCTGCAGCAGCAGGTGTTGTAGTTGCAGCAGCAGGTGCTGGTGAAGCAGCAGCCGAAGAAAAAGATGAGTTTGACGTAGAACTGACAGAAGTTGGTGCTAACAAAGTTAAAGTTATCAAAGTTGTTCGTGAAGTAACTGGTCTGGGACTGAAAGAAGCAAAAGCAGTAGTTGACGGAGCACCTAAGGTTCTGAAAGAAGCTGCATCTAAAGCAGAAGCAGAAGACATCAAAACAAAACTGGAAGCAGAAGGAGCAAAAGTTACTCTTAAATAATTGTAACTGCTTTTTGAAACAGATGATATGCCCGGTCGGGAGAATTCCCCGGCCGGTTTTTATTATGGAGATGAGAAGAGCAGAATATAGTGCCTTGAGCAGACATCGAAAAAGACACTTGACATTGACAAGAGAACGTGATAATATGAAAAATGCACTATTGTGAAGAGTATGCCTTTTGGTATAACTATGCCCAAAAGTGCTAAAAGTGATACTCGAATTTTTTAGATAGAAAGAACAGGGGTGAAACGTCAATGGAGAAAAACAGAATACGTCCTATTAAAAGCGGTAAAGGCTTCCGTATGAGTTATTCCAGACAGAAAGAGGTTCTTGAGATGCCTAACCTCATTGAGGTACAGGTGGACTCTTATAAATGGTTCCTGGATTCCGGACTCAAAGAAGTTTTTGATGATATCTCACCGATTACAGACTATAGTGGAAAGCTGAGCCTGGAATTTGTGGATTTCACGCTGTGCGAAGATGACGTAAAATATTCAATCGAAGAATGTAAAGAACGTGACGCAACATATGCAGCACCTTTGAAAGTGAAAGTAAGGCTTCATAACAAAGAGAACGATGAGATCAATGAGCATGAGATCTTCATGGGGGATCTTCCTTTGATGACTGCAACCGGCACTTTCGTGATCAACGGTGCAGAGCGAGTAATCGTCAGTCAGCTTGTACGTTCTCCGGGCATCTATTATGCAATCGCACATGATAAATTGGGTAAAAAACTGTATTCTGCTACTGTTATTCCAAACCGTGGTGCATGGTTGGAATATGAGACAGACTCCAATGACATTTTCTATGTTCGTGTAGATAGAACCAGAAAGGTACCAATTACCGTACTGATCCGTGCACTTGGTTATGGAACAAATGCGGAGATTATCGATCTGTTCGGGGAAGAACCGAAGATCCTTGCCAGCCTTACAAAAGATACTTCTGAAAGTTATCAGGAAGGTCTGCTGGAACTGTACAAAAAGATCCGTCCGGGTGAGCCGCTGGCAGTTGACAGTGCAGAGAGCCTGATCACAAGTATGTTCTTTGATCCGAGAAGATATGATCTTGCAAAAGTCGGACGCTATAAGTTTAATAAAAAACTTCTGCTGCGCAACCGTATCTGCGGTCATATCCTGGCAGAAGATGTTGTGGATGGGTTTACCGGCGAGATTCTGGCAGAGGCAGGCAGCAAAGTAGACAAAGTGCTTGCAAACAAGATCCAGAATGCAGGTGTACCGTTTGTATGGATTGAGACAGAACAGCGTAACGTAAAGGTTCTTTCCAATCTGATGGTGGAGCTTGGCGAGTGGGTTGATTTTGACCCGGCATCCGTGGGTGTTACAGAATTAGTATATTATCCGGTACTGCAAAAAATACTGGAAGAAAATACAAATGATGAGGATATTAAGGATGCATCCATAAAAATATCCATGAGCTGATTCCGAAACATATTACAAAAGAAGACATTTTTGCTTCTATCAACTATAATATGCATCTGGAATACGGCATTGGTCATGATGATGACATCGATCACCTGGGCAATCGTCGTATCCGTGCAGTTGGGGAACTGCTTCAGAACCAGTATCGTATCGGGCTTTCCAGACTGGAAAGAGTTGTTCGTGAAAGAATGACAACACAGGATCTGGAAGGTATTTCCCCACAGTCTCTGATCAATATTAAACCGGTGACGGCAGCCGTGAAAGAATTTTTTGGTTCTTCCCAGTTGTCTCAGTTTATGGATCAGAACAACCCGCTGGGTGAGCTGACACATAAGAGACGTTTATCTGCCTGGGTCCTGGCGGTCTGTCACGAGACAGAGCCGGATTCGAGGTTCGAGATGTACATTATTCTCACTACGGAAGAATGTGCCTATTGAAACGCCTGAAGGACCGAACATCGGTCTGATCAACTCCCTGGCATCTTATGCAAAGATCAACGAGTATGGTTTTATCGAAGCACCATACCGTAAAATTGATAAAACAGATCCTAAGAACCACGTGTCACAGACGAAGTAGTATATATGACTGCGGATGAAGAGGATAATTACCATGTAGCACAGGCGAATGAGGCTCTGGATGGAGAAGGACACTTCCTGCGTAAGAATGTTTCCGGTCGTTATCGTGAAGAGACTCAGGAATATGAGAGACACATGTTTGATTACATGGACGTATCTCCTAAGATGGTATTCTCTGTCGCTACCGCACTGATCCCGTTTCTGCAGAACGATGACGCGAACCGTGCTCTGATGGGATCCAACATGCAGCGTCAGGCAGTGCCGCTTCTGACAACCGAAGCTCCGGCAGTAGGAACCGGTATGGAAGAAAAAACAGCGGTTGACTCCGGTGTATGCGTAGTTTCAAAGAAAATGGTACGATCGAATGTTCAGAATCAAAACGTATCGTAGTCCGCAATGATGATGGTACGAGAGATGAATATCATCTGACAAAATTTTCACGAAGCAATCAGAGCAACTGCTACAATCAGCGTCCGATTGTATTTAAGGGAGACCGTGTTGCGGCAGGACAGGTCATCGCAGATGGTCCTTCCACATCCAACGGCGAAATCGCTCTTGGTAAGAACCCACTGATCGGTTTCATGACCTGGGAAGGTTATAACTACGAGGATGCCGTTCTGTTGAGCGAGAGACTGGTTATGAATGATGTATATACATCTGTTCATATCGAGGAATACGAAGCAGAAGCACGCGATACCAAACTGGGACCGGAGGAGATCACACGTGACGTTCCGGGTGTCGGTGACGAAGCACTGAAAGATCTGGATGAACGCGGTATCATCCGTGTCGGAGCAGAAGTGCGTGCCGGTGATATTCTGGTCGGTAAAGTAACACCGAAGGGTGAGACGGAGCTGACAGCAGAAGAACGTCTGCTGCGTGCGATCTTCGGAGAGAAAGCACGTGAAGTACGTGATACTTCCCTGAAAGTAACCACATGGTGAATACGGTATTGTAGTAGATGCAAAAGTATTTACAAGAGAAATGGTGACGAGCTGGCACCGGGTGTAAATCAGTCCGTAAGAATTTACTCGCACAGAAGAGAAAGATCTCTGTAGGTGACAAGATGCGGCCGTCATGGTAACAAGGGTGTGGTT
>ENA-OQCX01001024-OQCX01001024.1-human-gut-metagenome-genome-assembly--contig:-NODE-1024-length-13612-cov-2.234112_pt1 | contig 13612 bp, 15 predicted proteins | sample MGYA00242762_ERZ504587 | MGnify/ENA primary metagenome ERZ504587 (study PRJEB26092, sample SAMD00036337) | human gut metagenome | host: Homo sapiens | study: EMG produced TPA metagenomics assembly of...
GAAGTCGTAGAAGGACCGGAGATCGAGTATGATCTGTACAACTTTGAGAAACTGAACATTCCGGCAAACCATCCGGCAAAAGATGAACAGGATACATTTTATATCAATAAAGATATCGTACTCCGTACCCAGACTTCTCCGGTACAGGCACGTATCATGGAGCAGGGGAAACTGCCGATCCGTATGATCGCACCGGGACGTGTATTCCGTTCTGACGAAGTGGATGCAACTCATTCCCCGTCCTTCCATCAGATCGAAGGTCTGGTCGTAGATAAAAACATTACATTTTCAGACCTGAAAGGTACGCTGGAAGAGTTCGCAAAACAGTTGTTTGGGCCGGAGACCAGGACAAAATTCCGTCCGCATCATTTCCCGTTCACAGAGCCGAGTGCAGAAGTGGATGTAAGCTGCTTCAAATGCGGCGCAGCGGTGAGATTGAAGGTCATTCCTGCCGTTTCTGTAAAGGATCCGGATGGATCGAGATCCTTGGCTGCGGTATGGTTCATCCGCATGTATTTGAGATGTGCGGCATTGATCCGGAAGAATACACCGGGTTTGCATTTGGTGTCGGACTTGAACGTATTGCACTTCTGAAATACGAAATCGATGATATGCGTGAATTATATAAAAATGATATCCGTTTCCTGAAACAGTTCTAAAACAGGCGGAATGACGAAACAAGAAAATCAACGGAAGTACAGGAAAGGAAATATAACCATGAATACATCATTATCTTGGATTAAAGCATATGTTCCGGAACTTGATGTTACGGCACAGAAGTACACAGATGCCATGACATTATCCGGAACAAAAGTAGAAGGATTTGAGCGACTGGATGCAGATCTGGACAAGATCGTTATCGGTCAGATCGAGAAGATTGAAAAACATCCGGATGCAGATAAACTGATCATCTGCCAGGTCAACATAGGAGAAAAGACGATCCAGATCGTGACCGGTGCTCCGAATGTAAAAGAAGGAGACAAGGTTCCGGTTGTTTTAGACGGCGGACGCGTTGCAGGCGGACATGACGGCAAAAAGACACCGGGCGGTATCAAGATCAAAAAAGGAAAACTGCGCGGCATTGAGTCAGATGGTATGATGTGCTCCATTGAAGAACTTGGTTCTACCAGAGATATGTATCCGGAAGCACCGGAATACGGCATTTATATCTTTCCGGAAGATGCAGTGACAGGCGAAAGTGTCATCAAAGCACTGGGTCTGGATGACGTTGTATTTGAATACGAGATCACATCCAACCGTGTGGACTGCTACAGCGTGATCGGTATTGCAAGAGAAGTGGCAGCAACTTTCGGAAAAAAATTTGTGCCTCCGGTTGTAAAAAAGACCGGAAATGATGAAGATGCAAACGATTATGTGACCGTTGAAGTGGCAGACAAAGATCTCTGCCCGAGATACTGTGCACGTATTGTAAAAAATATCAAAATCGCTCCGTCACCGAAATGGATGCAGAGAAGACTGGCATCAAACGGAATCCGTCCGATCAATAACATTGTCGATATCACAAACTATGTAATGGAAGAATACGGTCAGCCGATGCATGCCTATGATTATGACACACTTGCAGGGCATAAGATCGTGGTCCGCAGAGCCGAAAACGGCGAAAAATTTACCACACTGGACGGTCAGGAACGTACGCTGGATGATTCAGTCCTGATGATCTGTGATGGTGAAAAGGCAGTTGGTATTGCAGGTATCATGGGCGGTGAGAACTCCATGATCACTGACAATGTAAAGACGATGATGTTTGAGGCCGCATGCTTTGACGGCACTAATATCCGTCTTTCTGCCAAGAGGATCGGTCTTAGAACCGATGCTTCCGGCAAGTTCGAAAAAGGTCTGGATCCGAACAATGCAAAGGCAGCGATCGACCGTGCATGCCAGCTGATCGAGGAACTGGGTGCCGGTGAAGTAGTCGGCGGCATGGCAGATGTATACTCCAAACGCAAAGAGCCGGTTCGCGTGAAATTTGAGCCGGAACGCATCAATGCACTGCTTGGAACCAATCTGTCCAGCGAGCAAATGCTGGATTATCTCGCAAATGTAGAACTTGCCTATGACGAAGAGAGCAATGAAATCGTTGCACCGACCTTCCGTCATGACATTTTCCGCACTGCAGATATCGCAGAAGAAGTGGCACGTTTCTATGGATATGACAATATCCCGACGACGCTGCCAAAAGGAGAAGCTACTACAGGTAAACTTCAGTTCCATCACAGAGTAGAAAATGTTGCAAAAGATATCGCAGAATTCTGTGGATTCTCCCAGGGCATGAATTACTCTTTCGAAAGCCCGAAGGTATTCGACAAGCTGCTGATCCCGGAAGATTCTGTACTGCGTCAGGCCATCAAAATCTCCAATCCGCTCGGCGATGATTTCAGCATCATGAGAACGACTTCCTTAAATGGTATGCTCGCTTCTTTAGGCTATAACTACAGCCACAGAAATAAAGATGTCCGTCTCTATGAACTGGCAAACATTTATCTGCCAAAAACACTGCCGCTTACCGAGCTTCCGGATGAGCGTATGCAGTTCACACTTGGTATGTACGGCAGCGGAGATTTCTTTGTTATGAAAGGTGTCGTAGAAGAGTTCCTGGAAAAAGCAGGCATGCACAAGAGAGCACAGTACGATCCAAATGCAGGCCATGCTTCCCTGCATCCGGGCAGACAGGCAAATATCCTCTATGACGGAGAAGTGATCGGATTCTTAGGTGAAGTTCATCCACAGGTTCTGGATAATTACGGAATCGGAGAAAAGGCATATGTTGCCGTTCTGGATATGCCGAAGATCGTGGAGAAAGCTTCTTTCGACCGCAAATATGAAGGTATTCCGAAATTCCCGGCTGTGACACGTGACCTCAGTATGGTGGTTCCAAAACACATACTTGCCGGTGAAATCGAAGAAATGATCGTTCAGCGTGGAGGCAAACATCTGGAAAGCTTCAAGCTGTTTGATATCTACGAAGGAGCTCAGATCAAAGAAGGTTATAAATCTATGGCTTATTCTGTGGTATTCCGTGCAAAAGACAAGACCATGGAAGAAACAGAGATCACTACTGTGATGAAGAAGATTCTCAACGGGCTGGAAAGCATGGGTATCGAGCTTCGTCAGTAATCTGGAGAAAAGACATGAAAATGTATATCATACGTCATGGTCAGACCCCCTGGAATGCACGCAAGTGCCTCCAGGGGCGTTCTGACGTTGATTTAAATGAAAACGGGATCCATCTGGCAGAGTTGACCGGAAAGGCACTTCGTGATGTGCCGTTTGCCATGGCTTTTACCAGTCCACTGATCCGTGCAAAACACACGGCACAGTGTGTCCTTGCCGAAGAGAGGTTCCGATCATAGAGGATGAGCGTCTGATCGAGATCAGCTTTGGAATCTATGAGGGCTGCTGTTATACAGAAGAAAACCGGCAGGTGCCGCAGCAGTGGATTGAAAACTTCTTCCATGCCCCGCAGGATTATGTGGCAGCACCGGGCGGGGAAAGCCTGGATGATGTGGAAAAGCGTACCCGGGATTTTATGGAAGATATCTGCAGTCGAAAAGAACTTCAAGATAAGACAATCCTGATATCGACGCATGGTTGTGCACTTCGCGGACTGCTCAACAGCATAAGAGAAAGCAGCCGGAAGATTACTGGCATGGCGGCGTATCAAAAAACTGTGCCGTGTCGATCGTAACCTGTAACAGAGGCGAGAAGCCGGTTTTAGTTGAAGAAAATCATATTTATTATTAAGGAGCATGTATATGAAAACATCGGATTTTTATTTTGATCTGCCGCAGGAACTGATCGCACAGGATCCACTGGAAGACCGTTCCTCTTCCAGACTGCTGGTACTTGACAGAGAAAGCGGAAAGACACAGCATCGCGTTTTCCGTGATATCATTGAATATCTGAACCCGGGAGACTGTCTGGTAGTCAACAATACGAAAGTAATCCCGGCAAGACTCTATGGAAGCAAGATCGGAACGGATGCAAAGATTGAAGTACTGCTTCTGAAAAGAAGAGAGCATAATGTCTGGGAGACGCTGGTAAAACCGGGGAAGAAATGCCGTGTCGGTGCAAGAATCAGTTTTGGCGAAGGGCTTCTGATCGGTGAGGTGATCGATGTGGTTGACGAAGGAAACGTCTGATCCGTTTTGAGTATGAGGGGATTTTTGAGGAAATCCTGGATAAACTGGGACAGATGCCGCTGCCGCCGTACATCCATCACCAGCTCAAGGACAAAAACCGTTATCAGACGGTGTATGCAAAGCACGATGGATCTGCCGCAGCACCGACAGCCGGACTGCATTTTACACCGGAACTGCTGGAAGAAATCAAAAAGAAAGGCGTTCACATTGCACATGTGACTTTACATGTCGGACTTGGAACCTTCCGTCCGGTCAAGGTAGAAGATGTGACAGATCACCACATGCACTCGGAGTTTTACATTGTGGAGCCGGAGCAGGCGGAGCTGATCAACCGTGTGAAAAAAGAAGGCGGGAAGATTGTGGCAGTCGGAACGACAAGCTGCCGTACGCTGGAGTCTGCAACCGATGAAAGCGGTATTTTAAAAGCAGGAAGCGGATGGACGGAAATCTTTATTTATCCTGTTACCAGTTAAAATGATCGACCGTCTGATCACAAACTTCCACCTTCCGGAATCCACACTGATGATGCTGGTCTCTGCACTGGCCGGAAAAGATAAGATCATGGCTGCCTATGAGGAAGCAGTAAAAGAGCGTTATCGCTTCTTCTCTTTCGGGGATGCGATGTTCATTATGTAGAGTTCAAGAATGCCTCCGGCATTCTTGCTGCAAGTTGCGCGTCATACATCGCTGTACATATTTTTCTTTGCACCTCTGCAATCTGCCGGAGAGGATATCAGATGGGAGTTATCTCACAGTTAATTTACAGTTTGTCGGCAAGTTCAGATAACGGGGCGAAATGATATCCCATTTCCTCCCATTTTGTCAGAAGTTCGTCAAGTATCGCCGCATTGGTAGAAGAAGTGCTGTGCAGAAGGACCACAGCTCCAGGATGGATGCGAGTCAAAAGTTTGGAAAATGCCTGCTCTTTTGTCGGCTGTTCATCCTGGATCCAGTCCACATAGGCGAGACTCCAGAAAAAGGTTTTATAGCCAAGGTCTTTTGCCATCTCAAGGTTGGAGGTGCTGTATTTTCCCTGCGGCGGGCGGTAGTAGTGTGCCATTTCGCTTCCGGTGATCGACCGAAAGAGCGTCTCAACATCTTTTAGTTCTTTTTCAAAAGATTCTTTTGTGGAGATTTTGGACATATCCGGATGGTGGTAGGTGTGATTGCCAACAATATGACCTTCTTCTGACATACGTCTGGTAAGTTCCGGGCTGGTCTCCAGAAAATTGCCGACAACAAAGAAGGTGCCGACCGCCTGATGTTTTTTCAGGGAATCCAGGATAGCAGGCAGATTGCCGTTTTCGTATCCGGCATCAAAGGTGAGGTAAATAACTTTTTCATCTGTTTCATCTGCATAGGCTGCCTGATACTTTGCAAGCTCAGACGGTGCAGCATTACCGACAGGCCGCACGCCGTCCTCCTGAAAACTGAGTCCCAGTTGCCTTCCGCAGAAGACGAGGCAGGAAGTGCCTCGGTCGGCTGTGAAAACAGATAATGGATTCCGGATCCGGAAAAGTAGGCGGCTGTCAGAAGCAAAAGCGTGACAGCTGCTTTTTTGAACGGAAAAACAGACATAAAAAACCCCTGACATGAAATTGGTTATTTATATGAAGAAAAAACCAGATATATGCCAGGGTTTTATGTTAGCTTCTGTGTTTACAGCGGAAGAATTTTGCCATCTGCTGTGACAAGGACCATACTGTTCTCATCAATGTGGTTTGCATAAAGCTCTTCGTCTGCTGCCTTCAGACAGAATTCTTCTGTTTCCTGCTCATAACGCAGATAAACGAGATCCATTGCAATCTCTCCGTCCGTCCTTCCTTCGCATTCGAAATCAGGCTCCTCGATGCGGGTGACGATTGCTTTTCTGGCATGCATACGTGCATGTTCTTTGGCAATCTCCTGATAGAGTTCGGAAAACGTCCAGTCTGCATTGGTGTCAGTCACGATTGCTTTCAGATCAACCGAAGGGATACCTGCTTTTTTCAGATACGAAAACAGCACATCCATCCGCACACTGGAAAAATGATCCATCACCATCATGGGCTGTGGGATTTTTTCAGATGGTTCATTTAAATCCTTTTTTCCGTAACCAGTGCGGCCGGTAAGATAGCCGATCTTCTGGAATGCGCAGGAAGCATCCAGGATGCGAAACGGAATGCCGAGCTGAACGAAGATGGATTTGATCTTTGGCAGATATTTTGGCTTTTTCGGATAGTATAATAGAATAGTTTCCTGTTTGAAATTCATAGACTTACTCCTGTTTGATTTATTTTTGTTGAATATTATCGCAATTTATAGTACTCTTAATTTTGAATACAAATGCTGTCAGGGTCAAAAGGTCTTTTAACCCTGCCAGCTAAAAAATGAAAAAGAAAAGATTCCTGTTCTTTATCATAGAAGAATCGGAAACAGATGTCAATACAGGAAGGAGAATTATGAAACGTAACATTGATTTAAAAGAAATTTCAGACGGACGTCTATATGGTCCAAATGATATGGTGAAAGCGGATTGCAAAGGATGTGCAGGCTGCTCCGCTTGCTGCCATGGAATGGGCAATTCCATTGTCCTCACTCCTTTGGATATTTACCGCCTTGAAAAAGAGTGCTCCTGTTCCTTTGGCGAACTTCTGACAAAAGGAGTTGAACTGAATCTTCTGGACGGAATTATTTTGCCTAATCTTGCCATGCACGGTGAGAACGAAGCCTGTTTCTTTCTGAATGAATCCGGACGATGCAGCATCCACACTGCAAGACCTGATATATGCCGTCTGTTTCCGCTAGGCAGGGTTTACGAAGAAAACGGATTTCATTATTTTCTGCAGATATACGAATGTAATAAAAAAGATCGTCTGAAAGTAAAAGTAAAAAAATGGATCGATACTCCAAATCTTGCTGTACATGAAAAATATATTTCCATCTGGCATGCCTATTTGCTAAACGTACAGCAGCTTCTGGAACAAAATCCGACAGACGAAAACAGGAAAGAAATTTCTATGGCTCTTTTAAACACTTTTTATGTAAAAACTTACGATCCGGCAAAAGATTTTTATGAGCAGTTTTATCAAAGGTTAAAGGAGATTTCTGGCACATGAAGTACTATCTGGCACCACTGGAAGGCATAACAGGATATATTTTCCGTAATGCCCATCAGAAATATTTTACTTCCGCCGATAAATATTTCACCCCTTTTCTGGTACCAAAACCAAATACCGGAAAGCAATTCACTGCCAAAGAACTGGCAGATATTCTTCCGGAACATAACCAGGGGATATATCTTGTTCCGCAGATCATGACAAACAAAGCAGAAGATTTTGTTACTATGGCTAATGCATTACAGGAGTATGGGTATCAGGAAATAAATCTGAACCTTGGCTGTCCGTCAAAAACGGTTGTTTCCAAAGGGCGGGGATCCGGTTTTCTTTCAGACACTGAAAAATTAAACCGCTTTTTTGATTTTGTCTTTTCTCATACAAATTTAAAAATATCAGTAAAAACCAGGATCGGATTGCATGATCCCGATGAATTCCCGGATTTAATTCAGATATATAATCAGTTCCCGTTTGAAGAACTGATCATACATCCACGTATCCAAAGTATGTATTACAATGGAAAACCAGACCTCACGGCTTTTGCATATGCCTTTGAAACAAGCAAAAATCCACTTTGCTATAATGGTGATATTTTCAGAGCATCTGATTTTCACTCTATTCTGGCACGGTTTTCGGTGCCATCTGTTATGTTTGGAAGAGGCTGGTCGCCAATCCCGGATTGATCGATGAAATTGTATCTCAGAAATTCATGGAAAAGCTAACTTTCCGTGCTTTTCATGATCAGCTTTTAGAAGAGTATCGTCAGGCTTTTCATAATGATGTAAATGCCATGTTTCGGATGAAAGAATTCTGGTACTATGCGGCAGATATGTTTACAGATTCTTCTTCCTATGCAAAAAAGATTCGGAAAACGAAAAATTTTGTCATATACAATCAAATCGTAGATCGCTTATTTGACGAGCAGGAACTCATGGCAGGTGCCGGCTTTTCCTGCATTTCATCTTAATCAATCTATTTTAAATTCGTTATTTCAGGGAGGGATAAAACTTTGGATAATCCACTGACCGGAAAAATATTTCTGATACTATTTCTGATTGCGATTGATGCTTTTTGCTCCTGTGCAGAGGTATCGGTACTTTCTACAGAGCCGGACGCCGCAGAAGAAAACGCAAGAAAAAACAAAAAAGCAAAACAGTCTTTTAAAATTTATCACACAACCGGCAAAATTTCTGACCACCATGCAGACTGCCGTCACCCTCTGCGGTTTCCTGATCAGTGCCTTTACTTCCGATATGCTGGCACTGTATCTGACCGGATTTGCAATGGAAGATTTCGCGCATCTGTTTTCAGCTAAAGTGTGGCACAATATTTTTATTGTTCTGATCACATTTCTGATTTCTTATATTGTACTTGTATTCGGAATTTTTCTTCCAAAACGTCTGGCTGCAAAACATGCCGAAAAGATAGCACAGAACATAAGCGGTATACTGACTTTGTTTTACTTTCTGTTTTGGCCGTTTGTATCTTTTTTAACAGTAAGTACAAATGCTTTTCTGCGTATTTTGGGTATGGATCCGGATGCAGAAGCTTCGGATGTCAGTGAAGAAGAAATCCGCAAAATGGCAGATGCCGGAAGCAAAAAAGGTGTTATCGACCTGGAGGAAAATGAGATTATACAAAATCTGTTTGAATTTGATGATATGACTGTTGATGAATTTGCAACACATCGAACTGATGTTACACTTTTGTGGACGGACGAAACTCTGGAGCAGTGGGAACAGACCATTCACGAAAGCAGACATACGGTTTATCCGGTATGCGAGGAAACGGTCGATCATGTGACCGGTGTACTGAATATCAAGGACTTTTTCCGCTTCCGCGGTCGGACACAGGATTTTATCATGAAACATGCAGTCAGACCGGCACAGTTTATTCCAAAATCCGTGAAAGCCGATGTGCTTTTTCGAAGAATGAAGGTTTCCCATAATCACTTTGCAGTTGTACTGGATGAATATGGAGGCATGGTAGGCATTGTGACTATGAACGATCTTCTGGAGCAACTGGTCGGTGATCTGGAGGATGATCTGACAGAAGCAGAAGAGGAACCCAAAATCTCCCGCGTTTCAGAATCTGTATGGGAAATCGACGGCGGTGTGGACTTAGAAGATGCAGAAGAAGAGCTGCATGCAGATCTTCCGGTAGAAGATTACGATCCTTTGGTGGATTTGTATTCGGAATTTATGGAACGATTCCATCGGATGGAACACAGTTCGAGGTAACTGCAAATGGTTTACAGATCAAAGTGCTTTCTATAAAAGAACACCGTCTGCAACACGCACTTGTGCAAAAACAAACAAGCATCGATATGGAACAACCGGAAAGCGAGGTGAAAAATCATGCTGAACTCTGAAACAGAGGCTCTTTTTTTGCAAAAAGTGGAAATCTGCTTTCTGAATATCCGATTTGTCAGTATGGTTTTCTGAAAAGCGATGAGATTATTTTTTCGGAGAAGGTACGGTACATATGTCGGACAGAGTGTCCCCGTTATGGAAAGTCCTGGTCCTGCCCGCCGGCAACCGGGGAGGTTAAAGATTGCAGACAGCACTGTACTTCTTATAAATACGCACTGCTCTTTACTACTCTGGCAGAAGTGGAAGACATCAATAATATGGAAGAAACACTTGCTGCCAGACCACAGCATGAAGAAATTGTACATGCGTTGTGCCGTAAATTTGATGAATGGAACGAACCATACTTTGCACTTTCTTCCGAGTCCTGCGCAATCTGCAAAGAATGTGCCTATCCGCTTCCCTGCCGTTTTCCGGAACATCAGCTTCCCTGCATCGAAAGCCAGGGTATCCTGGTAACGGATGCTGCTGAGAAATGTAACATAGAATATTTTTACGATCCACATACAATCACCTGGTATGGCATTTTCTTCTTTCACCGAAAGGACACTTAAAAGAAGTATCTTCAACGCAGCATGAGCATATGCTAAATAATAAAGGGTGATGATAGCATATGAGTTCGAAAAAAAGATCGTTGGCACAACGTATTCTGGTATCTGCACAAATACCGGAAGACCTCTCCGAAAGCGCACTGTTGTTTCAGGTAACCGGAAGGCAGGAAGCATACATAGAAAACTATAAGGGCATTCTGGAATATACGGATTCACGAATCCTGCTTCTTGGAAAACACTGCAGACTTTCCATAGAGGGAAAGCATCTGATGATTCCTTTTTATACCGCAGAAGAGATGAAAATCACCGGGCAGATCGAACATATCAGCTATCTGTAAAGGAGTCCATTTGATCCAGAAATTTCTTTTATATAAGAAGGGAATTCTTCGCATACGTGTAACAGGAGACAGTTACGACCGGTTTTTAAATCTTTGCGCTCATCACCAGATTGCACTCTGGAATCTGGAATATCACGATCATGCATATGAAATGGACATTTCTGTAAAAGGCTTCCGTATGCTGCGCCCACTTGTCAGAAAGAGCCGAACCAGAGTACGCATTTTAAAGCGGCATGGACTGCCGTTTTTTTATACCGTTATCAAAAACGAAAAATGCTCTTTGCCGGGATACTATCCGGGATGGTTCTCATGTATATCATGTCCTGTTTTTTGTGGCGTATCGACATCGAAGGGAATCAGCAGATCACAGAAGGACAGATTGCAAAATATCTGGATGCCATTCACATTACAAACGGAACACGGATTTCCAGTATCGACTGCAAAGAACTTGCTGCCATGCTGCGCAGACAGTTTGAAATGTTTACCTGGGTATCCGTAAAACAGGAGGGCACAAGGCTTCTGATCCAGGTAAAAGAAAACCAGGATATGAAAGCTGTTCCTGAAACAGCAGGTACAGCGCCTGTCCCTGATATGTCACCATCGGACATCATTTCTGATAAAAACGGTGTTATTACTTCAATGATCACAAGGAAAGGAATCCCGGTCGCGGCTGTCGGTGACATAGTGAAGAAAGGAGATCTTCTTGTAAAAGGTGTCCTGGATATTCTTGACGATTCCGGTGAAACCTCCGGCTATCAATACTGTCATTCCGAAGCAGATATCTTTGTTAAGACTTCCTATATTTATCAGGATAAGGTCGCCATGAAAGAAAAAAGTAAAGAATACACCGGAAAATCCAGTTGCACATTCGGTGTCAGAATCGGCAATTTCAGATGGTGTCTCCCTGTATGGAAAAAAGATTTTGCAGATACCGATACGGTGACAACACTTTATCCACTGTGCCTGTTTCAGAATTTTTATCTTCCTGTTTCTTTCGAAAAACAGGAATTGCTTGAATATCAGTATGCATCTATTTCCCTGAGCAAAAAAGAGGCAGCAGCAAGAGCAGAAAAGCATTTATATAAATTTTTGGAAGAAATTCAAGAAAAAGGGGTTCAAATATCTGAAAATAATGTTAAAATAGAGTTTGATGAGAAATACTGCATTGCAGAAGGGGCTGTTATTTTGATAGAAAAAACCGGAAAAAGTGTGGAAAGGATAACAACAGAATGAGTATTGTAGAAATGAATGTTTCAATCCCGTCCGAACATGAAACGAATGTATTTGGCCAGTTTGACCAACATGTGAAAAAGATTGAGCGTGCTTTAAATGTGACCATTGTAAACAGGGAGGGTTCATTAAAAGTCATTGGCAGTGAAACGTCTGCCGGTAAAGCTATAAAAATTTTTACACAGCTGGTTGAATTGTCAAAACACGGAAATATCATTCAGGAGCAGAATGTTGATTATGCAATCGCGCTCTCATGCGAAGATAAAGAAGAAGCACTTTCGATGATCGACCAGGATACCATCTGCCATACAATAAACGGAAAACAGATCAAGCCAAAGACCCTTGGCCAGAAACAATATGTAGATGCAATTCGTAAAAAAATGGTTGTTTTCGGAATCGGACCGGCCGGAACCGGAAAGACCTACCTTGCTATGGCCATGGCGATCCAGGCTTTTAAAAACGATGAAGTTGGCCGGATTATTCTTACCAGACCGGCGATCGAAGCTGGTGAAAAGCTCGGTTTTCTTCCGGGCGATCTGCAAAGCAAAATTGATCCGTATCTGCGTCCGCTGTATGATGCCCTGTATCAGATCATGGGTCCGGAAAGCTTTGCCAAAAATATGGAAAAGGGACTGATCGAAGTCGCACCGCTTGCTTATATGCGCGGCAGAACTCTGGATAATGCCTTTATCATTCTGGACGAGGCACAGAATACAACACCTGCACAGATGAAAATGTTTCTTACAAGAATCGGGTTTGGATCAAGAGTGATCATAACCGGTGATAAAACGCAGAAGGATCTTCCGTCAGCGGCTGCTTCCGGGCTGGATGTGGCGATGAAGGTTCTGAAAAAAGTTGATGGTATTTCTTTCTGTGAACTCAGCAGTAAGGATGTTGTACGTCATCCGCTGGTACAGAAGATTGTACAGGCTTATGAAGAATATGAAAAGAAAACAGCTAAACCAAACAGAGCCGCTGCTAAAAATACTGCGGTATCAAGGAGAAGATCATGACGCTGAATTTTGAAACAGAATATGAAGGTGAACTGCCTTTTCTTGCACAGGAAGTTGCCGAAAAAGTATTTACATTTACCATGGATTATCTGAAATGTCCATACGAAGCAGAAGTCAGCCTTCTGCTCACCAATGATGAAACCATCCATCAGATCAACAGAGAACAGCGTGGTATTGACCGTGCGACCGATGTTCTTTCTTTTCCGATGGCCGATTATGAAAAAGAAGGTGATTTTTCCTTTCTGGAAGAAGCGCAGGACTGTTTTCATCCGGAAAGCGGTGAACTGCTGCTGGGTGATATTGTAATATCCGCAGACAAAGTACTTAAGCAGGCAGAAAATTACGGGCATTCCCCTTTAAGGGAATACGCATTTCTGATCGTGCACAGTCTTTTGCATCTGGTAGGATATGATCACATGGAAGCAGCAGAAGCTGCTGACATGGAAAAGAAGCAGTCTGAAATTCTGGACAGTATGGGAATCACAAGATAGGGGGAAGCATATGAAGAGAAAATTTGCAGTTTTAGCAGCAGTACTGACGGCAACCGCTCTGCTTGGCGGATGCAGACAGAAAGCACAGGAAAGCGAAACACAGACACAGACACAGGTTATTGAAACGGAAACACAGACGGAGACGGAGACAGCAGAGACCGGAACTTTTGATCAGGGAGAAGTTCTTCCGGAAGGAAGGTAAGAAGCTACCTGACCGGAAAGGTTGTGGACAAAGAGATCGGACGCACCAGACCTTATGCTATCATGCTTAATAATATTTATGGTGCTGTTCCGCAGGCCGGCATTGAACGTGCCGATGTTGTCTATGAAGCACCGGTGGAAGGTGCGATTACCCGCCTTATGGG